>WNGF01001003.1_pt1 | contig 41692 bp, 45 predicted proteins | sample 5400641 | NCBI WGS metagenome assembly WNGF01 (sample SAMN13153371, study PRJNA577476) | soil metagenome | isolation source: 80 cm soil or saprolite under grassland replicate 2 | place: USA:California | collected 2016-06-15 | reverse complement strand
GGCGTTTCAACAGCGGTGGCCAACCATCCGCGCGGAACTGTGGCGGCGGGCACGGCGTCAACGCCGGTAGGGAGGCGGCTTCGAGGAGGTACAGCAGGCCATCGACGATGGCCTCATCCTGCTGCACCGGCTCATAGTGGCGCTGCACGACAACGAGGTGTTAGTGATCCACATCGGATAATCGCGGTTGCGGCGCAATGCCAACGCCCGCCATCCGACATGCCCGCGCGCAACGCCGCGAACGCCCGTTACGCGGCGAACGCCACCGACGCTGAGGCCCCAACGATCGAGCGCAGCCTGACCAGGCCCGGCAAACGTTGGGGGTCATGCCGACAAAGCCGAAGGCGCAGCCGGGTAGCCCCGATGCATTGCTGCACCGGGGCCCCCTCAGATCCGTACGTGCCACTCGTCGCGGCATACGGCTCAAGCAAGCCCCAGGGGCGCTTAGGCGTAGAGGTGTGCTGGTTGTTTCTGGGCGCCGGTTGCCCGGCGCTGGCAGTGCGAGTGGACCAGGCGGGTGCCGCCCGATGTGCCCGTGTCCCGCTGGGTGGTCACGTACTGCTTGGTGATCGCCTTGCGGGTGACCCGGTGCCATTGTTCCCACTCGGTGGGGCTGGATGGCTCGTGGTCGGCGTGCAAGAGCAGGTCTCTGCACAGGGGGCAGCGGCCTTTCTGCTTGGCGAGCAGGGTCAGGACGCTGCGGTCGAGCAGGGGTGGGTTCTTGCCGCGTCGTTGGGCCCAGTAGTCGGTCAGGGCGGGGTCGTCCGGGGACGCCGCGCCGAGGACCAGACTGTGTCGGACGATCTTCGTCCAGCCGAGCTTCGGTAGGTAGGCCCCGCCGTTGTCGCGGTTGCCGAACACCCATCGATCCTGGCTGGCGGGGTTGAACCGGCCGTAGTACCTGGAGACGATCCAGGGCTTGGGCTTGTTCGCGTGGCTGTAGCAGGCCCACTTGTAGGTGAGCTGCCACAGGTGGCGGTCCAGGGCCGCGAAGGTCCTGGACGACGCCGCCCCCCGGTAGTAGTTCGCCCATCCCCGCACGATCGGGTTGATCTTCGCGAGGACGGCCGCCGCGTTGCCGCCGCGCAGGGCGCGCATCTCGGCGGCCAGGCGGTGCTTGACCCGCTTGACAGCTGCCTTGCTTGGCCTGGTGATCAGCTTGCCGGCGTGTCGACGCACTGTGAACCCGAGGAAGTCGAAGCCGTCCTCGAGCGTCACGATGCGTGTCTTGGCGTCGTTGAAGGACAGGCCCCGAGGGGCCAGCCATTCGGCCATGCGCGCCTTGACCTGCTCGGCCTGCTGCCTGGTGTGGCACAGGGCGACCATGTCGTCGGCGTAGACCACCAGGGCCGGGCAGCCGCGTTTCGTGCGAGCCGGATCGCTCGCCTCGTAGCGGACTCCGGCCGCTTCCTCCAGCCCATGGAGCGCGATATTCAGTAGGCAGGGTGAAATCACACCGCCTTGAGGGGTTCCCTCATCTGTGGGTGCGAATCCCTTGCCTTTCTCGAACACGCCCGCTTTCAGCCAGCCACGAATCATTCCATTTCCGGGGAAGGATCCGAGTTTGGTGAGGAGGTGGTCATGGTCGATTTTGTCGAATGCCGCGGTCAGGTCTGCGTCCAGAATCCATCGGCGCTGCGGGTTTTTCCCGCAGCCCATGACGTGGATGACCGCGATCGCGTCCTGACAACTTCGGCCCGGCCGGAACCCATACGTTCTGGGCGCGAACCGGGCCTCCCACTCGGGTTCCAGCGCGTTCCGGCAGCGCGCCTGGTGAGCGCGATCAGCTATCGCGGGAATTCCGAGCGGCCTTTGTTTCCATTGGCCTTAGGTATGTACACTCGGCGGACCGGCAGGGGCTGGAAGGACCGTGCTGTGCGGTGCACCTGCACGGCCAGGTCCATCCTCGCTTGGGCGGTCAACACGACCTGCCCGTCCACCCCTGGGGTTCGGCGACCAGCGTTGCGCTGCGTCACTTGCCGCACGCTGATCAGCGTGTTCGACCAGCTCCGCAGCATCATCCTCTGCAGGTTCCTGACCGTGGTCAGGTTCTGCGCCTTCGTCGCCTTGAAGATCCTTTGCCGCAGCCGCCGTACGTTCTCCTCGTGCACGGGCCACACGATGGTGTCCCAGTCAAGGGTCTCGTCCTCCGGTCCGTTCACCGTCTCGGTGTCCAACTTGCCCTTCGGTTCCGGTGGTTCCAGCACGTTCTTCTTCAAGGGCTCACCCACCACACGTCAGCCCGCTTTCGCGGCGGGCACCAGGCCCGGTATCCGGCCAGTTATACGGATGCCCGCCGGCTGGAGATACCGGTGAAAGATGGCTCCGCTTTCCTGTTTCCTTTCGGCTGCCGGCATTCGCTTCTTGGGTGTCCTGTTCCCGCCACGGGATTCCGCCTCCCTTGCGGTTGGCCTACCACCACGCCTATGCGGGTGTGATGGACCTGACGGGGTTTCCACGTTCCACACGCATGAGATACGACCGGGTCGGGTGCCACCTTTACCCCGGAAGCAGCGGTGTCCACACGACCATCGAAGAGTCCTCGGTCGCCGCCTGCCGATTCTCAACGGCTCGCTCCTTATCATCCCCACCAGCACGACCCGACGCGGGGAGTTGCCGTGACGAGGCATCCGCGGTGGTTCACTGATATTCACCCTTTCGGTCTTCCCCTCACCTGTAGCGCCCGGTCGGAGCGGGCGCCCTTGAGCTTTTCCCTGAGCTTCGCACCCGGTCATTACTGACCACACACGCCAGGGCGGGGACCGGTCCTGGACACCGACCGGAGTCACGTCTTCGACATCGAGTCGAACCTCCAATCGACGGACTACTCACAGCGTGCGACCTCGTGTCGCAGCTCTTCTCGGCAGATCCGTACGCTCTCGGGCCGCGGCAATCTTGGTTTGATTCACGCAGAGTAAGGCGGCACCGTGGCCTCCCACCCTGCCGCGATTCCGCCGTCGACTCGCGCCGGACCGGCCCGGCCGAATTGATCCGAGGTGAACGCGCGGCGCTGGTCGAGGTGGGTGCCGTCTGGACTGCGGTCGGCAGGTTCCAACCTGTCGATGGCGTACGCAACCCGCGAACCGTGATGACAGCTACGTAGCTCGACGCCAGGGGAGACCGATGGGAGACCGGATATCCCGATACAGTGCGGAGGCCGACGACAGCACGCGGCACATCGTCGGCCTCCTGACCGGCCAAAACGTCACGCGGTAACATGAAGTGTCAGCCGGCGATATTCAAGATCGCCGACTCTTAATCCGCGGGTTCGGGGTTCGAGTCCCTGGCGGCGCACTTCTGATCAAGGCTCTGACCTGGTGTTTCCCTCCAGACCAGAGCCATTTTCATGTCCATAGTGGACGATTGGGTGCTCCGTGTGTGCTCCGGAGCAAAAGTACGGTTGGGGTTGTTGGCGGACGGGGCGGATCAAGCGGCGTGTGGCCAGGGCACGGGTGATGGCCCGGATGGCGGCGGCGGTCCTGAGGCTGTCGCTGTTGGTGGCCTGATTCACCGCCCGGGTGGCCGCGTCTGGGTGTTTGCGACCCGCCGTAGGTGAGGGCGGGCGGATTCCTCGCGACGCCTCGAAGGCAGTCCGCTGGGTCGATGGTTGCCGGGCTTGTGCGAAGGAGGCGCCGGAGCCGAGCTCGCCGCGCCGGGGGCACATCGGTGTCGGCGTCGAGGGTGTAACAGCTGCCGACGTGGGCTCGATCGGTGGCGGCGATTATTAGGCTGCCCTGCATGGGTAGCGGGCCGCGGCGAAGCCGCCGGGTAAGGATCACGGCCGAGGCGATTGTTGAGATCACCGACGAGACGGCCGTGATCGAGGCGGCGCTGGCGGATGTCGACGGCGTCGAGTTCAGCCGACGCGGCGAACGCGAGGCGGAGCAGGCGGAGATCAAGAGTGACGCGGTCGCGGCGGTGGGTTGGCTTGTCGACGCGTTCGCCCTGCTTGCCGATGTGCCGGGCGCGCAGGTGGTCAGCTGCACGGACCAGGTCGACGAGGTCGACGAGGCTGGCGTGGAGATGTCCGCCGATCCGGACTTCGTGGCCCTGTTCCCGGTCTGCCGGTGTGGCCGGGACTCCTGCGACGCGTGCGGCGGGCACCAGTTGACCCCGCGCACTGCGGCGGTGTTGTGGACGGTGGCGCAGATCCTGGCTGACCAGGGATTCGACGATGTCGTTCAGCACGGAGACGAACCGGCGGTCGATGACGATGATTGGGCGCTGTTCGGCCGCTACCCGCGGATCACGTGGCGGCAGGACGCGGTGTGGCGGCGTCAGGCCGCCCGCGCCTTCGACGACCTGACCGGGGACGTCGCGGCGGGTCGCTGGCCGCGTCCGACGTGCGCGGGCGAGGAGATGGCGCTGCACCTGATCCTGGAGGATGCGCCGGAGGCGGCCGAGGATGGCTGGGGTGGGCTGGATGAGATGCTTCCCCGGCTGCCCGAGCATCCCGACGACCACGACTGGAGCATGGCCAGCGAGGTGTTCTTTCAGGACCACGACATCCTGAACCTGTTCGATGTGGAGATGGACGGCGTGGAGGATCCGGGCAGCGAGCACAACCGGGCCATGGGGATGGGCGACTACCGCCCGCAGGCGTGGTTTCGCACTTTCTTGAATATGGATCCGCGGGACGGACGCAGGACCTTCCGCCGCTGAACCACGCCCCGGGGCGGCCTTCGGGTCGACGCCGCCTCTGGCATCCTCGCCTTCATGGGGGAGCGCGACGACGCCGTTGGGGTGCGCGAGGAGATCAGCCCGCAGCGGGAGGCAGCGCTGCTGGAGGCGATGCTGCGCTACCAGATCGGTGTTGATCCCAGCCAGGTGGGACCCGTGCTCGACCTGGCCGCGGTCGGAATCGTCAACAGCGCCTGGCGCAACAGCCCGGTGGAGGACTGGCACGCCGGAGACGGGCCGCTGACCGACGGCGACATGCTGCGGGTCAACGCCCACGCCAGCTGGCGGGTCCGGGAGGTGATGCGGCGCTGGCGGGCCGAGGTGGGCCTGACCGCCCGGTCACCGATGGCGGCAGTGGACGGGCTGGACACGGATCATGTGGAGTGGCTGGCTGTGCGGATCGTCCGGTGGCTGGTCAACCCGAGCCGCCGGCTACCGACCGGTGTCACCCTCGCCGACCTGGCTGGCGCGCACCTGGATGAGTTCACCGAACACGTGGACGGCACGCTGGGTGGCTTCGCCGCCACCGCCGAGCGGCGCGGGCCACGATTCGCCCTGCGCCGGGCGGCGGCGCACGGTGGCCTGGCCTGCCCGCACTGGTGGGGCACCCCGACGTGGCCGGCGCTCGTGCGTACCTTCATCTAGGTTCTCGACGACCCTGGGCATTCGCATTGGGGGCGGGACGGAAGTCGGCGCAGGCGGCTTGGACCTGCGCCATCGCAGGTCGCCGACCGGGCCGGCCTGCGGCGACTCCTCCTCATCCGGCCTTGGGAGCTTGAACCGGTGGCGGCACAGTGGATCGTCAATGCCGGCATCGGCTACCTACGAACGCCGCTGCCGCCGTTGCCCGACGATCTGGTGCTTCCGCCGTAGCTGGTAGAGCAAGTCGGTCCGGAATCCCAGGGCGACCATGGGGGCCGGCGTCGCCAGTTCGCCGATCAGCTTCTACTCAGGCGGCGCACCGCTGGTAGGTGTCCAGCCAGCCGGTGGCGACAGCGTCGCCGCGGCGGGTGAACACCGCGACGCCGGCTACTTCGCCGTCGCCGTCCGGGTAGGGCACCTCGCCGGGGTCTCCGGTCGACCGGTATGCGGCGGTGGCGGCGCCGCTCCAGGTGACGATGACGGCCCCGGGCGGTGCGGTGATCTTCACGCCGGCGGGGTGGGGGTCGATGGTGGTGCCGGTGGTGCGGTCGCGTAGCAGGGTGGTGTAGTCGGCGGGGTCCATGCGGCAGCCGGAGGGGCGGGCGTTGGTGGTCCAGTCCGGGCTGGTGATGCCCCGACGGGTGGCGGTGGTGAACAGGGTGGGCGTGTCGGTGGGGGCATTTGCGGGGGTGGCCATCTGTTCGCACATCCATAGCAGCCGGCCGGCGCCCCGGCCGGGGCCGGCCGTGCGCCAGCGGATACGGCGGGCCAGGTCGGCGGCGACCACAGCAACCCAGGGGTGGATGGTGGCCAGGTAGCCCTGCCCGGCCAGCCAGCCGAGGTAGCGGGGGGCGAGTTCCCAGATCGGGTACATCGCGGCGGTGGGGATCCCGGCGATGGCGCGGCCGGGGCGGCGCATCGCCGTGGGGCTGTGGGCACAGAGCTTGAGGGCGGCTTTGGCCAGGTCACCGGGGACGAACGGGGCCTGCGAGCCGAACCCGCCGCGGATGAACGTGCGGCTGGTGCCGAGGCGGTCCAGCCGGCCGCCGGCCTGTAGGACCCGCGCAACCGCGGGTCGCAGTTCGTCGGCGATGGGGGCTTCGGCGAGGTCGGGGGCGGTGACGGCGAGCATTTCCAGCAGTTGGTTCTCGGCCTGGTCCGGGCCGGTGGGAACAGGGAGTTCGGCGAGGGCGGTGCGCGGGTGGACGCCGGTGAAGGTGGACACCATCAGCCGGGCGGTGAGGGTACCCAGATCGGTCGGGGTCAGGTCGGCATCGCCGGACGGGTGGGCGTGGCTGGTGAGGTAGCCACCGGCGACCAGGAAGGCCACGGCTTCGATGATCGCGTCGGGGCTGCGGTCGCCTTGGTGGAAGGCCAGGGTCTGTTCCCACCACGCCTCGGCCTCGCGCAGGGTGGAGACGCGGCCCTGCACGGCCTCGGCGAGCAGGTGGTCGGGCAGGGTGGCCAGGATCTGCGAGTCGACGGTGTAGCCCTCGGCAAGGCGCTGCTGCCAGTCGGGGCGGTCGGTCTCGTCGCAGATCAGGTAGGCGTAGCCGTCGGTCTCGCCGGCGCCGACCCGCCCGGCGCGGCCGAACATCTGCTGCACCGTGGCCACCGAGATGTCGTCCAGCCCGACCCGGGTGTCGCGGACGACGACGGCGCGGGCGGGCAGGTTCACCCCGGCGGCGACCGTGGTGGTGGCGACCAGCACGTCGAGTTCCCGGCTGCGGAAGCGGCGTTCGGCATCGTGCTTGTGTGGCCAGTCCTTGCAGTGCAGCCCGACCCCGACCCGGTCGCATGCCTGGTGGACCCGGTCGAGGTCGGCCGGGTCGATGCCGTCGACGCGGACACCGCGGTCGGCGGCGATGGCCAGGGCGGTGGCGCGCACGTTGTGTTTGCTGCCGCAGAACACCAACACACTGCCCCCGTCGGCCGTGACCGGGCGGGTCAGCGCGGCGGCCAGCCGGGCCCGGGCGGCGCTCGCGGCCTTCCAGTCCGAGGTGGCGGCGATCATCGGCAGCTGCCAGACCAACCGGGTGGGCCGCCACGCCACCCGCACCATCTGCGCTCCCAGCCAACCGGCGATGTCGTCGGCGTTGGCCACGGTGGCGGACAGCCCGACGATGCGCACCGCGGACGCCTCGCCACGCACACGGGCCAGCAGCGCCTCCAGCACCGGGCCCCGCGCCGCGTCGCCGAGCAGGTGGATCTCGTCGACCACCAGGCAGCCCACCTCGGCCAGGGCCTGGCGCACCGAGCCGGCCCGGCACAGCGCCTCGAACTTCTCGGTGGTCGCCACCCACACGTCAGCGTCGCGCACCCGTTGCAGGTCCACGGCGTACTCGCCGGACAGCCGCTCCACCCGCAGCCCGGCCTGCCGCCACCGCTGCAACTCCCGATCGAGTTCGTCGGTCAGCGATCGTTGCGGCACCAGCCACGCCGCCTTACGCCGCCGCTGCCGGTACACGGTCTGCAACGCTGCGACCATCCCGATCGCGGTCTTCCCGGCACCGGTCGGGGCGACCACCAGCACGTGCCGGTCATGGCCCAGCAGGTGCGGTACCGCCTGCGTCTGGGCCGGGTTGAACGCCGGATGCGACAGCAGCGGCACCCACTGGGCCGGGACCAGGTCCCCGGCCGGCGTGTAGACCGGCGGCTCGGCCTGCAGCGGGCTGCTGGCCTGCCACACCATGTCGAACGCGTCGCGGGCCGCTGCCGCGCTCGGCCCGGCCAGCACCGGCACCTCGATGCCGAACCGGTCGATCAGTGCACACGGCCGTGCCTTCGCTCGCAGCTCCAGCTGCGCGGTGGTGGTGACCGCCTCGTCTTCCGCCCAGTACCGCACCGCACGAAACGGCACCCCCAGCCGCGCCGAGCCGCTCCCGCACCGATGCGGTGCTGTCGGTGTCGGGCAGGATGACCCGCGTGTTCTTACCGACTAGTTCGGGCCCCGGTTGGCCAACATGAAGTGGCCCCACCCTTGATCGTCTAGCGAGGTTCTCTGGGCCCCGGCTGGTCGGGTTCTGGGGCGCGGACAGTCGTGTGGCGTGCGACGATTCCAACTTGTTTGGCCCCACCCCGGCTGGTTGTTGGTCATGGGGTGGCTTGCCCGGCGCGGGACTCCAACTTGTTTTGGCCCCACCCTGGCTCGTGTCTGGGTGGCCGGCTCAGGCGGCACGGCCCGTAGTGTTGAGGTGAACCGGGCGGCCCGGTCCAGCGCCCCCGACAGGCGGCGGATCTTGGGCGGCCCGGCTTCTTGTCCAGGTGTCGGAGGTAGCAAGAAGGGACGCCGCCGTGGTGGCGGGCGTCCCCTCTGGTCGGTCCGGGGTTTGGGTCAGGCGGGCTGGTTGGTGGTGTTGAGCAGCCGGTAGGAGTCGGTGCCGGTCTCGACGATGTGGGCCTTGTAGATGAGCCGGTCGACCACGGCGGTGCATAGCCGCGGGTCGGTGAAGGTCTTTTTCCACTCGGAGAACGGGGCGTTGGAGGCCACCGCGATCGACCGGCGTTCCTCGCGGTCGGTGAATATCTGGAACAGCAGTTTGGAGCCGGCCTTGTCCAGGTCGAGATAGCCGAACTCGTCCAGGCAAAGGAGGTCGGCGCGGCCGTAGCGGGCGATGACCTTGGTGAGTTGCCGTTCGTCGGCGGCCTCGGCCAACTCGTTGACCAGGTTCGCCGCTGTGGTGTAGCGGACTTTGAGACCGGCTTCGGCGATCGCGGTGCCGATGCCGATCAGTAGGTGGGATTTGCCGGTGCCCGAATCGCCGATCAGGCACAGCGGGTATCCAGCGGTCACCCAGGCGGGGTTGCTCAGGGTGTTGACCTGTTCGGGGGCGACGTTGGTGTTAGCGGTGTAGTCGAAGTCCTCGATGCGTTTGGGGCGGGGGAAGTTCACCTCGCGGACCAGGCGCAGTCTGCGTCGCTCGTCGCGGTGGGCGACCTCGGTGCCGAGCAGGTCGGCCAGGAACTGTTTGTAGGTTGAGCGTTCGCGTAGTGCCCGGTCGGTGAGCTCGTCGTAGCCGTCTCGGATGGTCGGTAGGTGCAGGACCCTGCATGCCTCGTCGATGGTGGTGTCCAGCGGGTCGTGGCCCGGGGCCACGCCGCGGGCGCGGGGTGCGCGGGTCGGTGCGGGCGGTGCGATGGCAGGGCTCATGCGGTGCCTTTCGGGGTTCGTTTGAGGAGTCGGTCATAGACGTCGACCGAGGGCACCGGGCGGGGGTCGTCGGGCAGTGTCCGACGAACGGGTAGGGAAATCACCGTCGCGCCGGCGGCGTCCACGCTCGGGGTGCCCGGCCACGAGGTTGCGTCCTGGTCGGCCTCGATGGTGGGCTGCGCGACTGGCTCGGTCTGGGTGTTGGCGGCCTTACGCGCCTCGATGGCCACCAGGTCCGGGCTGGTCGACCCGGCCTGCAGAGTGACGGTCATCCCGGCCAGGACGGCGGTGTGGTCCATGCGCCGGTGCAGCAGAAGCACCTCGATCAGCGCCCGGGTGCCTGCGGCCTCGCCGTGAGCGGTACGAGCCGCAGCCCAGAACGCGTCGTGGATGGTGGTGAAGGTGCCCGCATCGCGGGCCTGAGCCAAGGCGGTCGACCCGACCAGAGCACCCGGCTTGATCTTCAAAATCTCCAGGTAGTGGTCAAGGTTGTCGCGGTAGTGCCAGCCGTGGGTCAGCCGGGCATGACGGGCCACGATCTGGTTGCGGTCGAAGGCGACCAGCTCACTGGCGCGCAGACTCACCCGGATCGTGGTGCCGATGAACCGGGCCGGCACCGAGTAGTAGTTCTGGCGCACCACGATGCGCGCGTCGCGGCGCACCGTGGGCATCAGCGTCACCCCGCAGTCGAACTCCTCCGCGACCAGCGGCGCCAACAGGTCGACTTCGGCGGCGAAGTTGAACCCGATGCTGGTGTTCGCGCCGTGCACGTGCCGGGCATCCTCGCCCCGGTCGATCTCGGCGATGCGTTCGTTGAGTTCGGCCAGGGTGGCGACCTCGGGCACCGGGACCAGGTGGGTTCGCCGAAACCGGCCGCCCTCGTGTTCCACCCCGCCCTTCTCGTGAGCGCCCTCGATCCCGGGGATGCAGTAGAACGCGTCGAAGCCGTAGTGCGAGCGAAACGCGGTCCACCGCAGCGACTCGATCCGGCTGCGACCGAAACACACCTTGTTGACCGCGGGTTTGAGGTTGTCGTAACGGATGTGCCTGGTCGGTACCCCACCCAGCACCCGGAACGCCTCGACGTGGCCTTCCATGAACGCCTCCTGCGACTGGGAGGCGAACACCCGATGCACCGCCTTGCCCGAGTGCGACAACCGCAGCGTGAACAGGTGGCAATGCACCGGCTCCCCGCACAGCCGCACCCACACCTCGGCGAAGTCCACCTCCGCCTCAGCCCCAGGCGCGTGCATCTGCGGGACCATGCCCTGCACATGCTCGTGCCCGTCCCTGGCTCCCGCGATGATCTGCGGTCGCCGTTTCTTGACGTAGTGAGCCACCGTCGAGTAGCACGCCAGCTTGAAGTCGTACTCGACCAGCAACCGGTCATAGATCCGCTGGATCGTGTGCCGCTGCTTGCGCGGCGCGGTCAGATCCGCCCGCAGCATCGCGTCGATGTGCACGGTCACCGGGTCCAGCAGCAACGCCCGCGACCGGGCCTGCCTCTTACGCTCCGGCGGCACCGCCGACCCCAACGCCAACCGCACCGAGCGCCGATGAACCCCGTAACGGCGCGCCAACTCCCGATGCGACACCTCAGCGTCCAACCGCCGATCCCGGCGGATCCGCTCGAACAACTCCACACGCGACAACAAAACGGGCCTCCCGACATGACCGCGGCAACCGTCACACCGAACCCGATCAATCCTCAGCATTCGCCGGAGGCAGCGTGTCGCCCAACGCCGGGTGGGGCCAAAACAAGGTGCCGAAACCCGATCAGTTCTTACCTATACATCGATGACCAGGTGGGGCCAAAACAAGCTACCCAAGCCCTCAAAACGATCAAGCTGGGGCCACCTCACGCTACCCAAGTGGAGCCAAAACAAGATCTCAAAAACACCCGCGCGTCGGCGCCGGCCGGGGCGCCGCGCCACGACGCCGGGTCGGTCAGCTTCACCCAGTGCAACGCCTGGTCGGCCACCGCGCGCGGCGCCGCCGCAGCCGGCCAGCCACCGGCCGCGATCACCCGCACACTCAGCCCAGACTCCAGGTCCGGCCCGCACGCCGGGTCGGGCGGCCCGACGACCACTTGATGGCCGGCCACCGGCACGGTCTGGTCGTGCTGGGGCGAGAACACCACGTAGCCGTCGTCGGCCACCGTCGGGGCGCCCGGGCGCAGCCGCCGGCCCACCGCCCGCATCAACTCCCGCACCTCACTCGCCAACGTCACCGGCTGCCCGCCAGGCGCGTTAGCCGGGGTCGCCGCTGGTCGGGCCGATTCGGTGGCAGAAGCCTTCATGACGTCGTCGTACTTTTCGCGCCCACCTCGGACAGGGTGAACGTGGCCGGGCACGCGGGGCACACCAGCGCCACGTACCGGTACGTCTTGCCGGCGCTCTCGTACGGCTTACGCAGGCTGTGCAGCTGGCCGCCACAACGGGGGCACGGTCGTACCACCGGCTCCTGGTACGACCAGCCCGGATCGGCGAACCGGTCGTTCGCCAACGCCGGCCGTACCTGCCACCGGTTCCACACCATCTGCGCGACCGAGCCCGTGTCACCCACCCGTAGACCCCATCCGCGACGCAGCGACGGACCTCACTGTAGGCAACCACCCTGACACGACAACCACATTGAGCATCGCCTGTGGACAGCAAGGCTTATCCACAGGCCGCATAGCCACCGGTTGACGACGCCCGCGAAACGTCAGATGCGGGACAGCGCGCCCCGATGCGGCCCCGTGGCAGGCGGCGGCGCGAAGCGCACCCACTCCGTCCGCGTGCTCGTGCAACGGACAACGTCACGTCACAATGCCCGACCGCACGGCGCGTGCCATATCCACGGGACGGCCGCCTTCATATGCTCTGCCCATGCCGGCCTCGCCGAGAGTCGCTGAGGATCATCACTGTGATGCCTGTCCGGCGGCGGCGCGGCTGGCGGCGCGCCCCTCGCTCGTGGGTGACGTTCTTCGAGGCGGGACAGTCGACCTGCTGGTCATGCATCACGCGTCGGCGGTGGACCAGGCGCTGCTGGCCTTGACCAGTGCGGATGACCTTGTTGGTGCCAAGTCCAGGCCCGGGATCGCTTGGTCGCTGATCCGCTTCGCCCGGCGCTGTCCCGATGTTGATCTACGTTCGTTGGTGGCGGCCGCCGTCGTCGGAGGGCTGCTTCGCGCCCAGCCAACACTGCGGGAGCTGAAGCTTCCGGCGTGGTGGTCCGAAGACGATGACCAAGTGTCAAGGGTCAGGACGAAGTCCTGTCCGGCGGTCTTGTGAGCTCCCGGTGGGCGGACAGCAGAAATCCATGCCGGTGGCCAGGTGATCTCCGTGGGGGTTAGGTCAAGGCTTTCACCCCCTTGCCGGCGAGGGCTTGTTGGAGTCGGTGGGAGTCGCCCTGGGTGGTGATCAGGTGGGCGTGGTGGAGGAGCCGGTCGACGGTGGCGGTGGCCAACGTCTTGGGCATGATCGTGTCGAAGCCGGACGGGTGGATGTTGCTGGTTACCGCGATCGAGCGGCGTTCGTAGGCGGCGTCGATGATGCGGTAGAACGCCTCAGCGGCGTCTTGGCCGGCGGGGAGCATGCCGATGTCGTCGACCACGATGAGGTCGCTGCGGCAGATCCGGGCGACGGTGCGGGCGGTGGAGCCGTCGGCTTTGGCCCGGCCGATGGTGGCGGTGAGGGTTTCGAGGGTGAACCAGGCCACCCGTAGGTCGGCCTCGATCGCGGTCTGTGCCAAGGCTTCGACGAAGTGTGACTTGCCGGTGCCGGATGGGCCGGCCACGGCCAGGTTCTCGGCCCGGCCGATCCATTCCAGTGTGGACAGTGCTTGTTGGGTGGGTGCGGGGATGGACGACTCGGCCGGCCGCCAGGTCGCGAATGTCTTGCCGGCCGGGAAGTTCGCGGTCTTGCGCCGCATCCGCCGGGTGGCGGCGTCGCGGCCGATAACCTCTTCGTTGATCAGCACGCGCAGCACCTCGGCGGGATCGCATCGTTGGGCCTTCGCGGTGGCGATGACGTCGGGCGCGGCCGCGCGCAGGAGGGCAGGCGCATCCGGCGCAGGAGCTTGTCCAGCCGTCGGGCAGAGCGGGAGCCGGGTGGGTCATCGGTTGGCCTGCTTGAGCCGGCGGTGCAGGGCCAGGGTGCTCTGTTCGACGGTGGCGATGAGCCCGGCTGCGGCGAGATGGCCGTTGCCGGCGCCGTCGAGGTAGTCGGCCAGGTCAGCGCGGGCGTCATCGTCGAGGCGGGACAGCCAGTCCTCGATCAGGTCGAGCAGGTGGGTCAGGTCGACGGCCTCGTCCGGGTCGAGGACCACGGGGAAGCTGGGCCGCATCGGAGTCGGGATCACTGGCCGAACCTCCCCCATGCGCCGGTGCCGGGTTGGGCCGAGTGGGCCTCGTCGACGTGGACCAGGTCGCCGGGATCACCGTGCAAGGCGAGGTGGTCCAGGATCGAGCCGAGGTCGGGCTCGTCGAAGCGGCCGGCAGCGGCGGCCAGGCCCAACGCCTGGTCGACCTTCGCCTGGCCAAGGATGGCGGCGAACTCGACCGCCCGGACCATCTTCGCCCGCACCCTCGTGGTGCCGGTCGCGGCGGCCTCGACCAGCCACGCCTGCGCGCCGTCGCCGATGGCCAGGAACTCGGCCTCGGCCCTGGTCCGCGGCCGGGGCCGAGGCGGGCGGGGATGGTTCCCGCCGGGATGGTGCGGGTAGTGCGCGTCAACGATGCGCGGGGTGCCCGGTGTGGACAGGGCATGGCGGGCGATCTCGACCGTGCCGCAGGCGGTCATCGCCACGATCGCCAGTTCTTCACCCACCACTCGGCACCACACCCTCGTGTCGACGTGGCCGGGTGGGGTGGAGTACCGCACCGACCCGAACCGCACTGTCTGATCGTCGTTGACGAGGCGTTCCTCACCCAACGCCGCCGTGTGCGGCTCGGCCGGTAGCACATGCAGGTGCGCCCGCTCGACAGCCAGGCGGTCCACCGGCGCGGCGCCGGTCTCGCGGTGGATGCGGGCGTTGACCCGATCGCACCACTGCTGACACGCGGCGACCAGCTCGGCGAACGAGACGTAGGCGCCGCGCAGGTTCGCGTCCGTGGGCACCAGATCGGCTTTGGCGATCTTCACCGTCGCCTCGACCCCGCCCTTGGACTCTGGGTCGAACGGCTCACACGAATGCACCGTCGCGCCGTAGTGCCGGCCCGCCGCGACCACCGTCGGGTGGCGCACCGCGACCCCTGCCACGTGCTCAACCGTGACCGTCTTCGCGTTGTCGCCCAACAGATACGTCGGCACGCCACCAACACGCCGCAAGATCGCGTCCAGACAGGCGATCAGCGTGCCCATCGTCTGGTCCCAGACCGGGATCACCACCCGGAACCGCGACCAGGCCAGCCACGCACAGAACAGGTACGTCTTACGGCCATTCACCCGCGGCCCGTCGCCCCAGTCGAACTGCAACCACAACCCAGGCTCCGGCACCCACGGCCGATAGGTGCGCCGCCGCCCGGCCCGCCAGGCCACCTTCACCGCCCGCACCGCCCGCCGGGTCGTGCGCTCCGTACCAGCAAACCCCATCGCCACAAGGCGTTCATGCACCCTGTCCGCACGGATCTTCCCCTTCGACGCGTCGACGAGTTCCTCTACCTTCGGCAAGAACGCATCGATCAGCTTCGGCCGCGTCGGCGTCGCGCGGACCAACGGATCCCCGCCGCCGGCGTCGCGCAACGCCGCATACCGCCTCACCGTCTTCGCGTCACACCCCGCCAACTGCGCCGCGGAATGGGCGCAGCCGGTCAGGTCGTACGACTCCAAGATCTCCATGATCTCCCTGTCAGACTTGGTCAAGGTCTCTCCGGTCCGGTCGGTTGCAAGGTCAGCAACCCGCATCCAACCGACCGGAGAGATCCACTTCACTGAGCCGAGACGGAGATCACCTGACCGCCCAGCAGGATTTCTGCGGTTCTGGCGCAGATTCCGTGAAGCGATCATGGCGTGTGTTGATCTCACGTGAGCAGGACCCTCTTGCGGAGCAGGTCGAGGCGGGCACGGCCGTACATCTGCCGTTTGAGGGTCTTGATCCGGTTGACGGTGCCCTCGACTGCGCCGGAGCTCCAGGGCAGGGTGAGGCCGGCGGTGACCGCGTCCAGGTCGGTGCGTAGTCCGGCGACGAACGATCGCAGCGCCGCTGCGCCGGTCTGCTCGACCTGGCTCATCCAGGCGGGCAGCTCGTGTCCGTGGCGCTGGGTGAGGATGATGGCGAAGCTGCGGACCAGGTCGTAGGTGGTCTGCAGGACGGGGCTGCGGGCCAGAATGTTCTTCAACCGTAGGGTCTGACTCTCGGTCAGGTCGTCGGGGCGGCGGGTCAGCCAGCTGGTCACTGACCGGACAGTTGGTGGTACGGGCTTGGCCGGGGGCGCGGTGAGTGTGGCCCGGAACGGGTGCAGGTACCGGCGCACGGTCTTGTCGCTGCCCCGGTAGCCCATGGCGGTGATCTCCTCGGTGAAACGGGCGGCGTCGGTGCGGCCGGCGTTGAACCGCTCGTGCAGGTACGGCTTGAACCGGTCCAGCAGGCTGCCGCGGTTGCCGGCCTTGGCCAGCAGCTCATCCACGGTCTCGGCGCGGGCGAACCGTTGCACGGTCTTGCGATCCAACCGCAAGGTCCGGCAGATCGCCGAGATCGACCTGCCCTCGACGAGTAGGTGCTGCACCGCCGCGTACCGCTCCCGGGTACGCGTCACCAGGCGGCTGTCCACCGGCGTGCTGTCGGCCGATGTACTGTCGCTGGACGGTGTCGGCGGCGTGGGCACAGACGGATCGGCTGCGTCGGCCTCGGGTTCAGGTTCGGCGAGATCGCCCCGATAGGCGATTACGGTCTTCTCGACCGCTTCGGCGAGGTTGTGCCATAGGTGCCACCGGTCGGCGACCTGCACCGCGTCCGGCGCGCCGGCACGGGCGCCTTCGGCGTAGGCGCCGGAACGGTCCCGGCAGATCACCTCGATACCTGGGTGCTGGCGCAGCCAACTGGCGAGGGTGTCGGCCTCCCGGTCGCCCAGCAGGTCTACCGGCCGGTGGGTGTCCAGGTCGACCAGCACGGTGCCGTACACGTGGCCGCGCCGCAGTGCGAAGTCGTCCACCCCGACCACGGTCAGCGGCCCCGGCTGTGGGTCAGGCAGCGCCCGGACCAGTCGCAGCAGCGTGTCCCGGCTGGCCCGGGCGCCGAGTTGGGCAGCCATCCGTGCACCGGCGCGGCCGGCCAACGCCAGACCGATCGCCTCCAGCATCATGCGCAGCAACGGTGTGCGGCGCGCGTGCCGCGTCGTCAGGCCCTCGACCTGTTCCACGAATGTCCTAATCGGACAGTCAGTCGTTGGGCAGAAGAAACGACGCACCTGCAGCCGGATGCTCACCCGCCGACCGGCCACCGGCGTGTCAGCCAGCGTCCGCTCATAGCGACTGTGCACCCGGGCCGCCACGCCACCGCACTCAGCACACACCGCTCCCGGCCGTCGCGGACGAACCGCGACGTGCACCAGGTCGCTGTGGCAGTCGACCCGCTCGACCTCCACACCCGCCAGGTGCGGCAGCAGCTGATCGATCCCCGCAAGATCGCACGGCCAGCGACCTTGACACGCGAGGCAGTCTCATGATCGGCAACACTCCGTAGCGGCATCACGAAATCTGCGCCAGAACCATTTCTGCTGTCCGCGAGCCGGGACTCAACTGTCCGTCAACAAGGATTTTTCCGCGTCCGCGAGCACCAAGTCCTTCAGTCGGCGACGGCCCGGGTGGGAAAGCCGTATCTGGATCTGTGGCGCCACGTGGGCGTCCTCGCCGCCCTCTCGTCGTGGAGGGCCACCACGGAACGACTCGGGCTACAGGCGGAAGTCAGGCGCCTCGCGCAAGCCCATCCCGGGGTCTGGGCGCGGTCACTGCCATGGCTGCTGTTGATCGGCAACAAGCTCGACGGCCTGGATGTCGCGGTCACGGTGGCACTGTCCCGCACCCAGCGGGTCGTGGTACGCGCCGTGAATGCCTGTGCCGCCAACCCGGTGGCGCCGGTCCGTCTGCGCGCGGCGGGAGTGCGCACTCTCATGCGAGAGGACCCCGACGACCTCGAGCCCTGGCTCCTCGACGTTCTTGCCAGCTCGGTGGATCGCCGCCGCGACGTGTTTCCCCGCCCGCTGGCCGGACCAGCTGCGAGCTGGCTTGCTGATACGGACTTGGAGAGCGTGATCCGGGGCAGCGTCCATCTCGCCCAACGCGAGTTCGCCGAGGTCGTTCGCGACCAGGGCGCCGCCGAGGAGGAAGGCCTCACGCAACAACTCCTGGCGCTGTTGGCCAAACAGTTCGACCGGATCAACCACGTCGTGAAGATCTCCGGTGCGCGGCGGGCACCCGCGCAGGTCACGCTCGCCCAGCGGACCGTGCCCAAGCACGAAGAGAAGATCATCGGCGCCGACCTGCTCATTTCGTCGACCGGGTCGCGTCATCGCCTGGAGTGGTTATTTCGTTCACGGGCCGGGCCGGGTTGCCGGCACCCTGTCCCACATGGAGCCCCTCGACGCGGCACGCACCCTGGCTGGCGAGTTGTTCCCCCACGCCCGGTGGGTGGTCTTGGCCGGCAGTGTGCTGACCGCGGCGCGCACGGCAGGCTCGGACCTGGACATCGTGGTGTGCCTGCCCGACGATCCTGAGCTGCCGTACCGGCGCAGCCTGCGGTGGCGCGGGTGGCCGGTCGAGCTGTTCGTCCACGACGAGGCGAGTCTTGGGCACTACTTGGCCAAGGACCTGGCCGGGCGGCGGCCGGCGCTGCACCGCATGCTCGCCACCGGCCACCTCGTGGCCGGCAACGGCGATGAGGCGGCCCGCGCGCGGCGGGGTGCGCGGCGGCGCTGGCCGCCGGCCCGGCACCGCTGGACGCCGACGAGTTGGCCCGGTGGCGCTACGGGGTGACCGATCTGCTGGACGACCTGGCCCACTGCCGGGACGCGGCGGAGACCACGGTGATCGCCACGACGTTGTGGCTACGGGCGGCCGAGCTGGCATTGCACGCGGGTCGGCACTGGCTCGGTGGCGGCAAGTGGCTGCTGCGGGAACTGCGCGACCTGGATGCCGATCTGGCTGGGCGGTGGGTGGCGGCGCACGGTGACCCGAGAGCGGTCGCCGTGTTCGCCCGGGAGGTGTTCGACGGCGTAGGTGGGCCGCTCTTCGACGGCTACCACGCCACCGGGGAGCGGCCGACTCTGCTCGCCGCTCGATAAGCGGTCGTACGCCTTCGCTGCGTCGACGCGTTGGGGCGGCCGGCGCGACCGCTGGTGTTTGACGACGCGAACGGCGACCGTAGCCGGGCGGCGGCCAACCGCTTGTACGACGCGGTCGGGTTCACCGAGGTGGACCGGCTGCTCCTCTTTCGTCGCCGCTGACTCGCGCGCGTCAGCGCTGGCGGCCCAGGCCTCGGCCAGCCAGGCCCTCCCCACCGCGGTAGCCGACATCCGGACGCTCGTGCCGGCTTCCGCGCCGAGGATTGCGGTGCAAGCGGACCGTGGCGGCGGCGACGGGTACCGCGACCGGCCTGGCGCAGCGCGGCGGCCGCGGGCGTGAGGGAAGTACGCGGCGGATCGGCAGCATCACATGCGCGCCGGGCGGAACAGCTCGACCACGGCGGCATTCGCAGTGCGGATACGCCCATGGTCGCCGCGTCGTCACTGCCGAACAACGGGCCGGCAGTTGGTAATGGCACGTGCAGCCGGCCGACGTCGACCGGCCCCCGCCCTGCCGCGGTTCGCAAAGTACCCGTGGACGGCGCCGCGAGGTTCCCAGTTTCGGAGCCGGGTTGACCAGGCATGGCGTCCTCACGCTCCTCATTCGTCAGTCTGGCGACCCACTGACACCACGCCGTTGGCACTTCGGCCGTCGGTCAACGTATAGCCAGCCTTCTCCTACCAACCCGGGGCACTGAGCCTGCGCCTGAGTGCCACGCCTCTGGGTCCCTGGACGCCGTGGACTTCGCGCAGATGCCCTTGCCGCCGACCGTCCATTCGACCGGAACCGCAAGACTCTACCGCGTGTTGCGGGAAGCGAATGCCGCCGCGAGGTAGTCGCAGAGTCGGCAAAGCTCGTGCACGACCTGTTCGATGTCCGATGACGGGTCGGCGAAGACCGCGAGGACGAGCTGCTCGTCAACCTTCATCATGACCATGTACCCGGCTTTGCTTTGGATGGCGGTATTCAGTACGGCCTGGCCGCCCAGGAATTGAGCCGCTGGAGTAGTAAGCGCGTTCAGCATGGACACATTTGCGGCAATGCGATCGATTTCGTCCCGCGGGAGCTGGGAACTCGCCGCGACGCACAAGCCGCTGGTTGCTACCGCGAGGATATCGGTCACTCCTTTGATGGCATGAAGGAGCGGGGCCTCGCTCCTCGTGACTCCCGGCGGGATGCTCGGGGTGCTCACATCTCACGGTGAAGGAGGCCCCTCATGGACGCAGACTACGACGGTCGGCAGGTTGTGGGTATCGATCTGCATCGGCGACGGTCGGTGATCGTGCGGATGACCGAAGCGGGCGAGCGGCTCGGGGTGGTGCGCATCGACAACGACCCGATGACGCTCGCGGCGGTCATCGCTGAGGCGGGCGAGCATCCGGACGTGGTCTTGGAGGCGACGTACGGCTGGTACTGGGCGGTCGACGTGTTGCAGGCCGCCGGCGCCCGGGTGCATCTGGCGCATCCGTTGGGAATCAAGGGTTTCACGTATCGTCGTGTCAAGAACGACGTGCGCGATGCCGCCGATCTGGCCGATCTGTTGCGGATGGGCCGGTTGCCGGAGGCCTACGTTGCCCCGCCGGCGGTGCGTGAGCTGCGGGAGCTGGTCCGCCACCGGGCCAAGCTGATCGCCTGGCGCAGCGGGTTGAAGGCCAGCGTGCACGCGGTGCTGGCCAAACAGGGTGTGCTGATTGCGGTCAGCGACCTGTTCGGCCTCGGCGGTCGGCAGCTGCTGGCCAAGGCGCCGCTGGAGCCGCCCTATCGGGCCCGGGTCGACTCCTGCTGCCGATTGATCGACGCGGTCGACTTCGAGGTCGACATCGTGACCACCCAACTGCGCGGCCGGCTGGCCGGCCACACCGGCTACCGCGCGATCCAGGCCATCCCCGGTGTCGGCCCGACGCTAGCCGCGGTGTTCGTGGCCGAAATCGGCGAGGTCGGCCGGTTCCCCAGCGCAACGCACCTGGTGTCCTGGGCCGGGTTGACCCCACGTCACCGCGAGTCCGACACCACCGTCCATCGTGGACCGATCACCAAACAGGGCTCCGGCCTGGTGCGGTGGGCCGCCGTCGAAGCCGCCCAGAAGATCCCGGCCAGCGCCGGCTGGCTGACCTCCACCCGCGCCCGCATCGCCGAACGACGCGGCCGCAACATCGCCACCGTCGCGGTGGCTCGTAAGCTGCTCACCCTCGTCTACTACGGCCTGCGTGACGGGCACATCCGCGCCCCGCACCCGGCCAAGGCGGCGTGAGCCGGTTCGGACGTGACCGGGACGCGAGGTCGTGCTGGGGTCTGACACCCGCCGGCCGACGGCGTTGCCGCCCCCTTGATTGACCCGCCCGGTCACGGTCGCAGACCACCATGCCCACACAGGCGGATGGATGACCGGCAGCCGAACCCTCGGCCTACCCTCCGGCATCGGCCCGGAACCCGGCGACGCGACCGCCCCGAACCCAACCCAACCCCCCTTACCGCTTCCAGCCCCGACAGCATGACCCGCACGACGTCGGCGTCAAGCCAACCATCCGCGGTGACCCGCAGCCAGCCCGACCCGACGCCACATCCGCTTGCCCAAACCGAACCCGGAAGACCAGAAACCAACGTCAACCGGGCCCAAACCACGGCTTGACCGGCCCCGCTCCTTCATGGATGACCCCGTAAGCGAACGCGTCAAGTGAGCGGCTCAGGCCGGTGCTCTCGCCCGTCACACCCAGCGCTCCATCAGATTCCGTTGCCGTCTCAGTCGCCATTCGATGACGGGCTAGTCCAGGCTCCGGGATGAACGAGCTTGACCTGAGCACGTATTGGGGGATTGGTGACCAGGTCGTGCCACATCCATCCCGGGCCTGAACAGCGGGCCGCGCACCGCGGCCCAGCGACGGGACGACTGGCCCCGTCCGGGCAGTGGACCCGCCATCGTCCAGTTGACCAGCGACCATGCCCCGCACGGAACGGTGGCGCTGCGTGAAGGCCGTGAAGGTGGCGGCCATGCCCGTGAACTGTGTGAGGTTAGCTTGGTGCAGGATGGGGCCGTGCGGGTTCTTGTCCTGGGCGGTTCGTGGTTTGTCGGGCGAGTTGTTGTCGAGGACGCCCTTCGGCGCGGCCTGAAGGTCACGGTATTCAACCGGGGACGCTCCGGCTCGGTGCCGGCCGGCGCCGAGGTAGTTCAGGGTGATCGCGAGGATCTTGCCGACCTACGCAGACTTGCCGGTCACGGCCCGTGGGACGTGTTGATCGACGTGTCGGGAAGCGTGCCCGCCGTCGTACGTCGCTCGGCGCGTGTCCTAGCGGACGTCGTGGAGCGATGCGTCTTCGTCTCAACCATCTCGGCGTACCGGGATTGGCCGCACGCCCCGGTCAGCGAGGCGTCGCCGCTGTGGGACGAAGATCCTGACTTCGACCCGGGTACCCGGGCGTGGGACCCGGATGCGTATGGGCCGTTGAAGGTGGGGTGCGAAATCGCCTGCCAGGACGCGTTCGGCGACGCGAGGCTTCTGACGCTGCGCCCGCACGTGGTCCTAGGCCGCTACGAATACGTCGGGCGGCTGCCCTGGTGGCTGGAGCGGATGCAGCGTGGAGGTCGGGTCCTTGCACCGGCGCCCGATCGCACGATCCAGCCGGTCGATGTCCGTGATCTCGCACAGTTCCTTCTTGATCAAATGGAACGGGGCTCACGAGGCGTCTTCAATGTGGCCGCGCCACCGAACGGCTACACGTACGGCGACATGCTCCGGGCCTGCGCGGACGAGGTCCTAGAAGTCGCAACCGAGCCGGCTGAGCTGGTGTGGGTGGACGAGGACTGGTTGGTCTCCATGGGCGTGGTCCAGTGGACAGAACTCCGTTGTGGCGTAACGCGTTGGCGCCTTGGGGAATGAACGTCGACCGAGCGCGGGCCGCTGGCCTGGTGTGCCGACCGATCCAGGACACGGTGGCCGACACCTGGGCGTGGCTACGGTCAGGTGGCCGGCCCGTGGATCACGAACGGTTCGCCGAGCATGGCATCGACCCCGGCAAAGAGGCTCAGCTCATTGCGCAGTGGTTCGCAGATCATGGCGACCGGACGACCGGTTGAGGTGGGAGAGATCCTTGACGAAGGCCCGGTTGATGGCTGGGTCGCGGCCGGCGACGTAGCGGGCGGTGGGCTGGTATCCGGCGAGCCGGACCAGAGCAAGCGCCCCATGGCTGCGCACGCCGGTCTCTAGGATGGCGCGCCGGGCGCCGTGGTCTGCGGCGTGCTGTTCCAACCGGGCCCCCACGAGGCGACCGAGTCGCCGGCGAAGTTCCGGCACCGTATACAGCTTTTTGAGTTCGACAGTGGCGGTGGCTCGGTCGTGGGTTCGGTAGCCCCCGCAGGCGCTCGGGACGCCATCGACATAAGCGACGAGGAACAGCCCGCGCGGTGGCGCGTACTCGGCAGGATCAGCCTGAACGGGGTCGGCGAAGCCGTAGCGGTCGACCTGTTCGTCGTAGAGCGCTTGGAGCAGGCCGACGGCGTCGGGATGGTCGTACGCTCGTTCAGTACGTGGATCGGACCGTGCGCAGCTTGGTCCGCTCCGACCGGGCCAGATCCCAAGCCAGCGGCGCGAACCGGTTCGGGCGCCGCAGGACAGGAAACCTCGACGACTGGTGTGGTAGTTGTGGTGGTCATGGCCGCCTTCCCGGCGTTGGCCGCCTGCGGCTGGTAGACCGCGGCGTAGCGGGTCGACTGCATGAACGCGTCCTCCAGCGACGCTTCCCGGGCGGTGAGCTCGTGTAGGACGAGGCCGCGCAGGGCGGCCAGTTCGCTGATCCGGTCGGTGCTCATGCCGGTGACGGCCAGCGTGGTGTCGCCTTCGGGGTGGGCGGTGGCGCCCGGCCCCGCGCAGCAGGTGGGCCAGTTGCTGGTGGCGGGGTGAGCGGACCAGCACCCAGCCGTTTGCCGAGGTGCGGACGAACGTTTCTAGACGGTGTTCGATTCCTTGCGGGCCAGCCCGGCAGTGGCGCTTGGGTCGCGCGTGCGCTGTTCATCGCCGTGCTGTCCGTTGCCGGCTCGCCGGCTCGTCGGTGCCGAGGGGAGGCCGGGGCGCTTGCTGCGTCGGTGGAGGATCGCCGCCGCTGCGGCGGCTGCGGCCCCGGCCGCGGCCAGGATTCGAGGATCGGTCCGCAGATCCGCGGGTAGTTGCTGGGCGAGGACGAAGATGCCCATGGCGACGACGAACCAGCCGAAGGCCTTGCGGAGGGCGTCTTCGCGGATGCGGCCGGCGAGTTTGCCGCCGGTGAGGCTGCCGGCGACCGCGGCGGCGGTGACGGCGGCGGCGAGTGCCCCGTTGATGTGGACGGTGGCCAGGTAGCCGGCGAAGCCGGCGAAGGACTTCATCGCGATCACAACGAGGGAGGTGCCGACCGCCACCGGCATGGGTAGGCCGCCGAGCAGGGCGAGGGCGGGTACGACGAGGAACCCGCCGCCGGCACCGACGAGGCCGGTGACGAGGCCGACGACGATGCCGTCGACGATGACGCGCAGGACCGGCAGTTCGTGTGGCACCGGCTTGTTCCGGGTGTCGCGTCGGCCGCGGATCATGGCGGCAGCGGTGGCGAGCATCATCAGCGCGAACGCGGTGAGCAGGATTCCGGCGGGGATGTGGGCGGCGAGCCGTCCGCCGGCGTAGGCGCCGGTCATGCCGGCCAGGCCGAAGATGAGGCCGGTGCGCCAGCGGACCCGGCCGGCGCGGGCGTGCGGGAGGACGGCGATGGCGCTGGTGGTGCCGACGACGAGCAGCGAGGTGGCGATGGCTTCTTTGGCGGGTAGGCCGGCGACGTAGACGAGCAGGGGTACGGCGAGGATCGAGCCGCCGCCGCCGAGCAGGCCGAGGCTGATGCCGATGAGCGCGGCGAGGGCGACGGTCAGGATCAGGGCGGTCACGGCTGGCTTCCGGCCGGTTTCACGTCGCGGAGCTGGCCGACGATGCTGACCGGATCGCAGGTCGCGCCGCGGTTGTAGGGCAGCTTGGCCAGCAGCATGCCCATGGTGCAGGTGTTGGTGAGGGCGGCGACGGTGAGCCCGGCGGCGAGGGCGGCGGCGATCCACTTCAGGCCGGGACGAATACCGAGGCGAGGATGCTGGCCAGCACGATGGTGCCGGTGACGAGGCGGACCTGACGTTCCAGGTCCCAGCGGGGCCGGCCGCGGTTGACCGGGGCACCGGTTGTCTGCCAGGCGAGCATGCCGCCGTCGAGGATGCGCAGGTTGGGCAGTCCGGCCTGGGCGAGGGTCTGCCCGGCCTGGGTGGCGCGGGCGCCGGAGCGGCAGACCAGAACGACGTTCTCGTCGAGGTGGTTGAGGAGTTCGGCGCGGTGTTCGCGGAGCAGGTCGAGGGGGACGTTGTAGGCGCCGGGGATGTGGGCGGTGTCGAACTCGGCCGGGGTGCGCACGTCGAGCATCCGGGGCGCGGGACCGGAGTCGAGGAGTTCGCGCAGGGTGGCCGGGTCGACGGTGGCGGGACGGGCGGGGTCGGAAGCGTTCATGTCTCCTCGGTCAGCTGGGGCGGCGGAGGGGCCAGGGTGGGGCCGCAGGGCACGCCAACACCGCCGGTCGGTGGGAATGGGCAGCTTGACCGCGCGGTCAGGCGCCGGTGACGACGGACAGCCCGGCGGGGGCGGCGTTGTCGAACTCGTCGTCGACGGCGACCACGCGGCGGCCGGCGGCGGCCAGGATCGAGGCGGCGATGGAGGCGCGATAGCCGGCACGGCAGTGCACCCAGACCTCGCCGTCGGGTACCTCGTCGAGACGGCCGCGTAGATCGTGGAGCGGGATGTGGACGGCACCGTCGATGTGGGCCTCGGCCCATTCCAGAGTGCGGCGGTTGTCGAGCATGACGACGGGCCGGTGGTGGCGAACCTGGGCCAGGTCGGCGAAGGTGGCCCGGGGGAACGTTGCCAGTTCGCCGCCGCCGGCCCAGTCGGCTGGGCCACCGGTGGCGTGCGCGGCGGGCCGGTCGATGCCGATGCGGACCAGTTCCCGCTGGGCCTCGGTGACCTGCTCCGGGGTTTCGCCGAGCAGGGTGAGCGGGGTGCCCCAGGGGATCAGCCAGCCCAGATACGTAGCGAAGCTGCCGTCGAGGCCGAAGTTGAGCGTGCCGGCGACGTGGCCGGCGGCGAACGCGATCCGGTTGCGCAGGTCGACCACCCATTCGCCGGCCGCCAGCCGCTTGCAGATCTGCTCGGCGTCGGCCCGCTGCGGCGGGGACAGGTCCGGGATGGCCGGTCCGGCGGTGTTGGCCGGGACCATGTGGGCGTAGTAGGCCGGCCAGGCGTCCAGGCCGGCGAGCACGTCGGCGACGAACTCCCGCTCCGGCTGGGTCAGCGCCGGGTTGGTCCGCTTCTCCTGCCCGATGGTGGAGGCGCTGACCTCGGACTGGGTGGCCGAGCAGAAGCTGCCGAACCCGTGCGTGGGGTAGACGGCGGCGGTGTCGGGCAGCTCGGCGGCGAGGCAGTTGGCTGAGGCGTACTGGTGGTGGACCAGGGTTTCGGTGTGGCCGGGGCCGAGCAGGTCGGGCCGGCCGACCGAGCCGTACAGCAGCGACCCGCCGGTGAACGCGCCGACCTCCCGCCCGCCGGCGTCCAGTAGGTAGGACAGGTGGGTGAAGGTGTGCCCCGGGGTGGCGCGTACCCGTACCCGCATGGTGTCGCCGACCGGGATGAGGTCGCCGTCGCGGACCGCGACCCGGTCGAACGTGACGGGGTCGTCGGCGTTGACGTGGTAGGCGGCGCCGGTGGCCCGGGCCAGGGCGTACCCGCCGGTGACGTAGTCGTTGTGGATGTGTGTTTCGAACACGTGGGTGATGGTCACCCCCTCGGCCCTTGCGAGGTCGAGGACGCGGTCGATGTCGCGTTGCGGGTCGACCACGAACGCGACCCGGCCGTCGTGGACGAGGTAGCTGCGGTCGCCGAGGGTCGGGGTGTCGATGGCCAGGATGCGTGGCACCGGGAGTGGTCCTTTCACACGGAGTCTGCGGTGGTGGGTCAGGCGGCGGCGGGGGCGCCGCGGACGATGGGGTGGCCGGCGCGTGCCCATTCGCCGGTGCCGCCGGCCACCGACCAGGCGTCGACGCCGGCGCTGGCCAGGAAGTGGGCGGCGGCGAGGCTGCGGTTGCCGCTGGCGCAGATCACGTAGACCGGCACGTCCCGCGGCAGGTCGGCCAGCCGGGACGGCAGTTGGCCCATCGGGATCAGAGCGGCGCCGGGCACGTGCCCGCCGAGGTACTCGAAGGGTTCACGGACGTCGATCACCGTGGCGCCGTCGCGGTGGGCGGTGGTGAACGCGGCTTGGTCGACTTCACGCATCAGATACAACCTCCGCATCGAATACAACCGCCGGTCATATACCCCCGGGGGTATCTGTTCCTAACCATAGCGCGGCGCCTGGCGATCTCGTCAACTCCGCGGCCCGGGGGGACGGGTCCTTCGGCGCCGTGGGAACAGATACCCCCCTGGGTATGTTGTCGACGGTAGCGGCGGAGAAGGAGGTGCGTCGTGCGGGTCGACGAGAACGTGCTGGGCGATGTGATGCGGCGGTTGCACCGGGCCGAGGGCCAGCTCCGCGGCGTCATGGCGATGCTCGAGTCCGGGCGCGACTGCGTGGAGGTGCTGACCCAGCTCGTCGCGGTGTCCCATGCGATCAACGGCGCCGGATTCGTGATCATCCAGGACGGGTTGCAGCACTGCGCCACCACGGAGCAGGCCGGTGCGGACCAGGCGCGGACCGTCGCGCAATTGGAGAAGTTGTTCCTGTCCCTGGCCTGAGCCGGGGACGCCCGACAATGAGGAGACAGACATGCCCACCGTGGCGTTGACCAAAGACACCTTCGAGCAGACCGTGACCGGTGGCGGGATCGTGCTGGTCGACTTCTGGGCCGGCTGGTGCGGCCCCTGCCGGCGGTTCGCGCCGGTGTACGAGCAGGCCAGCCGGAAACACCCGGACATCGTGTTCGGCAAGGTTGATACCGAGGCCGAGCAGGACCTGGCGGCCGCGGCCGGGATCTACTCCATCCCGACGCTGATGGCCATCCGCGACGGCATCGTCGTGTTCTCCCAGCCCGGCGCGCTACCCGCGGCCGCGCTGGAGCAGGTGATCTCCGCGGTGCGTGGCCTGGACATGGCCGACGTCCGCGCCAGGCTCGCCGCCCAGCGCGCGGCGACCCCCACCGGCTAGCCACCGCGTGACCCGGGCCGTCTGCACCGGCGACCTGGGCCGGGCGACCCTACCCGACGCGCCCGCGGCGGGAGGAGGGCTTGCACACATGTCCGGCGCGGTGCTGGTCGTGGAGGGCGACCGGGAACTGCGTGAGCTGGTCCGTCGTTACCTGGAGCGGGCCGGCCACGCCGTGCACACCACCGGCTCCGGTGCCGAGGCGCTCGGCCTGCTCACGACCGGTGGCGTCGACCTGGTGGTGCTGGACCTGGGGCTGCCCGACGTGGACGGCCTGGAGGTGCTCGCCGCCGCCCACCAGGGCCAGGAGGGCCGGGAGGTGCCGGTGGTGGCACCGACCGCGGCCTGGCCAGCGCGCAGCGCAGCGAACGCGCGCGGGTGGCCGGGCGTGTCGCCGCCGCGGTCGGCACGGCGTATGCCGACGCGCGGGGCTGGCCGGGTGCGGACCTGAGCACGGCGTCCGCGATCGCCGACGCCGCCGGCGCCCGGCTCGTGGTCCGCGACACCGGCGGCACGACGATGTGGCCCGGGCGGGGGCATGGGACCGGGCATGGGCGGCATGCACCCCGACACCGCCGGCGGCGGGGTCATCGAGGCCCCGGTCGTCGTGGCCGGGCAGCGGGTGGGCACGGTCCGGCTGGCGTTCACCGCGGCCGCGACCGGCGGCCGGACGGTCGCCTGGTCCTGGGTGATCGGCGCCGCGCTGGTGGCGCTGGCCGCCGCGCTGGCGGTCAGCGGGTACGTCGCCCGTCGCCTGACCCGACCGCTGGTCGCCCTGGCCGCCGCGGCCCGCCGGTTCGCTGCCGGCGACCGGGCGGCCCGCGCCCGCCTCGACGCCCCCGGCGAGCTCGGCGAGCTCGGCGAGGTGGCGCACGCCTTCGACACGATGGCCGATGAGGTGGTCCGCGCCGAGACGGTCCGCCGGCCCCGTCCGCCGACGTGGCCCACGAGCTACGTACCCCGCTCGCCGCGCTGCAGGCGGGAGGAACTACGCGCGACGGCCCGCGCGAACCCGACACGCAGCTGGCCGCCCTGCACGACCAGACGCTACGGCTCGGCCGCGTGGTGGCCGACTTGGCCGACCTGTCCGCCGCCGAGTCCGCCGCCCTGTCGCTGCGCCCGGTGGACACCGACCTCGCCGAGGTCGCCCGGGCGGCGCTGGCCGCCCAGCGCCCACAGCTGGACGCGGCGGGCCTGCGCCTCGACGCCGACCTGACCGGCCCGGTACCGGTCCGGCCGACCCGGACCGCATCCACCAGGCCATCGCCAACCTGCTCGCCAACGCCGTCGGCTACTGCCGCCTCGACGACCGGGTGACCTTACGCGCCCACCCCGAGCACGGATCGGCCGTACTCACGGTCGCCGACACCGGGCCCGGCATCCCCGCCGACGACCTGACCCACGTCTTCGACCGGCCGTGGCGCGGGTAGGACGCCCGCTCTGTCGCCGGGTTCGGCATCGGCCTGGCCGTGGTCCGGGAGCTGGTCACCGCCCACGGCGGTACCGTCACGGCCGAATCACCGCCCGGCAACGGCACCACCGTCACCATCCGGCTGCCCGGTCCCGCCGCGGGCATCGGGCCGGAGCCGTGACCTCCGTCAGCCGGTCAGGGTGTCCAGGGCGGCGCGCAGCCGGGTGGTGGCCTCGTCGGCGACGTCCTTCAGCTCGGGCCTGCCGGTGACCTGGACCATGATCTGCGGGTCCAGGGCCTGCACGAGGGTGGCGTCCGGGCCGTCGGCGCGGACGACGACGTTGCAGGGCAGCAGCAGGCCGATGTCGCGGTCGGCGTCCAGCGCCCGGTGCGCCAGCGGTGGGTTGCAGGCGCCGAGGATGAGGTAGTCCTCCATCTGGACGCCGAGCTTCTCCCGAAGGCGGCCTGCACGTCGATCTCGGTGAGGACGCCGAAGCCTTGCTCCTTCAGCGCGGCGCGGACCCGCTCGACCGTGGGTGCGAACGGGGCGGGCAGCCGCACGGTGATGCCGTAGGACATGGTGTGGTTGCCTTTCTGGGTCGGTGGGTGGATCAGCCGGAGGTACTCGTGGTCGCCGAGCAGGTCCAGCCGGCGGCGCAGCATCGGGTTGTCGATGGCCTGGCTGCGGTGGCGGGCGATGGCACGCCACTGCCGGTCGCGGGAGACCCGCATCGTGACGTCCAGCTCGCCCGGGTCGCGGCCGGTGAAAGTGGTGCCCAGTTCGGCGTTGAGCCGCTGCGCGACCGGTCGGGGCAGCGCCCAGGCCAGGACCGGCAGGCCGCTGGCGCGGGCGGCGGCCAGCGCCGCCTGGGTGGCGCGGCGGTGGTCGGGGTGCCCGGTGACCCCGCCGGGATCGAAGACCAGCAGGTGGCTGGGGTGTTCCTCGCCGATCACCCGCAGGATGTGGCCGGCCAGCTCGTCGAGCGGTACCGCGGCGAGGCGGCCGTCGGGGTAGCGGTGCAGCTCGACCCGGGACAGCCGCAGCTCGGCCGCGGCGGCCTGCAACTCCTGGGCTCGGACCACTGACAGGTCACCCGGCCGGCTGTGCAGCGTGGAGCACTCGCCGTGGGTGAAGCAGATCAGGCCGGCCCGGGCGTCGCGGATGACCAGCTCGGACAGGACGGCACCCAGCCCGAACGATTCATCGTCCGGGTGGGCGACCACCGCCAGTACCCCGGTGATCCGCCCGAGCGGATCGGGGCCGCTGTCTGGTGTCATCGCGCTCACCCCCTCCGTTCCATCATACCCCCCAGGGTATATGTCGGGGTGGCGGCCGGTTGAGGTCGCCGTCCCGACGCACCCGGTCCGGTCACCGGGCGGACCAGTTCTGGAGCGCGGTCAGGTGGTGCCGCGACGCGGTGAGCAGGGTGGTGTAGACCTGCCGCACGTCGGGCGCGGTCAGCCCGTTCAGCGCGGCCTGCAGGTCGGCGATGTCGGTCTGTTCGACCGTCTCGCCCACCTTCAGCGCAGCGGCCTGGTTGGCCTGGCCCTGCGCAAGCAGCTTGTCGTAGCTGCCCGGCACGGCCGGGTCGCTGAACTGCCCGGCCGGCTTGCCGGCGGTCGGGTCGGCCAGCCCGTAGCGGGCCAGCAGGGTGCGGACCGCGGTCAGGTGCCGGGTCTCGGACGCCGCGATCCGGTCGAAGACCACGGCCGGGTACCTGTCGGCGAACGCCGTGTACAGGTCGTGCGCGAGCTTCTCCTCCTGGGCCATCGCGGCGAGGGTGGTCCTCTGCTGCTCGGTCAGCGTGCCCGTGGCTGCGGTCACGGCCAAGCCGGCGCAGCTGCCGTCCCGGGCGTTGGTGCCCATCCCCGCGCGCATGCCGTTACCGGACCCCATGCCCATGCCGTTACCGGGTCCCATGCCGTTGTCGTTGCGCCATCCCGGGCCGGGGTCGGACGCGGGCGCGGGCCGGGCGAACGGGCCCACGCCGGCCGCGCCGGCCGCGGCGGGTACCGCCAGGGCGATGCGACCGAGCCCGAGCACGCCCGCGGCGACCAGCACAGCCGCCCGGCGGGTCGTCGCCTTCATGGCTCCTCCGTCATCGATTCCTTTGGTGTGACATCCCCACCGTCGCGCGGGGGCGTGCGACCGGAATGGAACCGGTGTGGAGACGGTATGGAGACCGGCCGGGCTCAGGAGCCGACGGCCACCACGACCGTGGCGAGCGCCCCGGCGCTGCGCCCGTTGACCGGTTGGCCCGGTCATGCGGACGGCCGGCAGCGTGTCGTCCAGACCCACCGCCGCCGTGGTACGGGCGAGTACACCGGCTCGGTCGGCGTGCGGTTTGCCAGACCGCTCGACGATCCTCGGTTGCAGAAGTCGTCGTGGGTCGGGGCGCGGTTCGCGGGACCCGGCGTCAGGCGAGTGACAGGACGCGGAGCAGGAGGCGGGCGGCTTCGCCGCCGCTGTCCCGGGCGATTGCCAGGGCGTGGGGGACGTTGAGGTTGTCCAGCAGCGCGGCGGTGACGGCGTTGGTGGCGGCGCGTGCGGCGTCGGGCCGGGCGGCGGCCGCGTATAGCGCTTCGAGGTAGGCTGCCGCGTGGTCGAGGTCGGTAGGCCGGTGCTCCCACGGCGTGTGCCAGGGCCGGTTGAGCACGAGCAGGCGCACCGCGGCCGGTGTGTGGTCGCGAAGTAGGTCGGTGACGAGGGTGAGGTTGCCGGTGCTCTTGGCCATCTTCGCGCTATCCCGGTGGACCGTGCCGACGTGCAGATGGCTGCGGGCGAAGGGGGCCACCGAGGTGGCGGCTTCGGCCATGGCGGCCTGGTAGGCGTGGTGCGGGAAGGCGAGGTCTTCGCCGCCGGCGAGGATGTCGATGCTCGTGCCGAGTACGGAGATGGCCATGGCGGCGCATTCGGCGTGCCAGCCCGGCCGGCCGGTCCCCCAGGGGCTGGGCCAGCCGGGCTGGTCGCCGACCGACGGGCGCCACACGGGCACGTCGAAGGGATCGTCGCGGCGCGGGTCGTCGGGCTGGTCGCCGTACTCGTCGGCCAGGGCGAGCGCCTGCTCGCGGCTCAGGCCGGCGCGGACGTGGGCGTGCGCGCCGCGGAAGTAGACGTGCCCGTCGCGCAGGTAGGCGTGCCCGGTGGCGAGCAGGGCGGCGGCGAGCTGCCGGACGCCGGTGACGTGGTGGCGGGCCCGCGGTTCGTGGGCCGGCGGGTGGACCCGCAGCGCGGCCATGTCCTTGTCGAACAGGTACTCCTGGTAGAGGGCGAACTCGTCGTAGGCGCGGCCCCGCGAGCCGGCGGCGCGGGTGAGTACGTCGTCAACGTCGGTGACGTTGCGGCAGACGGTGACCTGCACGCCGGCCATCCGCAGCACCGAGGCGGCGACGTCGGACCAGATGAAGGTCGCGGCGTGCCCGAGGTGGGTGACGTCGTACGGGGTGATCCCGCACACGTACAGGCGCGCCGCGCCGACCAGGGGCAGCGGCCGGCCGGACAGGCGCGGCTCGGCGCTGCGCAGGACGGTGTCACCCAGGACGGCGGCGGGAGCCGGGAAGCCGTGCGTCATGAGGCCATCATGCGTCGGCACCCGCCCAACGAATACCCCCGGGGGTAAAGTGGATGTGAGCGCGACGATGATTGGGAGACGGCGATGAAGGTGGACCAGAGCGCGACCGGTGACGTGATCAAGCGGTTGCGCCGCGCCGAAGGCCAGATCCGTGGCGTCATCGGGATGCTGGAAGAGGGCCGGGACTGCGCCGACGTGGTCACCCAGCTTGCCGCCGTCGCCCGGGCGCTGGACCGCGCCGGCTTCAAGATCATCGCGAGTGGGCTGCAGCAGTGCATCACCGCGGCCGAGGACGGCGAGGACCAGAGCGGGAACCTGGAGCGGATGGAGAAGCTGTTCCTGTCCCTCGCCTGACCCTGACGGAGGGTGAAGGCCGGTCGGATGGAGATCCGACCGGCCTTCGCCGTGGACCGTCCGGGGTCCGGTCGGCTCTTCCGATCGGGACCTCCGTCCCTGATGGCCTCACAGGCCGCTCGCATACCGTGGGGGGTATATGAGGCATCGCGATGAGACGGCTGCTGGTACTGGGTGCGGGGACCGCCGGCACGATGGTGGTCAACAAGCTGCGCCACCGCCTGGATAAGGCCGAGCGGCAGATCACCGCCGTGGACGAGAGCGACCGGCATTTCTACCAGCCGGGGTATCTGTTCATCCCGTTCGGCGGGTACACGCCCCGACGAGGTGGTCGAGCCGCGGCAGCGGTTCATCCCGGACGGGGTGGACCTGGTCTACGGCGAGGTCGACCGGGTCGACCCGGACGGCAGCGAAGTGCTGCTGACCGACGGTGGCCGCCTGCCCTACGACGACCTGGTGATCGCCACCGGAGTGCAGCCGCGGCCGGACCAGACCCCAGGCATGCTCGACGGCGGGCAGTGGCGGCAGAGCATCTTCGACTTCTACACCTACGACGGCGCGGTGGCGCTGGCCGAGGCGCTGCGCGAGTTTGCTGGTGGGCGGTTGGTGGTGCACGTCGTGGACATGCCGATCACGTGTCCGGTCGCGCCACTGGAGTTTGCGTTCCTCGCCGACGCCTACTTCCGCGGCCGCGGGATGCGCGACCGGGTCGAGCTGGTGTATGTCACGCCGCTGCCGGGTGCCTTCACCAAGCCGATCGCATCCAGGCGCCTGGGCTCGATGCTCGATCAGCGGAAGGTTGCCCTGGAGACCGACTTCATGGTCGAACGCGTCGACGCCAAGACCCTGGTCTCCTACGACGAGCGCGAGATCCCGTTCGATCTGCTGGTCACCGTCCCGCTGAACATGGGCGCCGACTACGTCGCGCGGTCCGGGCTGGGCAATGAGCTCAATCTGGTGCCGGTGGACAAGCACACCATGCTGTCGAAGGCGTACCCGAACATCTTCGCCCTCGGCGACGCCAGCGATATCCCGGCCTCCAAGGCCGGCTCGGTGGCGCACTTCTCGGTCGAGGTGTTCACCGGCAACGTCCTGCGGCACGTGCGCGGCGAGCCGATGACCGGACGCTTCGACGGGCACGCCAACTGCTTCGTCGAATCCGGCCACGGCAAGGGCCTGCTCATCGACTTCAACTACGACACCGAACCACGGCCCGGCCGCTACCCGATTCCCGCGGTCGGCCCGTTCAGCCTGCTCAAAGAGACGGCCGTCAACCACTGGGGCAAGCTCGCGTTCCGCTGGATGTACTGGAACGTCCTGCTGCCCGGGCGCCCCGTCCCACTGCCGGCGCACATGTCCATGGCCGGCAAACACCCCGAGGAGTAACCACCATGCCTGTCACCGCCATCGCCGGACGCGACATCCACGTCGACGACGAAGGATTCCTGACCGTCTACGACGAGTGGGACGACGACTTGGCCAAGCAGTTGGCCGCGCGGATCGGCGTCGACCTGACCGACGCGCACTGGAAGGCCATCCGGTTCCTGCGCGACGACTACCCCAACCGGGGCGAGACGCCGACGCTGCGTCGCGTGACGGTCGTGGGCGGTATCCCGACCAAGGACCTGTTCACCCTGTTCCCCAAGAAGCCGGCCAAGAAGATGGCCTACATCGCCGGCCTGCCCAAGCCCCACGGCTGCGTGTGAGGAGACCAACAATGACCACTGTGGACACTGCGCCGACGATCGTGCCGAACTTCGACGACGACACCACGAGCGGCCGCAAGCTCGCCATCATCTGCTCCAAGGGCAATCTCGACATGGCCTACCCCGGACTTGTGCTCGCCAACGCCGCCCTCGGCGAAGGAATCGAGACCCATCTGTTCTTCACGTTCTGGGGCTTCGACATGATCACCAAGTCGCGGATGCGCGACCTGAAGTTCACGATGCTGGGCAACACCGCCACGCACATGCCCCAGGGCCTGGGCGGCCTCCCGGGTATGACCGCGATGGCCACCCACCTGATGCGCAAGCAGATCGCCGAGGTCGGCGTACCCGAAGTTCCCGAGTTCTTGGAGCAGATCGTCGCCTCGGGTGGACACCTGTGGGCCTGCCGGATGTCCGCCGACATGATGCACCTCACCGAAGCCGACCTGTACGAGGACGTGGAGGGCATCATCAGCGCCGCCGACTTCATCGACAAGACCGACGGCGCCCAACTGCTGTTCATCTGACCCGACGTCTGGGATGCCGCTCGTTGTGGGAAGCGACCGGGACGTGCTGGATGCGCCGCCGCGATAAGCGGCAGCCAGACGGGCCGCCGGGTCGGGCACGGGCCCACCGGGTTGTCGCCTCAGGGCGGCCGGCGGGTCGGGTGCGGCGTGCAGCCATCGCGCCGGCGCAGGTGCATGACGGGTCGTCGTCCACCCGCATCTGGCGGTGGTGCCATGACGGCGCCCGCGCGGGCCGGGTCCGGCTCGTGGCGCACCTGCAGTGAGCTGCCCCGGGATTGGTGGAGGCTCCGAACCTTGCGAGGGTAGGAGTCATGTCAGCACCGAAGAAGTACCCCGAAGAGCTGCGTGAGCGGGCCGTGCGGATGGTGTTCCAGGTCCGGGAGGAGTCCGGGCAGCAGGTCGGCGCGGTGGCGCGGGTGGCCGACCAGTTGGGGGTCAATCGGGAGACCTTGCGGAACTGGGTGCGCCAGGCTGAGGTTGACGGCGGCAAGCGGCCAGGTACGTCTACTGTGGACGCTCAGCGGATCGCCGAGTTGGAGCGTGAGGTGCGGGAACTGAGACGTGCCAACGAGATTCTGAAGGCGGCGGCGAGTTTCTTCGCGCGGGAGCTCGACCCGCGGCTGCCGAGATAGTGGCGTTCATCGACGAGTACAAGGACCGATTTGGTGGGGTCGAGCCGATCTGCGCGGTGCTGCGGGTCGCCCCGTCGGTCTACTACGACGTCACCGGTCGTACACCCTCGGCGCGGGCGCTGCGTGATGAGGAGCTGGTGGTGCTGATCCGCACGATCTACGACGCGAACTACCAGGTCTACGGTGCCCGCAAGATCTGGCGGGAGCTGCACCGTCAGGGCCACCGGGTGGCTCGCTGCACCGTTGAGCGGCTGATGCGCCGCCTGGGTATCGCCGGAGCGGTCCGCGGTGCCAGGAGGCGGCGGACGACCGTTCCCGACGCTGTCGCGGCAGCGGCCCGCCCGGACCTGCTCCAGCGCGACTTCACCGCCCCGGCGCCGAATGTCCGCTGGGTGGCCGACTTCACCTATGTGCCGATCACCACCGGCACCGTCTACGCCGCGTTCGTCGTTGATGTGTACTCGCGGTTCATCGTGGGCTGGCGGCTGGCTGGGCACATGCGCACCGACCTTCCCCTCAATGCTCTGGAGATGGCGTTGTGGCAACGTGAAGTCCACAAGGGACAGCTGGTCCATCACTCGGATCGCGGCTGTCAGTACCTGTCAATCCGTTACACCGCAAGGCTTGAGGAGGCCGGTGCGTATTGCTCGGTAGGGTCCACGGGGGACAGTTACGACAACGCGTTGGCCGAGACTGTGATCGGCCTGTACAAGACCGAGCTGGTCGATCGACACGGACCGTGGCGCAGCCTCGATGACCTCGAGCTGGCCACCTTGGAGTACATCGACTGGTACAACCACCGTCGGCTCCATTCCGCCTGCCAGTGGCGCCCACCGGCCGAACACGAAGCCGCTTACTACGATCAGCACAACACTCCGGCCGAACCAGCCGGAGTGCAATGATCCGAGCCTCCAAGATCACCGGGGCGGTTCACAGCGCCGGCCAGGCGGAGTTTGACGCGATCCTCGCCCGTCCCGAACCCGGTCAGGTCAATGGCCGCGTGGTTCGCAGACCCGCTGTTCGGCCGGGCAAACCCAAGGAGGGTTAGATCATGAGTTCACCGAAGACCCTCGCCAGAGTCGCCGGATCATTCTATCTGCTCATGTTCGTGTGCAGCCTGCTCGCCGGGTTCGTGCGCTCACGCCAGCAGGCCCGCCGAGGTGCCCTGAATCTGGTCGTGCAGCCGGGTACCGGTCCGGCGGGGCAGCAGAACCTGCCCGGTCGAGTCCCTGCGGGCCGGAGTCCGGTCGACTCTGCCCGGCAGGCCCGGCCCGGCGTGCACCGCCGCGCCCGAGCGACCGTTTCTCGCGAGGGCGGGGCCGACCGTCAACCAGTGCACCACGCGATGATTGCACACTGCACTATTGTGTTTGGGGTGGGGCTCTGGGCCACTATGCCGGCTTCGGTGCCCTTGTCGGGAGCGGGCATGTCCCGGATCGGGACCGCGCAGCCCATGAGGCAGTGATGTGAGGGCCGGTCGGCTCTGGCTGCTGCCCGTTGGGCCGGGGTGCAGGGTGGGCGGACGGAATCTGGGAGGTTGACATGACGGGCGGTGGACGGGTCCTGCCGCGGATCGTGGTCGGTGTGGACGGTTCGGCGGCGTCGGTGCGGGCGCTGCGGTGGGCGTTGGGTCAGGCCGGGGCCACCGGCGGGATGGTGGAGGCGGTCATCGCGTGGGACGTCCCGACCAGCTACGGGGTGGGCCCGACCGTGGTCGATGGTGAAGACCTGGCCGGCGTCGCGGAGCAGTCGTTGGCGGCTGCCGTCGACGACGTGTCCGCCGCGCATCCCGGTGTGCCGGTGCAGCGGCGGGTGCTGCGCGGCAACCCGGCAGCGGTGCTTGTCGATCAGGCCAAGGACGCGGATCTGCTCGTGGTCGGCAGCCACGGGCACGGCGGCTTCGTCGGCGCGCTGCTGGGTTCGGTCAGCCAGCGCTGCGTCCAGCACGCCGCCTGCCCGGTCGTGGTGGTCCGTACCGCTGGGTGAGGCGCCCGGCACGCGATCTGCACGCGCGGTGCGAGGTGGCCGGCCGATCGAGGCTGCGAAAATGACAGTCGAGACCATCGGTTCGGCGGTGCGGGTGGTGATCCGATGCGCCGCTCAGGATCTGGCCACGGCGTCGTTGCCGGAGCTGACCGCCCGGTCGCAGACCTTGGCGCACGGGTTGAGCGCCGCGCAGGCGGGTGAGCGGCTGCGTCGTGACGAGCCCAACGAGATCGCGGAGAATCGGCAGCATCCACTGCTGGAGTTCGCCGGGTACTTCTGGCCTCCCATCCCGTGGATGATCGAGGCGGCCCTCGTGCCGTCGCTGCTGGTGCGGCACTGGACCGACGCGGTCATCATCGGCGTGCTGCTGGTGATCAACGGCGCGGTCGGGGTTCGTGGGAGGAGCATCAGGCCGCCAACGCCGACCTGAACCAACGGCTGGCCACCCAGGCGCGGGTACGCCGGGGACGGGCGGTGGGACCGTCGTGGCGGCGCGGGAATTGGTGGTGGGGATGTTGTGCGGGTCCGGCTCGGGGGACGTCGTGCCCGCAACAGCGGCGCCGGGTACGCCGTGACCAGCACGACGCCCCAACCGGACCGGCGACACGGGGTGGCGCACACGGGTCGCCCCCGCACAGCGGGACATCGCCGCCGCGCGCTCCCACCTACGACGGACTGGCCCCCGTCTGTCTGCGACCTCGTGGAGGTCCCGTTCGAGCGGCGCGCCTGGGCCGTCGGACCGCGCTACGGACGAGCAGACCCGGTGAGCGGATCCTGGAGATCGGGCCCCGTACCGGGCACGGCCTGGCCGTTCTCGCCGGCCAAGGTGGCCCGCACGGGGCTGGCCGTCGGTGTTGGCCCGTCCGCCCGGTGTGACCGAGGGATCTAGCATGATGTCCCGGCCGCCGCATTGTGGTCATGCCGGTCGGGTGTCCTCGTCGGTCTGGGCCCAGCCGAGCCACCATTCTTGTTCGGGTACCTCGCCGGCGGCGGTGGCGAAGGCGCGCAGCGCGGCGATGACCGGGGTGCGGTGCTGGTCGGACATGTCGGCGACGATGCGGGTCAGGTCGGTGCGGCGGCGGGTGGTGACCTCTTCGACGAGGCGGCGGCCGGCGGGGGTGAGGGTCAGCCGTACCGCGCGCCGGTCGCCGGCGGTGCGGTAGCGGCGGGCGAGGCCCTTGCGGACGAGCCGGTCGCACATGCGGGTGCCGGTGGAAGGGTTGACGCCCAGTTCGGCGGAGATGTCGACCATGCGTTGCGGGCCGCGGGAGGCCAGCACGACCAGGGCCCGGTACTGCGGCAGGGTCACCTCGGCGTCGAGGTCGGCCAGCGAGCGGGCGGCCAGCCCGACCATGGCCCGGCTGGCAGACAGCAGCGCGTCGACCAGGTCGTCGCGGCCGGCCGGGACGTCGGGGGGTGCCGTGGTCGTGTGCATGGAGCAATTATTGCTGGCTGCCGGGTCCGGTATCGCGGTGCGGCGGGCCAGGAATGGCCACCGGTCTCTCCCCGTACCTGACCGCCGCATCCAGCGCATCGGCGGCTACGCCACCGATGAGATCGCTCCACTCCCCAACCCGTACGACGCCCACCGTGGCGTCGACCCGGATCTGCCGGGGCAGGATCACCGCACCCCCGGCCGCCGAGTAGCTGATCATTAGCGGTTTCGCGGCGACGGGCGGGGGGTTTCGCTGGTGTGCGTTGGGGGATCGACTACGGATGATCCGGTCGGGTCCCTGACGTACGGCTGGCGTGTGGCGTGAACCGCACGAACGGAACGCGCCGGCCGACCTCGCGGTAATCTTCCGCGCTGCCGTCGACGGCGAACCCCATGATCTTGCAAAGCTGGCGGGCGGCGGCAGGGTGGCGCGGCGCGTACCGGGCCATGATCTTCGCACCTTCATCGGCGTGGAGCGGGGTGGCGGTCGCCGGGAGGATCCGGCCGCCGATTTGGATGGTGACCTCCGGGGTCTTCAGTACGTTCTGGTACCAGTCGGCGCGCGGCCCGAATCCGGAGGCTGCCACATAGCCGTGCTCGTCGTGTTCGATGACCTCGATGACGGCCTGGCGTTGCTTGCCGGAGAGGCGGCCGATGTGGGTGAGGAGCATGATCCGGCGCCCCATCAGCGGTCCCAGCCCGATCCGGTACAGCCGGATGGGGAGCCGCCACAGCCGGCGGCGCAGCCCGGTCGGCGGGGTGGCCTTCTTGACGATCTCCACGGTTCAGTCCTTTCCGGCGTCAATGGGTGACGACCGCGTTCGGCGGCGGCAGGATGGCGCCGACGCCGAATTGGCGGCGCAGCACGGCTGCGAACGCGGTGCGCATGATGAGCCGGCTGACGAGGTTCTGCGCGATCAGACCGGCCCGCGTGCCTGGCAGCAGCGACCGGGCGAAGACGAGCGCGTTGCGTTGCCGCCGGGTCACCTCGCCATGCATCCGCTCCTGGTAGCGGCGGAATGCGCGTCCATGGCCGCCTTCGGTGTGCAGGGCTTCGGCCAGGACGTACGCGCCGGCCATCGCCATCGACACGCCCTGCGCTGACACCATGGTCGTGCATCCACACGCGTCGCCGATCAGCGCCACCCGGCCGCGATGCCAGGTGGGGCATCACGATCTGGGTCATCGTGTCCATGAAGACGGACATGCTCGAGGGGGCGTCGGCCAGCAGCGACGGCGTGATCCATCCCATGCCGTCGAAGGTGAGCAGGTCCAGGCGCCGGGCACGCGGGATGTCCCCGGCATGGGTGCCGTGAACAGGAACACAGCGATCAGCTCGCCGGGCCGCCCGGTGGGATATGTGACGAGTGGATCCCGTCGGCGCCACCAGGAGATCGAACTGTTCCGTGCCGCCACCGGCGAAGTCGACCTCGACGGCGGCATTGGTCTCCCGTACCGCGACGAGGGTCTCCCCGTAGCGATCTCCCCGTCGTCCTGGACCACGTCGAGCTGGGCACCCTCCAGGGTGGTGCGCATCAATCCCAGATGCGGCCCAGGAATGATCTTGTCGAGGAGCGCACGGGTCAGCCGGGCCGTGGCCCGGCCGCGCGCGTCGACGAAGTCGACAGAGTCGACCGGCAGCTGGTGTGGTGTCAGCCGGTCGATGATGCCCATGCGGGTGGCGACGTCGTAGCCGGTGCCGAAGAAGTCGGATGCCGTACCCGCCGAGACGGCCGTGCGGGGCGCGTTCGACGACCACCGGTTCAACACCTCGGCGGCGCAGCCAGTACGCCAGGGTCAAGCCGGCGACGCCGCCACCACAGATGAGCACCCTCACGCTGGTTCCTCCTTTAACAGTTCCTCCACCGCGGCCAGCGCCTCATCGGCCGGCATCTGGGTGTTGAGCAGGTAGTGCCGCATCAGCCCGTTGATCAACCGGTGATCGAGGTGGCCACGCCGGTCAGCCGTGCGGCCGGCCAGCCGCGATGCAGTGGCCGGCACGTGGTCGGGGCTAGCCGCAATGCCGGGTAGTTAAGGTTTCGGTCCCGGTGTCAAGCGTGTCGCACGGATGAAAGGGGGCGGGGCTTCGGTATAGAGGTTTGTCACTCCAAGACAGCCTCGAACCGGGAGCCCCGCCGTTGTTGCAGT
>WNGF01001000.1_pt1 | contig 41737 bp, 39 predicted proteins | sample 5400641 | NCBI WGS metagenome assembly WNGF01 (sample SAMN13153371, study PRJNA577476) | soil metagenome | isolation source: 80 cm soil or saprolite under grassland replicate 2 | place: USA:California | collected 2016-06-15 | reverse complement strand
TCGGGATGTAATGCCCCATCAGGGCCGAGGTGAACATCCACCGCAGCTGCGCCCAGCCCAGCCCCCGGTAGAAGGGATTGCCGAGGAAGTTGACCGAATCGTCCCAGTTGAGAAATTGCCCGTCGAGCGAGGGGAGGAAAGGCAGCAAAGCGAGGACGAAAACGGCTGCCGGGAGACCACCGCGGAGCCACGGGTGGACCGAGCCAGGCCGGGCCGCGCGGGAGCTCACCGGCGCCAGAGGTCGATCCGCGGCCGCCTAGCGGCGGCCCATCAGCCGCTGGAGTTCCTTCTCGTCGAAGGCGTGCTCGACCGCGTCCTCGTAGGTGATGAGCCCTTTGTCCACGAGCGCCTTCAGGGAAGCTTCCATGGTCAGCATGCCCGAAGACGAGCCGGTTTGGATGACGGACTGGATCTGGTAGGTCTTCCCTTCGCGAATCAGGTTGCGAATGGCCGGGTTCGTCAGCAGCATCTCGGCCGCGAGCACGATGCCCTGGCTGTCCTTGCGGATGAGCAGCTGCTGGGTCACGACGGCGTGCAGCACATTGGCGAGCTGGACGCGCGCCTGCTGCTGCTGGTGGGGCGGAAAGACGTCCACGATGCGGTCGATGCTCTGGGCCGGCGTCTTGGTATGAAGCGTCGCGAACACCAGGTGGCCCGTCTCGGCCGCGGTCAGCGCCGCCTCGATGGTCTGGAAGTCGCGCATCTCGCCCACCAGAATGACGTCCGGATCCTCACGCAGGCAGGCCCGCAATCCGGCCGAGAAGCTGATGGTGTCGATGCCAATCTCCCGCTGGACCACGATGCTCTGCTTGTGCTGGAAGAGGTACTCTACGGGATCCTCGAGGGTGACGATGTGCATGGCCCGCTCCTGGTTGATCCTGTCCAGCAGCGATGCCAGCGTCGTGGACTTTCCCTGCCCCGTCGCCCCGGTCAGCAGCACGAAGCCGCGTTTGAGCTTGGTGAGCTCGATGATGCTGGGAGGCAGGCCGAGCCAATCCACGGTCGGGATCTCGTAGGGGATGCGGCGAAAGGCGGCGGCCACGGAGTCACGTTGGCGGAACGCGTTGATCCGGAAGCGTGCCAGGCCTGGGATGCCGAACGAGAAGTCGAATTCGAGTCGTTCGTGGAAGACCTTCTTCTGGTGCTCCGCCATCAGCGACAACACCAGCCGCTCCGTCTGTTCGGAATTCAACTTGTCACCGTCCAGCGGCACCAGCTTGGTCTGCACGCGGAGGACGGGCGGAAGTCCGACCTGGAGGTGGATGTCCGTGGCGTTCCTTTGAATCGCCACGCGGAGAATTTCTTCGATCTCGCGCACTCCCCACTCCTCCTGTGTCGAATTCCGCGCAACGGCGGTGGGTCGGCCGCCGGCCGGTCCGGGGCGCGCGCCGGGGCGCGCCTCATGCAGGGCACGCTATCAGGGGAACGCCGGTCGCGTCAACTTTCGGTGGCCCCGCTGGTCGGCTCAGACGACTTCGTGTCGCTGCACCTCGAGGAGCGCGTCGAGCGGGATGGCAAGGAACGTGGCGACCACCGCCGGGTCGAAATGGCTTCCGGCCGACCGCCTCACCTCGGCGCGGGCCGCCTCGAACGAGACGGCGCGGTGGTACGGGCGGTCGAAGGTCAACGCGTCGAACGCGTCGGCGACCGCGAAGATGCGCGCCCCGAGCGGGATCTGCTGCCCGCGGAGCCCGAGCGGATAGCCGGTGCCGTCCCAGCGCTCGTGATGATGATAGACGATCGGCACCGCGCCCTGCAGGAAAGGGATGCCCTCGACGATACGGCGCCCGATCTCCGGATGCAATCGCATGATCTTCCATTCATCGGGCGTGAGCGGTCCGGGCTTGAGCAGGATCGCGTCCGGAATCCCGATTTTCCCGATGTCGTGCAGGAGCACGCCGTGCTGGATCTCGCGAGTCTCGCGCTCCGGGACGCCGTGGGCGCGGGCCAGCGCCCCCGAGTAGGCGCGGACGCGCCGCGAGTGAGCGTGAGTCGCCGGGTCGCGCGCCGCGATCGCCGCAGTGAGCGTGTCGAGCGTCGCCTGGTAGGTCCTCTCAACGGTGATGATCAGCTCCGGCGAGGCGTCGGCCGCCAGCGGCCCGGTGAAGTCGTCCGACTCAAGGGACGCGAAGCGAGGCCGCCGCTCGGTAGCCGCCAGCTCGTCCCACACGTCACGTCCGCGGCCGCGGGAGATCTCGAGGCCGTCGAGCGTCCCGCCGAAGACGTCAGTCCCGGCTTCACGTCCGTCGCATGCCGACACCCGGTTCTTGCCCGACCGCTTGGCGGCGTAGAGCGTGGCGTCGACGGCGCGCACGAGCTCGTCGGCGGCCGGAGCCACGTCTTCCGGAATCGAGGCGACCCCCAGGCTCACGGTGACGGGCCGCCCATGACTGAACGGGTGCCCTTCGATGATCCGGCGGATGCGCTCGGCGTACTCTCGCGCGCCCATCTTGGACGTCTCGACCAGCAGCACGGCGAATTCGTCGCCGCCGTAGCGGCAGATCACGTTGATGCCCCGCGAGTACCGGAGCAGGAGCTCGCCCACTTCACGCAGCGTCTCGTCACCCGCGCTGTGGCCCATCTCGTCGTTGATTGCCTTGAATCCATCGAGGTCGAGCAGGGTCACGGAGACGGGCCGATTGAACCGCCGGTATCGGGAGACCTCCTCCTCGAGCCGGATCGAGAAGAACCGCCGGTTGTAGAGCCGGGTGACTTCATCCCGGAACGAGAACTCCTTGAGCCGCGCGTTGGTGGACTCCAGCTCCTTGTAGGCGCTGTCCAAGCGCTGGGCGAAGAGATTGATCTCTTCCGCCTGCTGCTCGACCGTGGCCAGCATGCGCGTAAAGGAGCTCATCAGCGCGCTCGCCGGCCCCGCTTGTTCGGCCAATGCCTCCCGCACGCCCGCGGGGCCCCCCAGGCGCTCGGCGGCGCGTCCGACGGAGGTGGCGATGTCCCAGATGACGAATCCGCCACACGCGGTGAGCAGGCCGGCGAACACCAGCAATGCTTGACTGCCGAGCAGGTGGCGCGCCTGGCGGCTGGGATCGAGCATCGCCATGATGTAGCCGCCGAGGGAATAGGCCAGGATCAGCAGCGGCACGAAGGAAGTCAGCGTCAACGCCAGGAGCGCCTTGCGCTTGACCTGTTGGCCCGCGTGGGCCAGCGGTGGCACCGTGTCCTTGCTCATGGTGTCGGTCGTCGGGGCCGGCGGCTCTCGAGCCGCGCTCCGCCCCCCGAGAGGCGACCGCAACATCCATGCCAGGCCGATCTCCCCGAAAACATTGATCCCCGCTGAAAGCGCCGACAGGCTCCCGACAATCGATGACGTCGAAACGGACGAAAATCGCCAATGCGGAGACACGCGACGCTCGGTGAAGACCGCAGAGGAGCGGGGCAGCCGCGTTACAGTTTCTTCCAGACGGAATACTCGCCCGCGACCCACGCTTGCTGATAGGCGGATCGGATGTAGTCGTCCAGCACGGTCACCCCACTGCTTCGCCCGCTCTCGTTCGGCTCGAAATACGGCTGGTCCGGGGCGTAGAGCACGATGATCCGCACGCGATGCCGCTCGAGCTCCTGCACGATCTCCCTCTGAACCGGTGCGGTGGTCGCGACGCCCGGCTCCAACGAAAAGTAGCGCGTGGCGCTGTGGCGCTCAGCGAGGAAGTAGAAGAGCATGTCGGTGACAAAGATGCGGTCGTGCCGCCCGTGGCCCACGAAGATGCGCTCGCCGGGTGGGACCAGGCGCTGGACCAGCTGGGCGATCGCCGCTTCGTCCGCGCGCAGGGGCATGCAGCGCGCGCGGGCGAGCGGCCGGGAGCACTCGGGCGGCCATCCGCGGGAGGTCCGCTCGATGGTGTCCAAGGCTGGCGTCCAGAGGAACGAGATGGATAGCACCGGCAGGCTCACGCACATGACCGCGAGCATCGGGGGGCGCGCGAAGGCGCGCCAGCCCCACAGGATCACCGCCGTCAGCAGCACGATGGCCGCGAGCGAAGTCGGCATTAGGTGGATCGCGTCCGCCCGGCTCAAGGCCTGGAGGTAGAGCAGCGCGCCAAACACCGTGAGCCACAGCGTGCCCCATCCGCTCTGACCCGGATCCTGGCCGCGCGCCCCCCGGACCAATAGCGTGGCGCTCACCGCGCCGCCGAGGGCATACACGATGAGCGGGAAGTAGACGGGAATCCATCCATCGAGCACGACCGTCAGGTATTCACGCAGTGATTCCGCGCCCTGGAGCGCCATGAGCGGGTTGATCCACACCGGCGGCAGCGGAAGGGAGCGTACGGAGCGCGCTAAGCGGGCCGGATAGACGAACAGCTGGTCCCAGAGCGCGCCGGCTGGCACCGCGCTCAGGAGAAGCGCCGCGGCCGGCAGCGCGATCGCCGCCGCGCCGCCCACGAAGGGCGCGAGCGCCCGAATCACGGCGCCGGCGCCGCTCCGCGCGACCAGCCTCCGCGCCGTCAGCGTGACAGCGCCCGCGGTGGCGGCGTAGAGGGCGACGTCGTGGCGGTAGAGCGCCGTCAGACCGACACACAGCCCGGCCGCCAGGAGCCAGCGGGCGCGCGAGTCGCGCGCATGGGCTAGCAGCGCGAGCCCGCTGAGCATGCTCAGCAGCAGCGCCGGAAACATCATGTACGCATAGAACGGGGTGGCGCCGAGGTAGACGAACGTCACGACACCCGGCACCAGAGCGATCCGTGGTGTGGTCAGCCGGGACGCGAACGCGTACAGCGAGAACAGGAACGTCACGCGGACCAGGGCGTCCCAGATCCGCTCGACCAGCATGGATGCGCCGACGAGCTTGAACACGGCCGCCAGCGTGTACCACTGACCGGGTGGGTGGACGGTCCAGAAGTCGCGGTACGGCACGTCGCCGTCGAGGACGCGGACGGCGGCGTAAACGGGGAAGCCTTCGTCGTGGAAGTTGATGGGGCGGGTCAGCCCGGTCACGACGTACACCGCGGCGATCGCGCCGCCGAGAAGCATGACGGAGACGGCGCGACCGACGGCGCGGCGTGAAGGCATTGCGCGTGTGGCCATCGTAGCGGATCGGCGGGGCCGGACAAAGCGATTTTCCCTCGCGGGCCGCGCCCCCGCCGGAGTATGGTGGTAGCCGGCACGGGCCCATGGACGCGCTGAGAAATCTCGAGCTGCTCATTACCTCGCGCTATCCGATCATCGTCATCGAGACGTATGAGGAGGAGCGCGTCGAACAGGTTCTCGGCCGGGTCGCGGCGCGGCTCGGCTTGCCCCTCTTCGTCTGGACGGTGTCCCACGGCCTGAGGCGGGTCGGGGCGCTGGAAGGCATCTACGACACCCGCGATCCGCTCAAGGCGCTGGGCAACCTGGCGGCCATGCCGAGCGAAGGCATCTTCCTGTTCGAGGATCTGCACCGCTCGCTCGGTGATCCCGCGGTAGTCCGAAAGCTCCAGGATCTGGCGCGCAGCTTCGCCCGCGAGCGGCGCGCCATCGTGCTCGCCGCCCCGCGCGTCGAGCTGCCCCCTGAGCTCTCAACTCTCGCCACGGTGTTTCGGCTCGATCTCCCCGCCGAGGAGGACCTCAAGGCGCTGGTCCAGGACGTGATTCGGCGGCTCTCGGCTACGCAGAAGATCAGGCTCGACCTCTCGGCAGAGGACCTCGATCGGCTCGCCGAGGCGCTCAAGGGACTGACGCTGTTCGAAGCCGAGCGCGCCCTGACGCGGGCCGCGCTCGATGACATGGCGCTCGACCAGAAGGACGTGGACGAGATCATCGCCGTCAAGAAGGAGCTCCTCGCCAAGGAAGGGGTGCTCGAATTCGTGCCCACGGAAGAAGGGCTGGGAGACGTGGGCGGGCTCGCGCACCTCAAGGCGTGGCTCGACAAGCGCGCCCGGGCTTTCACGGCGGAGGCCAAGCAGTTCGGAGTGCCGCCGCCCAAGGGCATCCTGCTCTTGGGCGTCCAGGGATGCGGCAAGACCTTGGCGGCGAAGGCGGTGGCGAAGGCCTGGGGGCTGCCGCTGCTCAAGCTCGAGGCTGGCCGGCTCTACAACAAGTTCGTGGGGGAATCGGAGAAGAGCCTCGATCGCGCGCTGGAGACGGCCGAGCGGATGGCGCCCTGCGTGCTGATGCTGGACGAGATCGAAAAAGCCCTCGGCTCGGGCACGAGCTCGGAGGCGGATGCCGGGCTGTCCGGCCGCATCTTCGGCCGCCTGTTGGGGTGGCTCCAGGAGCACAAGGCTGCGGTCTTCGTGGTCGCCACCTGCAACCGGATCGCGTCGCTGCCGCCGGAGCTCACGCGCAAGGGTCGCTTCGACGAGATCTTCTTCATCGACCTGCCGACGCGCGAGGAGCGGCGCGAGGTCTTCGCCGTCCACCTGCGCCGCCGCCAGCGGGACCCTGCCGCGTTCGACCTGGAGGCGCTGGCGGCGGCCGCGGAGGGATTCAGCGGCGCCGAGATCGAGCAGGCGGTGGTCTCCGCGCTCTACACGGCGTTCTCGCGCGGAGTCACGCTCGGCACCGAGCACATCCTGGACGAGCTCAAGGAGACCAAGCCCCTGTCGGTGACCCGAGAGGAAGAGGTGACCGAACTCCGCGAGTGGGCACAGGGCCGTACCGTTCCCGCCAGCTGAGATTCTCGGCGCGCCCTACTCCCCGATCTTGTTCTTGATCGGCGGAATGGTCTTGAGATAGCGGGCGATCGCCAAGCGGTCGGCCTTCGTCAAGTCCTTGAAGCCCGCGGACGTTCCCTTGATGGCGCGCTCCATCAGCCCGCCGGCCGTATCGCCGTCGGGCTTATTGCCGGTCCCCAGAAACTCCACGACCTGCGCCTCGCTCCAATTCCCGATGCCAGTCTCCTTGTCCGGCGTGATATTGGGCACCTCGGCGCCCTCGGGTCCCTTGCTTTTTGGATTGCCGGAAAGGAAGCGGGAATTGTCCATGGCCTGGGACATTCCGCGCGGCGTGTGGCATTCACCGCAATGGCCGACCGCGCGCACCAGGTACTCCCCGCGCGCCACACCTGAGGTCGGCGCCTTCGCGGGCGGCACCTCGAGATGCATGAAGGCGCCGATCCAGGCGGGCAGCATCAGGCTATCGAACATGGGCAGGCTGATCTTATTGGGCGTATTGGGCCGCTTCACGGAAGGCACGGTCCGCAAATAGGCGACGAGGGCCTGCAGATCCTCGGCCGCCATCCCATTGAACGAGGCGTAGGGGTGGATCGGGATCAGCCGCTCGCCGTTGGGCCGTCGGCCGGAGCGAATCGCCGCGATGAGCTGCGGGTCGGTCCAAGTCCCGATCCCGGTTTCCCGGTCGGGCGTGATATTGGGCGTGTAGATTGTGCCGAACGACATCTCGAACTTATGGCCGCCGGCGTTGAGCGCTCCGTCTTTCGCGGTGTGGCAGCCGCAGCCCGTCGTGGCGCCGAAGATGTACTTGCCGCGCGCGAGCTCGTCGGCCCGAGGCGTCTGGGCATGGGCGATGGAGGCCAGCATCAGGACGGCCCCCATGGCCGCGGCAATCGCGGCGCACCGAGCGCGGGCTGTCTCCCCCGACGTCATGGGTTGACACGGTACCATAGGCGAACGATCACGCGCGGCGCCTCAGGCGCCCGTTGCCGACGCGCCGTGGCGCGGCTCCCGCACCCGTCCGAGGAGCACGGCGAGCCCTGCCACGCCGCCGAGGGCGGCAGCAAGGAAGACGGCCGGGAAGTCGATGGCGTCGGCGAGGAGCCCGGCGAGGAGCGGAGCGGCAAAGGCCACGGGCGCCGTCAGCGTGTTCCCCAGGCCGACATAGGTCGGTCGCTCCTCGACGGCGGGGGCGAACTCGAGCAGGATATTGAGCCCGGAGACGTGCAGCGCCGCCATCTGCAAGCCTTGGAGCGCGAAGACCACGCGGAACATCTCGAGGGAGGGCGCCGCGATCGCGAGGAGGTTCCCAGCCAGCATCGCGACCATGCCGATGATCACGACGCGCCGGTGACCCGCCCGGTCTCCGAGCCAGCCGAGGACGATGGTGCCGAGGATCTCGCCCACGAGCAGCACCGTGGTGAAGACCCCGACCTGCCAGTCGGGCGCGCGAAGAGATCGCAGCGCATAGACGGTGTAGAAGCCGCCCGCCGCCATCCCCACGGATCCGCACCCGCGAGCCAGCAGGAACCAGGCCAGGTTCCGGTCCCGCCGGAGCACGCCCGCGACCCGTCGCAGGTAGGCGGTGAGCGGAACGGCCGGCGTCGTCGTTGCGGCCGGCGGCTCGCGCGTTAGCGCGAGCGCGAAATAGGACAGCCCCATGAAGAGCGTGGCAGCCAGGAAGCAGAACCCGTAGCTGGCCGGCGCCGCCACCGCCGCGAGGATCCAGGCCGAGGCGAAGCTGCCGAGCACGCCGCCGGTATTGCCGAGCACGGTGGCGAAGGCGAAAAATCGGCCTCGCCCTTCGACGGGCACGGCACGGCCGATGATATCCATCCACGCCGGCATGAGCGCGCCCCCCGCCGCGGTGATCACCACCAGCATCAGGAGGAGCACGGCGAGGGTCAGCGCCGGCGCGGGCGCGGCGAGGAAGAATGCGGCGGCGGCCAGGCCCAGGAAGGGCAGCCTCTCCCAGATCGTGTACCGCAGGACGAACGGTAGCTTGCGCCGCAAGGTCTCCGTGTGCCCCGCTGCGAAGAGGGAGGGAAGCAGCCAGCCGGTGGACATCAGGGCGGGGATCGCGCCGATCACCACATTGGGGGCGCCCAGGTGCTCGGCGAAGGCCGGCAGGATGGTGTACTGCGAGGCGAAGGACATCCCCATGAAGAAGAGCGCGTAGTCTGCGCCCAGCGCCAGCACATTGTGCCGGACGTGGCGCCGGGCGAAGGCTTCGGCGTCCGCGGAGGGCTCGGGGGCGGCGGTCCGGTCGATGGTCACAGCCGAGGATACCCGGCGGTGGCGCGACGACACAAGACGGCCGGGCCGTGTTACGGTACGCTGACAGGGAGAGGGCGATCGTGGAAACCATCCTCGTCGTTGACGACGATCCCTGGGTGCTGGGCCTGGCGCGCGACGTGCTGGCCGGCGAAGGCTACCGTGTGCTGGAGGCGCCGAGCGCAGAGGCGGCCCTGCGAGTCGCCGAGGGGTATGCCGCCCCGATTCACGTCCTGCTCACCGACGTAATCATGCTGGAGATGAGCGGCCGCGAGCTGGCGGACCGGCTGCGTCCGGTGCGGCCTGACCTCAAGGTCATCTACATGTCGGCGTACACCGCTGAGGTCATGGGTCAGCACGGCGTCATCGAGGCCGACGTCCCATTCATCGCCAAACCCTTCACGCCCCAGTATCTTCTGAGCAAGGTCAGCGAGGTTCTGCACCCCCGCGCTTCTTACCGGCGCCCCGAGCCGCGGTAGCCTGCAAGCGAACTCCTAACTTCGGCCTCGGGTTTCCCGACGTTGACAAGAAAGTAGTGCTAGCATGAGGGGCCGTCGCTGAGACATAGCGCGACCGCATCCGCCCGAAAGGCCGGGCCGGACCGCTGCCACCGCCGCGCGGGCAATCTCGGTCACGTCGTGGTGCTCGGCATCTGTGGTCAAGCGGCTGAGGAACACCCGTGCCAGTGAGCTCCGTGCGCTGGTCGAACAGGACCGATTCGCCTTCGTAACCAAGGCGCCTCTGCTCTCTCGGGGGTCACGATCGGCGTCTTGAGCCTGGCCCGCCGGGATTCGGCGCCCTTCTCCGAGGCGCAGCTGCAAATGCTGGCCTTACCGGCGCTCTGCTCCCTACCATCCGCTGGGTCGTGATCAAGGAGGGGCGAACGCCATGAGCGTGAGAAACTCGAGAGGCCTGAAGCCTCGCAGTAACCCCTCCACCTCAACTGTCGCCGCGATGCGCTCGAAGCGGGTAGCCAAGGCGCCCATCCGAATCCTCCTCGCGGACGACCACGCCATCATCCGCGACGGACTGCGGAGCCTATTGAGCTCCGACGGGCTGCAAGTCATTGCACAGGCGACGGACGGCCGCGAGGCCGTGCGGCTCGCCCGAGAGCACCAGCCCGATCTCGCCATCCTCGACATCGCCATGCCGCTGCTCAATGGCATCGACGCCGCCCGCGAGATCGGATCGGCCTCGCCCAAGACCCAGGCCATCCTCCTGACCGTGCACAGCGAGGACCAGTACGTGTTGGAAGCGGTACGCGCGGGGATCCGGGGCTATGTCCTGAAAACCCAGGTGACGGAGGACCTCATGCGCGCCATCCGCGAGGTGGCGGGCGGGGCGCTCTACCTGAGCCCGAGCGTCTCCGAAACGGTTCTTCGCGCGCTGCGGGCCAAGTCGCATGCCTCGGCCGATCCCCTCACCCCCCGCGAGCGCGAGGTGCTGCGGCTGATCGCCGACGGAAAGACCACGAAGCAGGTGGCGCAGCTGCTGGGCGTCAGCGCGAAGACAGCCGACGCGCACCGCACCCGGTTGATGGCCAAGCTCGACATCCACGAAACCGCGAGCCTGGTGCGCTACGCGATCCGCCGGGGCCTCATCGAGGCCTAGCCCCGCACGGGCGCCGGCCGCGTCTGGGTCGAGGTGTTACGTCGCTGTCGGCGAGGCCTCGATGAAGAAGAAGGCCGGCCCGTCAGCGTCGGCTCGCCACACGATGGCCTGGACGCTCAGGGGCGCTCCCTGTGGCGGATCGAGGTGGAGCGTGGCAAGGGTGCCCTCCTTCAGTGGCTCCTCGAGCCGCACCTTGGCGCCGAGGGCGCTCACGTTCACCGTTTCGGCGCGGAGCATCCGGCCGCCTGTCTCCACGATTGCGGGCCAGGAAACCCGGGCGCGGGGATACCGTCGCAGCTCTCGCGTTCGAAGCTCGGTGATCATGAAGGCGGCCTGCTCCTGGAGACTGAGTGAGAGCAAGTGCGATGCCGGGGCCACGGGGCAATTAGGCGTCGTGGAAAATCGGCTACTTACTGCTCTGTCCGGCTCTCCGCGACGCTACTCATCACGCAGGTCGGCGCTATCTGCAACACTTTTGAGAGGTAGCCAACCAACGGCGCCAGTGACGAGCCTGCGCCCTCTAGGCCGCGATCCGCGGCTGCCTCGACGTCGTCATCTCAGGGCGGATCGGGCTATCTGCCGCGCCGGTCACAGGGTCCACGGTACGACGCTCCGCCTCGACGCGCGTCTCCGGCTGCTTGGGTGACCTCTCCATGTGCTTGATCCCCTCGCCCACCAGCCAGAGGGGCAATGCCAGCGCCACAAGGTATCCGATCACCGTCTCGAGCGCCATATTCGTGATCCTCCTCGTCTTCCCCCCGGTTTCGACTCGGAGTGCCTACCCGCGCCTATTGCGGGAGCCGTGCCAGCGTGATCAGCGCAGAGAATCAATGACTTCGGCCGCCACGGCGAGCTGGCGATCGGGAAGCTTGCCCGAATCCGGATGGCGCTCCGGGTCTTCTGCCCGTCACAGCGTTTGGGGGGAGAGCGAGGGCGCGAGCGGTGGAAGGGAACTGGAGCCGGGGGCGGGAGTTGAACCCGCGACCTACTGATTACGAATCAGTTGCTCTGCCACTGAGCTACCCCGGCGTGGCCGGCCCTTTACGCTAGCACGGAGATCGGGGAGCGACAATGCGGCGGCCCGCAACCGGGCTCGGACCGCCGCGCGGGACGGACCAGTCCCGCTAGTGCGCGCGCCCGCGAGCGGGCTCGGCCGCCACCGCGGCCTCGACGCGAATGCGCATCGCGTAGAATGACCGCCACACAAAAACAACGGACAGCGCGAAGAACGCCGCGGCCAGCACGTGCGTCAGCCCGGTGCCGCGGTCGGCCGCCAGGGAGACGGCCAGCTCCACGGCCAGCAGGCCAAAGAGCGTCGTGAACTTGATGATGGGGTTCATGGCGACCGACGAGGTGTCCTTGAACGGGTCCCCCACCGTGTCGCCCACCACCGTGGCGGCGTGCAGCGCCGTGCCCTTCTCCTTGAGATCGACCTCGACGATTTTCTTGGCATTGTCCCAGGCGCCGCCGGCATTGGCCATGAAGATGGCCTGGTAGAGGCCGAACAGGGCGATCGAGATCAGGTAGCCGATGAAGAAGTAGGGCTCCAGGAACGCGAAGGCCAGCGTGGCGAAGAAGACCGCCAGGAAGATGTTGAACATGCCCTTCTGCGCGTACTGGGTGCAGATCTCCACGACCTTCTTGCTGTCGGTCACCGACGCCTTGGTCACGCCCTCGAGGCGGATATTGGCCTTGATGAATTCCACGGCGCGGTAGGCGCCGGTCGTGACCGCCTGGATCGAGGCGCCCGTGAACCAGTAGATCATGGAACCGCCGGTGATGAGGCCGAGCAGGAACGGCGCGTGGAGGAGCGAGAGCTTGTCCACGTTCTGGGTGAGGCCGGCAGTCAGCACCACGATGATCGAGAAGATCATGGTCGTGGCGCCCACCACCGCGGTGCCGATGAGCACGGGCTTGGCCGTGGCCTTGAACGTGTTGCCGGCGCCGTCGTTTTCCTCGAGCATGTGTTTGGCCGACTCGAAGTTGACGTCGAACCCGTAGTCCTTCTTGAGCTGCCCCTTGATCCCGGGGAGCGTCTCGATCACCGAGAGCTCGAACACCGACTGCGCGTTGTCCGTCACGGGGCCGTAGGAGTCCACCGCGATGGTCACCGGACCCATGCCGAGGAAGCCGAAGGCCACCAGACCGAAGGCGAACACCGCCGGCGCCACCATGAGCGCGCCGAGCCCCGCCGTGCTCACCAGATACGCCGCGCCCATGAGGATCACGACAGTGATGCCGAGCCAGTAGGCGCCAAAGTTGCCGGCCACGAGGCCTGAGAGAATGTCGAGGGACGCGCCGCCCTCGCGCGCCGAGATCACGACCTCGCGGACATGCCCGGAGTCGGTGGACGTGAACACCTTGACCAGCTCGGGGATGATGGCGCCCGCCAGGGTGCCGCAGGTGATGACCGTCGCCAGCTTCCACCACAGGGTGCCATCGCCGAGGCCGGGGATGAGAAGCCACGAGACCAGGTAGGTCAGCCCCACCGAGACGATCGAGGTGATCCACACCAGGCTGGTCAGGGGCGCCTCGAAGTTCATCTTCGGGGCGGTGGCGTAGCGGCCGCGCGCGACGGCGTCGTTGATGAAGTAGGAGACCCCGCTAGCGACGATCATCATGACGCGCATGACGAAGATCCAGACCAGGAGCTGGACCTGGACGATCTCCTTGGGCACCGCCAGGAGGATGAACGAGATCAGCGCGACGCCCGTGACGCCGTAGGTCTCGAAGCCGTCGGCGCTGGGCCCGACCGAGTCCCCCGCGTTGTCGCCCGTGCAGTCCGCGATCACCCCCGGGTTTCGCGCGTCGTCTTCCTTGATCTTGAAGACGATCTTCATCAGGTCGGAGCCGATGTCGGCGATCTTGGTGAAGATGCCGCCGGCGATGCGGAGCGCCGCCGCGCCCAACGATTCGCCAATGGCGAATCCGATGAAGCAGGGACCCGCGTAGTCGCGCGGGACGTAGAGCAGGATGAAGAGCATGATCAGGAGCTCGACGCTGATCAGCAGCATGCCCACGCTCATGCCCGCCTGGAGCGGGATGGCGTAGACGGGGAAGGCAAGCCCTCTCAGGCTGGCGAAGGCCGTGCGGGAGTTGGCGAAGGTATTGATGCGCATGCCAAACCAGGCCACGCCGTAGCTCCCCCCGATCCCGACCAGGCTGAAGAAGAGGATGATCGCGACCTGCTGGCCCGTGAAGTGCTGGAGGAACCCGAAGTAGAACACCACGATCACTGCGATGAACGCCCACAGGATGAGCAGGAACTTGCCCTGGGCAACGAGGTACGTCTTGCACGTCTCGTAGATCAGCTCCGAGATCTCGCGCATGGCCTGGTGCACGGGCAGGCCCTTGAGCTGGCGGAAGATCACCATCCCGAACGCCAGCCCGAAGAGGCACACGAGCATGCCCCATTGCAGCAGGGAGCGGCCCGTCATGCCGCCGAAGCTCACCTGGGAGAGATCGGGGATCCTGAGGTTCGCCTCGCCGCCCGGATGCGACGGCTGCGGCGCGGCGGCGCCCGCGGCGCTCTGGGCGGAGACCGCCGGCGGCATGGCGAAGGCGAGCACACCGAGAACGAGGAGCGCCGGGATGAGCACGAAGAGCAGGCGCCGAGCCGTCTTGCCAAGTCGGTTCATGAGAATCTCCTCAACCGCTAAGTAATGATGGGGCAGGGCGGAACGGCTATGCGGCCGCGAGCCCGACGCGTGTTTATACCTCAGCCGGGCCGCGCGAGTCAACGCGCCGCGTTGAGCCCGGTGCCGGGGATCAGTCGCGCAGGAGTCCTTCGATCTCGTCGCGGTGCACGCCGAAGCCCACGAAGGTGCGCTCCTCGATCACGATCGTGGGGACGCCGAGCCGGCCCATGCGTGTGAACAGCTCCTGGCTCGCGTCGGGATCTTTCCCCACGTCGCGCACGTCCACCGCCAGCCCGCGCGCCTGGAAGAAGGCGAGCGCAGCTTCGCCGTCGGCGTTGCCTTCCAAGGTGAAGAGCCGGACGCGCTTCATGTGAGCGTCCACCTTACCACGGACGCTTGACGCTTCGACGGCCGCTCTGCTAGCATCCGCGAGCCGTCCTATGCTGCGGAGGAGACCCCCGCGATGACCAGATCCGACCTCGTGGCCGCGATGGCGGAATCGAGCGGCTGGACCAAGACCGCTTCCGACCGCGCACTTCGCGCCTTGCTCGCGTCGATCCGCGCTTCCCTCAAGCGGGGTCAGCCGGTCACGCTCGTCGGGTTCGGAACGTTCTCGGTTGCCAGACGGAAGCCGCGCAAGGGCAAGAACCCGCGCACGGGCCAGCCGATGAACGTCGCCGGCGGGCGTACACCCCGATTCAAACCCTCGAAAGAATTCAAGCGCGCCCTCGGTTAGGCTTTTTCTGATTGGCCGGCTTCCGTCACCGAGTAGAATGGGTGGCAGTGCGCGCGATCGCCCCTCTCGGTTTGGCGCTGTGGCTGCTGGCGACACCGTCCTGGGCTCAGAACGCTCGGCCCTCGGTCAACGCGGAAGCCATCCTGCTGCTCGATCCGCAGGGCAAGGTGCTCTATGCCAAGAATCCCACCGAGGATCATGCGCCCGCCAGTCTCGTCAAGCTCATGACCCTCTACCTCGCCTGCGAGGCGCTGGACCAGGGCCGGGCGCAGTGGGAGGAGACGGTGGTCGTCAGCCAGCGCGCCGCGCAGGTGCCGCGCTATCGGATGGGCCTGCGCGCCGGCGAGTCGGTCCCGCTGCGCACTCTGCTCGAAGGCGTGGCCATCGCATCGGCCAATGACGCCGCCACCGCGGTCGCCGAGCACCTCGGCGGGACCGAGGAGGCGTTCGTCGCGCTGATGAATGCCAAGGCCCAGGAGTTGGGCCTGAACGCGACGCACTACGCCAACGCGCACGGGCTGCCGGATCCGGCTCAGCGGAGCACGGCCGAGGACCTCGCCCGGCTGACGGGCCGCCTGCTCCAGGATTACCCGGCGTCTCGGCCGCTGCTGGGCGGCGCAAGCTTCGTCTTCCGCGGCAGGGTATACAGTCGTCGCATTCCGCTCTTTCACGATCCCAGCGGCGTTCAGGCGCTGAAGACCGGGTTCACGCGAGAGGCCGGCTACAATCTGGCCGTCGCCGCGTGGCGGGCCGGCCAGCGCTTTCTCCTCATCGTGCTGGGCGCTCAGACGCGAAGCCTGTCGTTCCGTGACGCCAAGGTCGTGCTGCAGTATGGCTTTCAGGAAGTCGGGCTCGAGCCGCCGGATGAGCCGAAGCGTCCGGCCCCGCCGCGGCGACATCCGGACCGGCGGCCTCGCGCCGCGCTGCCGGGATCCACCTAGACCTCCGTCGGCGCCGACACGCGAGGTTCAACCATGGCCCCACCCAAAGCCTTCGTCTTCGACGCCTACGGCACGCTCTTCGACGTTCATTCGGTGATCGAGGCAGGCCGCGCGGTTACCGCCGACCCACAGGCGCTCTCCACCCTCTGGCGCCAGAAGCAGCTCGAGTACACCTGGCTGCGCTCGCTCATGGGGCGCTACGAGGACTTCTGGGCCGTGACGGAGGCGGCGCTCCGCTTCGCGCTGCGGCGGCTCGGTATCGTTGCCGCCGAGGCGCAGGTGCAGTCCCTGATGGAGGCCTACCTGTCGCTGACGTGCTTCCCTGAGGTCGCGGCCGCGCTCGCCTCCCTCAGAGGCGCCCGCCGCGGCATCCTGTCCAATGGCTCCCCGCGGATGCTGGAGGCCGCCGTCCGCTCGAGCGGTCTCACGGCCTCACTCGAGCACGTGCTCTCGGTGGATGCGGTCCAGACCTATAAGCCCTCGCCAAACGTGTACGCGCTCGGGCCGCGCGCCTTCGAGCTGGAGGCGGACGAGATGCTGTTCGTTTCCTCCAATGCCTGGGACATTGCCGGGGCCAAGGCCTTCGGCTTCCAGACGTGCTGGTGCAATCGGACGAACGCGCCGATGGAAGAGCTGGGGCTGACGGCGGACTACGAGGTCACGCGGCTGGACCAGATCCCCGACAAGCTTCGCCTCTAGCTGGCGCCAAGGCGCGGCTTACAGGAAGATGTTGGGTTTCTCGAACACACCCAGCACGACGCAGCCGTCGGGCGACCAGGCTTCGTGCTCCGATCCCGCGCGCCGCCAAACATAATTCCCCGCCGAGCAGGCGCCGTCCTCGTCCACCAGGGTCCCCTCGAGGACATAGCTCTGCTCGATGCCCACGTGGCGGTGACGCGGAAGCCGCGCGCCCGGTGCCATCTTGGTGAGCGTGGTCATGCGCCCTGTCGAATCCTCATAGAGGGGCTTGGTCCAGACACCGAGGAACTTGGTGGGCTCCCAGTCGATCTTGGACACGTCGAGATACGTGGACCGCTCGGTCGCCTTGATGATCATCGCGCCTCTCCCTCTGTGGCCGGCTTGACGTCGAACGCCTCGCGGTAGAGCTCCTCCGTGTAGCCGCGCACGAGCAGGTCGTTCCAGACGAGAACCGGGATCCGCATCAGGCCATCGTCGTGCACCAGGTAGCGGAGCGCCTCCGACTCGCTCATCGGATGGCGGGCGGCATCGAAGCGCACCGTCTCCCGCCCCGCCTTGATCAGCACGCGCCGCGCTGCGCGGGCCAGCGCCAGCGCTCCGGAGCGGTCCACCGGATGAGAGTCGATCGGGCGCCGCTCGAAGACAATGCCACGACGCGAGAGAAACTCCCTCGCCTTGGCCGAGGTGGGTCAATCGTTCTTGTCGTAGAGGATGAGCGACATGGGCTCAGTGTGGGCGGCGTGATGACGCCAAGTCAAGCGCCTCGTGGTTCAGCTCGGGGAAGACACCAACGGCTCACTCGAGCAATTCTCCTCTCGCCGAGCGAGCCGCCAGTTTCTTGCGATCGGGCCGGACGATCCTGGAGGCGCCGGGCGGGCCCAGGACGATCCGGCCAGAGTCCAGCGGGGCGCCTACCGCTTCGCGAGCCTCTTCCTCTTCACATATGCCCAGATCTTCTTCGTCATCACCGAGGGACCGATTGGCGTGCTGCCCATGATCTTCTCGATCGAATCCGTGCAGCCCTTGAAATTGATCGCGTATCCGCCGAACGCCAGCTTTCCCCTCTTTCCCTTGCGCTTCTTCCTCGCCATTCGTTTTCTCCTCCTTCGAAGAGTGTGTGGGGGGCCTCTGCCCGGCGCCTCCCGATCCGACCGAGGGGTATTATGACCGTTCTCCGAGGGAGAGAAAAGCGAAAAATACAATCCCTAGGGGTCCTCCACGAGGGGGAGACTACGGGGTGGGGGTATACCCCCTGGGGCTATCGCCCGCGCCGGACGGCCGGCATCACGTCCCGAGCGAACCAGGAGAGCTGCTCCTTGAATTCGCGAGGGGGAATGCCCTCGGCCCAATGGATCATCATCTGGTCGAGGCCCGGGTACTTGGCCTCCGTCTCGCGAATCGTCTCGATCACCTCGGCCGGACGCCCGCACAGCCACGCTTTCTGCTCGACGCCGTCGCGCAGCGTCGGCACCCGTGCGGGCGCCCCCGGCGTGCCCCACGGACGGCCCTGCTCGTCGGCGTAGCGCACGAAGCCGAACGGCGCGAACCACTTGTAGCGCTCGTCATGAGAGGGCTCAAGCCGCTGCATCGCCTCCTCCCTCGAGGCGGCGAGATAGAGGCCCACGCCCCAGATCAGATCCTCGCCGAGGCTCTTGGCGCGCCCGTGGCGGGCGCAGGCGTCGCGGTAGGCGACGGCCACCTGTTCGAGGATCTTTTCACCGTTGAGCGTCACCATGGCCTTGAGTCCCTGCTGCGCCATGTAGTCGATGCTCTTGCCGCTCGCGATGGGCATCCAGATCTCGACGGGCCGGCGCAGGGGTCGGGGCACCACCGTGATCTCGCGCAATCGGTAGCCGCGGTAGTCCACGTCGGGCGGAATGATGTAGTGCTTGCCCCGGTGGCTCCAGGCCTCCTCTTTGAAGCACTTGAGGAGCACCTCCATCTGCTCCTCGAAGAGCTCGCGGTTGGCCGCGGCATCGAGCAGTGGCGCGCCGAACGACTCGACTTCGCGGGTATGGTAGCCGCGCCCCACGCCCATGATGACCCGTCCGCCCGTCACGATATCGGCCACCGCGTAGTCCTCGGCCAGCCGCACGGGGTGCCACATCGGGAGAATATTGAAGGCGCAGCCGAACTTGAGCCGCCGCGTCTGACTGGCGAGCCACGTGGAGAGCAGGATGAGATTGGGAAACACCTCGTAGCCTTCCCGCTGGAAATGGTGCTCCGCCGTCCAGAGGCAGTAATAGCCGAGCTCGTCCATCTGCTGGGCGATCTCTTTGGCCGTCTGGAAGGCTTCGGCGAGGCGCTCGTTTGGATAGCGTCGCTCGTCGGACGGCGTGCCGTCGCGCCCGATCTTGTCCAGCTCGATCTGCCCCACGTAGAGCACCGAGAACTTGGTGATCATTTGGCTCTCCAGCCGCCGTCCACGACCAGGCTGTGTCCCGTGATGTATCGCGCCTCATCCGAGGCGAGATAGCACACCGCCGAGGCGACATCCTCGACGGTGCCCCGCCGCCCCGCCGGCACGACCGCCTGGACCTGCTCGTCGCTCACCGCGATCCCGCGCCCGCTCATGTCGGGCACCCCTGGGCCGAGAATCTGCTGCGAATGCGCTCGCAGGTTGGTCGGAATGGGCCCCGGGCACACCGCGTTGATGGTCACGCCTCGCGCCGAGTAGACGACGGCCATTTGACGCGTGAGCCCCACGACGCCGTGCTTGGCCGCGATATAGGCCGCGCCTCCGCCCGTGCCGTTCAAGCCCGCCACGGATGCCATGTTGATGATGCGCCCCTGGCCGCGCGGCAGCATTTCCTGGAGCGCGCGCTTGCAGCCGAGAAAGACGCCGGTGAGGTCGATGTCGATCACGCGGCGCCAGACCGCTTCGTCCATCTCGTCCACGTTGAAATAGCCGTCGAGGATGCCGGCGTTGTTGACCATGATGTCGAGCGGCCCGAGCTGGTCCACGGCCATGGTCACAGCCGCGTTGACGTCAGCCGCCCGGCTCGTATCGGCCTCGAGTGCCACGCTCGAGACATCCCCCGTCGCCTTCTGGGCGATCTGGACGAGCGTCTCGTTGGCCGCGCTCTTGTCGATGTCCACCACCGCCACGCTCACGCCCTGGGCAGCCATCGCGAGCGCGATCGCCCGCCCGATGCCGGAGCCGGCTCCCGTGACGACGGCGACCTTGCCCTCCAGGCTCATAGGGCGAGCGCGTAGCCGTCCCGCCGGGGATCGGCGCCCGCCATGAGGGCACCGGACTCGGGGTCGCGCACAATGCCCTGCCCGCCACCCACGACCCAGGACCAGTCATCGATCACATGGACCTCGTGCCCTCGGCGTGCGAGCGCCTCCCGAGTCTCGTCCGGAATGCGCGCTTCGGCATCGACGAGCCGGTCGCGGTACACGCGCACCCGCGGCGCCTCGATGGCCTCCTGGATGTTGAGCCCGAACTCCAGCACGTTCAGCAGCATCTGGGGCTGGGTCTGGAGGATGCCGTAGGAGCCGGGCGTGCCGATGCTGAGGACGAAGGCGCCGTCGCGGAAGACCTGGGTGGGCGACATCATGGTACCCGCCTTGCGTCCCGGCCGCAGCACGTTGGGCGAGGCCGGATCGCGATCCATCCACTTGAGGATATTGTTGAGCACGAGCCCCGTGCCCGGAACGGCAAAGCCGGAGCCGAAGGGGACCCCGAGGGTCTGCGTCACCGACACGACCATGCCGTCGGCGTCGGCGCAGGCAAAGTGGGTCGTCTGCTCGTTCATGAAGTCCGCCGGATGCCCCTCGCCGATCTGCTCCGGCAGCTTCTCCCGGTTGAAGCGCTCGCCTTCGCTCACCGCGGCGCGTCTCGGATCGATGCGCGCCCGCTGCGAGGCCGCATAGGCCTTCGAGACGAGGCCGCGGACGGGGACGTCGGGCGAATAGGCGTAGGCGAGGCGGTCGGCCGACCCGAGCTTCACGGCCTCGATGAAGTGATGAAGGTAGTCGGGCGAGTTCTGCCCCCACGCGGCCACGTCGTAGCCCTCGAGGATATTGAGCGTCTCGAGCATCTGAAAAGCGGAGAAGGGCGGCGGCACCGAGCATACTTCGCGGCCGCGGTACGTGACCGCCAGCGGCTCGCACCACTCGGCGACGAAGCCGGCCAGGTCCGTCTCCGCCAGCCAGCCGCCGGCTTCGCTCACCGCCCGCGCGATGGCCTTGGCGATGGGGCCGCGGTAGAAGACCTCGGCCCCGCCCTCGGCAACCTGACGGTAGGTCTCGGCCAGCTCCTTGTAGGACACGACTTTGCCGGGCCGCGGCCCGCCGTTGCCGAGATAGAGGCGCTGCGCCTCGGCCGAGCGTGCCAGCGTCGTCCGCGCCTGCTCGAAGAAGCGCGTGCTCATCCACGTGAGCGGCACGCCGTTCTCGGCCAACTCGATTGCCGGAGTGAACACCTCCCGCGCTGTCATCGAGCCGAAGCGCTCCAGCGCGGCCAGCCAGCCGCCCAGGTTGCCGGGCGTGGCGCAGGACTTGGGGCCGCCGGCCAGCTCGTCCTCCGTCGCCCGCGCCGGATCGGCAGCCGCCGGAACGCGGCCGATGAAATCCAGCACGTGCCGCTCGCCCGTGCGGGCGCGCGAGATCATCATGAGCCCGATACCGCCGGCGCCGGACATGAACGGCTCGACCACATTCAGCGTGGAGCCGACGGCCACGGCGGCGTCCACGGCGTTGCCGCCCTCCAGCAGGACGCGGATGCCGGACATCGACGCGAGCGGATGCGCGGAGGCGACGGCACCGCGGGTCCCCATGACCACGGGGCGGTGGGCGTGACGATGAGGCGGCATCGCGACCTCCCGGATCGCGCTAGTGGAAGAAGCTAACCGCGGCCGCGGCTACGGCATCGGCGGCTTCCAGGTGAAGCATGTGGCCGCCGGCCAGCGTGGTCACGCTGGCCTGGCGGATGCGCGCGGCGAACTCCGTGGCATAGGCCGCGGGATTCACGCGGTCATCGTCCCCCCACAGGATGAGCGTCGGGGCCCCGATCCGGTGCAGCCGCTTCTTGAGGCCCTTGTCGGGGATGGGCCAGACGAACTTGCCCATCGCGGCGAGCCGCTGGATCTGCTCGATCTGGGCGGCGACGTTCTCCTTGTCGGATTGCGGCAGGGTGCGCCAGTCGCGCGCCGCCGGCGAGTCATGGTCCTTCCACAGCAGCGCATCGAGATCGGCCGGCGGCAGGATGACCACGTCCGCCACCGCTTTGCCGTCGATCCAGAGGCCGAGCGGAGAGATCAGGCAGAGCCGGTGCGCGCGGGCAGGGCAGATGGCGGCCAGCTCGGCCGCAGCCATGCCGCCGAAGAAGTGGCCCATGAGGAAGGCGGCATCGACGCCGAGTGCGCCGAGCAGCTCGTCGTAGGCCAGCGCCAGATCCACGACATCGTCGACGGCCTCGACGCCTTCGGAGCCCTGGACGCCGGGATGGAAGGGCGCGTGCACGGTGAATTGCTCGGCGAGGCGCTCGAGCAGCGGGGGCCAGCCGCTACGATCGTGGAAGGAATGGAGATAGAGCAGCGCGGGGCCGCCCCCCGCCGAGAGGACCCGGAACTTCACCGCGCCGTCCCGGATGGGAATGATCCGCTCGGCGGGCATCAGGTCAGGGCTCCGCCGTTGGCGCCGGACGGCCACCACCGGTCGGCATAGCCGGGCCAGAGGTCCCGCAGGTGGGGCAGCACTTCCTTGCCGAAGAGCTCGGTGTTCTGCATCGTGAGCTCCTTGGGCATGCTCCCGATCTGGAGCAGGACCATGAGATGGCCGACGCGGAGCTTGCGGATGCAGTCGGTGAGCTGCTCCCGCACCGTGGCCGGGCTGCCGGCGATGACATAGCCCTGCTCCAGGTACTTCTTCCAGTCGAGCGATTGGCGGATCTTCCGTGCCACGTCGCCCACCTGGGGGCGGATCCCGGCCTGCAGCGTCTTGAGCGTGCGATAGCCGGGCGCCTCCGCGAAGCCTTCCCAGACATGCAGGCATTTCTGGTAGAAGTAGTCCACGTGGGGATAGTACTCCCGCTCGGCCTCGGCGTCGGTGGGCGCGACGCACACGAGCTGGAGGAATCCCGCGCGGAAGGGGTTGTCGTCCACGCCCATCTGCTCGAGCGTGCTCCAGAAGCCGTCCATCGTCGCCTTGCCGCGCTTGTAGCCGTAGTAGGAGAGGTAGCAGTAGACGTAGTCGCGCCGCGCCGTCCACTCCCACGTCTCGAGGCTCCCGCCGCCCGGGATCCAGACCGGGGGGTGCGGCCGCTGCAGCGGGCGGGGCCAGAGGTTCACGTAGCGGAGCTGCGTGTACTTGCCGTTGAAGGCGAAGGTCTCGGGACGCGTCCACGCCTGCACGACCAGGTCGTGCGCCTCGTAGTAGCGCTCGCGCAGGGTCGCCGGGTTCACGCCGTAGGCGAAGTTGGAGTCCATGGAGGTGCCCACCGGGAAGCCCGCCACCAGCCGCCCGCCCGAGATCACATCCAGCATGGCGAGCTCCTCGGCCACGCGCACGGGCGGGTTGTAGAGGGCCAGGCTGTTGCCCAGCACGATGATGGCCGCCTTGGACGTCCGGCGCGTCAGCGTCGCGGCCATCAGGTTCGGCGAGGGCATCAGCCCGTAGGCGTTCTGGTGGTGCTCGTTCACGCACAGGCCGTCGAAGCCGCAGCGCTCGGCATGCTCGAGCTCGTCGAGGAACTCGTTGTACAGTCCATGGACCCTGCGCGCGTCGTAGAGCGACTGCGGGACGTCCACCCACACCGACCGATAGTCGTGCTGGAAGTTATCGGGCAGGAAGCGGTAGGGCATGAGGTGGAAGAAGGAGATTTTCATCAGCCCCCGAATGATAGGATGGGCCACGCATGGACGCAAGCCGAGCGCCGGACCGAGTCACGGGCGTCGACCTCGAGCGCGCTCTCGCGGGCGCCGCGTACATGTACGTCACCACCTACGGCCCGTCCGGCGTCCCGGGCACGGTGCCGACCTGGCTGTGGCCCCACGACGGCGTCGTTTACTTCACGACGCAGCGTCGGAGCCTCAAAGCCCGCCGCATCCGCGCCAATGGCCGCGTAACGGTTCGCGTCGAGCGCAAGTCCGGGCCGCAGTTCGAAGGCCGTGCCGAGTGGGTGGACGACCGACCGGATCTGGAAAACGCGCTGCTGAGGGCCTACCGTCGCAAGTACTGGCTGACCGTGCCGCTCTGGATGGGACGGTACATCCGTAAAGGGCTGGCAGCCAAGACGAGCGTCCTGATCCGCATCACCCCGACGGGTTAGTGTCCTGAGTTGGAAGTTCGCTGACGATTGCCGGGTGAGGCCGGGCCGCTCCCTCCGGAACACGCTGCGTTGCAACCCCCTGCGACGCTCCTCACGGGCCACGAGAGCGCGGTCCCCTGCCACACCGACGCGCAGAAGCCACGGTTCCGGTGAGAGCGGCCCGGCCTCACCCTCCACTTCGGGTAGAGGTCTTCCGGCTCCTCACATCAGGCGCGCGGTGCGAGCGCGGAATTGATCACGGCCGCCAGCCGGTTCAGGTCGAATGGCTTGCGCACAATGCCGTCCACCCGACCTTCTTCCCACGGATCCACCGGATCGGCCCAGCCCGTGAGGAGCAGCACGGGCGTGTCGCTGCGCGTCGCCTTGACGATGTGCGCGACTTCCCAGCCATTGAGGTCCGGCATCCCCAGGTCGGTGAGCACCAGGTCGTAGCGACCCGTTTCGAAGCGGGCCAGCCCCTCGCGGCCGCCCGTCGCCACGGTCACCGTATGGCCGCGCCCGGTGAGCGCGTCGGTCAGCAGGTCCCGCACGTCGGCCTCGTCATCGATGACGAGGATGTTTCCCACCCGATCGGGCTCGGGCGGCACCACCACACCGGGCACCTCTTCGGCCTGGGCCCCCGGCAGCCAGAACCTCACCGTGGTCCCTTGACCGGGCGCGCTCTCGAGCGCGATCTGGCCGCCGTAACGGCGCACGGCACCGTAGGCAACGGCCAAGCCCAGGCCGGTCCGCTTGACGCCCTTGGTGGTGAAGAATGGCTCAAAGGCCCGGCGCAGGATGTCCTCATTCATGCCGGTGCCGCTATCGGCGATGGTGACGACGGCGCGTCCGTCCTCGGTGCCGGTGGCGATCCGGATGCGGCCGCCGGCCGGCAGCGCGTCCACCGCGTTCAGGATCAGGTTGGTAACCACCTCGCGCATCTCGGCACTGCGGCCCGACACCTCCGGGACGCTGCCCGGCTCGAATCGCATCTCGATGGGGGTCCCCCGCATCTGCGCCTCGTCCTGCCAGCGCGACCGCGTGAACTCGATGCCCTCCTGGACCACCGTGTTCAGGTCGAATCGGGGCGACTGGGCGCCGCGCCCAGTCTTGCTGAAGGCCTGGATTCGCCGGACGGTATCCGCGGCGTCCACCGCCGCGCGCTCAATGGTCTTCAAGCTCGGCACTCCCTCCGGAGCCGGATTCTGCATCAGCAGGAGCTGGGCGCGGCCGAGCACGACCGCCATCAGGTTATTCAGGTGGTGGGCGGCGCCGGCGGCCAGCTCGCCGACCGCGCGGAGCGTGGCGCCGCGCACGAGGGTCTCCTGCGTCGCTTTGAGCTCGTCCAGGGTCCGCCGCAGGTCACCGACCAGGCGGGCGTTGTCCATGGCGATGGCCGCCTGGCGCGCCAGGGCCGAGAGCACGCGAATCTCGCGCTCGTCGGGCGCATGCACTTCGTCCCAGTAGATGCACACCGCCCCGAGGGGGGTGTCCCGACTCACCACCGGCACCGCGAGAATGCCGCGGTAGCCGTACTTGAGGATGAGAGTCCCGAGCAGCATGCCGGACTGATCGTGCATTTCGTCGTACCCCGGCAGGGGCTGCTCGAGGACGTCGTGACTCCATGTGGGCTTGCGCGTGAGCGCGGCCGTCCCCGCCGCCCCCTGGCCCATTCTCAGCGCGAGTCCGGGCTCGATGCCGATGCCGCGGATCGCCCGCGCCCGCAAGACCCGCGCCGCCGGATCCAGCTCGAAGACAACGGCGCGCTGGGCGCCGATGAGCGTGGCGGCGCTGTCGGCGATGGCGTCGAGGACTTTCTGGAGATCGAGGGTGGAGGTCAGCGTCTCCCCGATGGCGGAGAGTGTCTCGACTTCGCTGGCTCGCTGCTGGGCCTCTTCATAATGGCGCACGGTATCCACGGCGAGCGCGACCTGCGCCGCGATGGTCATGGCCAGGTCCATGTGCGGCTGGTCCCAGTCGTGCCGCGCCGAGCCGTCGTCGAGACTCATGGTGCCGACCACCTGATCGTTGGAGACCAGCGGCACGATGAGTGCCGTGCGGATGTCGAAGGCCTCGAACCAATGGGCCGGAAGCAGGCCACTCCCGGGCGTGACGACCACGGGACGCCGGAGGCGGATGGCCTCGGCATGGGCCGGCACTTCCTCCATCCAGTGATTCCGGAGCGCCTTGAACCGGGTCCACATCTCGGGGTCGCCGTGTCCGTCGGCGAACTGCCTCATCATCGGCACGAGATGTCCGCCGCGCCAGAGGAAGACGGCGCACCGCTCGGTACCCACGGCCTTCGCCGTCCGCTGCGCGACCTCTTTCAGCAGCGGCGTGAATTCGAGCGTCGAGGTGCAGGCCCGCGCGATGTCGAGCAGCGCGGCGGCCTGCTCGGCGCGCCGACGCTCCTCCTGGAAGAGGGCGGCGTTTCGCACCGCGGCCGCCGCCGGCGCGGCCAGCGCCTCGGCCACCGCCACGTCGGCGTCCGTGAACTCGCGACGGCGGCGGCTCAGACAGGCGAGGATCCCGATCGGGCTGTCATCAAGCGTGATGGGCACGCAGAGCAGGGAGACGAGGCCTTCGGTTTCGAACCACTCGCGGTGCTTGAGCCGCGAATCCTGCTGGACATCGGCCAGGACCAGCGGCTGCTGGTGGGTGAGGACCCAGCCCGTGATGCCTTCGTGGGCCGGGAGCCGGTCCTTTGCCGTCGCCAGCTCGTGACGGCTCACGCCCCGGTGAGCCTGGAGGTGAAGGGCCCGCCCGGCCTCGTCGAGCAGCCAGATGCGCACGACGTCCACCTGGAGCCGGCTGCGCGTGATGTCCGCGAGCCGCTCGAGCACCTCGCCCAGATCGAGTGTCGAGGTGAGCAGCCGGCTCGACTCCGCCAGCACTTCGAGCTCGCGCTCGCGCTGGACATGCGAGTCCCTGCTGCGGGGCGTCGCCATGGCCGGAATATAACGCAAACGCCGGGACGGAGCCAGACCCGCGCCGGCTTGACCATCGCGTGCTTTGGACGTAGGATTCGGGCAGCAATTCCCCACGCGGGAGCTCGGTTCACCGGGCTGAGAGGGCAGCGAGGTCGCTGCCGACCGCTAACAACCTGACCTGGGTAATGCCAGCGAAGGGAGGCTACGCATGAAGGTCTACGTGTCGGGCTCCATCCCCTCGATCCGCGTGCCATTCCGGAGTGTGCACCTCACCAACGGCGAGAGTGTCAGGCTCTACGATACCAGCGGACTGTATACGGATCCCGAGTACCCGGTCGATCTCAAGCAGGGGCTGCCGCCGCTGCGTCGGCAGTGGATCCTCGAGCGCGGGGATGTCGAGCCCAGCCCGCGGGGCGGGCGCGGCCTCCGCGCCAGGTCTGGACGCCGCGTGACCCAGATGCATTACGCGCGCCGCGGCCTGATCACGCCCGAGATGGAGTTCGTCGCCCTGCGTGAGGCGCTCTCGCCCGAGTTCGTTCGCGACGAGGTCGCGCGCGGCCGCGCCATCATCCCGGCCAACATCAACCACCCGGAGTCGGAGCCGATGGCCATCGGGCGCCGCTTCCTCGTGAAGATCAACGCCAATATCGGCAACTCGGCGGTGACCTCTTCCATCGAGGAGGAAGTGGAAAAGATGACGTGGGCGACGCGCTGGGGCGCTGATACGATCATGGATCTGTCCACCGGAAAGAACATCCATGAGACGCGCGAGTGGATCCTGCGCAACTCACCGGTTCCCGTCGGCACCGTCCCGATCTACCAGGCGCTCGAGAAAGTCCACGGCAAGGCGGAAGAGCTGACCTGGGAGATCTACCGCGACACCCTCATCGAACAGGCCGAGCAGGGCGTGGACTATTTCACCATCCATGCCGGCGTCCTGCTGCGCTACATCCCGCTCACCGCCAACCGCATCACCGGCATCGTCTCGCGCGGCGGCTCCATCATGGCCAAGTGGTGTCTGGCGCATCACGCGGAGAGCTTCCTCTACACCCGCTTTCGGGAGATCTGCGAGATCATGGCGGCCTACGACGTCGCCTTCTCGCTCGGCGACGGGCTCCGGCCGGGCTGCCAGGCCGACGCCAACGACGACGCTCAGTTCGCCGAGCTCGACACGCTCGGCGAGCTCACCGAGATCGCCTGGGAGCAGGACTGCCAGGTGATGATCGAGGGGCCCGGGCATGTACCCATGCATCTCATCAAGGAGAACATGGACCGGCAGCTCGCGATCTGCCACGAGGCGCCCTTCTACACGCTGGGCCCGCTGACGACGGACGTCGCGCCGGGCTACGATCACATCACCTCGGCCATCGGCGCAGCCATGATCGGCTGGTACGGCACGGCGATGCTCTGCTACGTTACGCCGAAGGAACATTTGGGACTGCCCGACAAGCAGGACGTCAAAGACGGGGTCATCGCGTACAAGATCGCCGCCCACGCGGCGGACATCGCCAAAGGCCACCCGCGGGCGCGCGAATGGGACGATGCCCTCTCCCGCGCGCGCTTCGAGTTCCGGTGGGAGGATCAATTCAACCTCTCGCTCGACCCGGAGACCGCGCGAGCCTTCCACGACGAGACGCTGCCGGCCGAGGGCGCCAAGCTCGCCCACTTCTGCTCGATGTGCGGCCCGCACTTCTGCTCGATGAAGATCACCCAGGACGTGCGCGAATACGCCAAACAGCAGGGCATCGCCGACGACACGGCGGCCGTCGCCCAGGGTCTCCGCGAGAAGGCCGAGGAGTTCAAGAAGCGCGGCGGCCAGCTCTACATTCCCAGCAAGCCCTAGCGCGCGCCATGCGCGCCTTGGCCGGCTCCGGGCGCTCCGGCGCGCTCGGGCTGGCCGAGCTCGTGCGCCGGGGCCACGTGACGCCCACCGGTTCCCGTCGGGAAACCCGGATCCCCGGTTATGGGTTAGAGTTGGCGTCACCGTACGCCCCCCATGACCCCTCTTGACGAGGAGGCTGCCATGCCGCATGCGCTCACGCTGTCCCTTCTGGTCGTGGCATTCGCCCTGCTCTGGGCCGGGCCGGCGCCGGCCTATAATGGCGGGCCGCTGAGAAACGTCACCGATCTCACCCCCACCTGCGCCGGCTGCCATTCCTCGGTGGGCAAGGAGCAGCTACGCGTCGAGCCTGACACCTATGCGGCGACTCTGCTCGTCGAGAATCGTCACTACAAAGCCATCGAGGAGGGTGCCGGCCCGTACCGCGACATGAGCCCGGCCGACCGGCAGAAGCTGCTGGCGGACGTGAAGCTCATGGACCAGAACGCTTCGGTCACCCTCTCGGCACCCTCGACGCTTCGGCCCGGCCAGGAAGCCCAGATCACCGCCACCGTGCGCGGCGGCCATGGCGTGGTCGGCCTCTGGCTGATGGAGAGCGACCTCCGCTTGCAGGGTCGGTCGATCAGCGCTGATGGCTGGCTCGTCGTGGGTGTGCCCAAGGTCTGGGGCGCGGACGGCAAGGAGCAGACAAAGTGGGTGGACAGCCGCGGCGCGGGTCTCAAGAAGAATCTCAGCGCCGTGTTGATCTTCGACCAGCAGGCGGACCTCGCCGCCAGGAAATTTCCCGACGGCAAGGTCACGTGGACGGTGCACGCGCCCCGCACCCCCGGGACCTACACGGTCGCGGTCGCATTCCACTATGGGACGGAGAAGGCCTCCTCGGTGGGCACCGTGACCACGCCCGCCGGCGCCATCCTCCCGAGAGGCGGGCCGGGCGGTCCCTCGGGTCACATCATCTTCTCCAGGCCCCTCACGGTCACGGTGCGGTAGGCGAAGGAGGCCGCGCCGGTGCGACGTCGCACGCTCGCCCGGTGCGCCGTCGCCCTGGCGGGGGGCGCGCTGATCGCCGGCCTCTTCCTCGCGGGGCTCGCGGCCAAGGAGCGCGACGACAACTTCTGCGTCGCCTGTCATCTGCACGAGGAGAAGTTCAAGCGCTTCACGGCAGTCCCCTTCGCCGACCTCACCAGTCCCCACCATGCCAAGGACGTGCGCTGCATCGACTGCCACGGCGGCGCCGACGCGGCGATGCGTATCCGCGTATGGTCACTGGCGGCGGTGGACACGGGACGCTATCTCATCGGGAGGCACCGCGAGCCGGAGGACATGAAGCTCGCGCTCCGCTCGAAGGAGTGCACCCAGTGCCACACGCCCATCGTCAAGCGCCCGCCGCCGGCGCTCTCGGCCGAGCAGGAGGAGGCGCTGGAGGGCCGCGGCGGTAATGCCTACCACGCGATCCGCCCCCATGACGCGGTCCGCATGAGCTGCCTGCGTTGCCACCCCGCCCATGCCACCGACGGCGACCCGAAGGCCCAGTTCATCGCCCGCAAGCGCGTGGAGCCGATCTGCCGTGAGTGCCATAAGACGCTCGGCGAGTAAGCCCTCGGCTCCATAGCTCAGGGCACACACCCCCTCGCTCCTGCCCTGTGGCCAGGGCAGTCACGGTCTCAATGCGGGCCTGTTCAATCTCGTCCCACACCGCGACTCGGAGAGCGAACTCAGTTACTTCGGGCGCGTAGCCATACGCGACCGGTCGATCAGCCGTCCTTGGCACTCGCGATGCAACTTGCCGCGCCAGGAAGACAAGACTTTGCCGTATTCATCGCGGCCGACCTGGCCGGGGGGAAGACATCATGTGCACGATTTGGAGAGGGAAGCGGGCGGGACCGGGGAATCAGCGCGGCTTCACGCTCATCGAGTTGATGATCGTTGTGGCCATCATCGGCATCCTGGCGGCCATCGCCATCCCGCTGTACGCCAATGTCCAGCAGCGGGCGCGTGCCGCCAAGGCCCAGGCTGACGCGCGATCATTGGCCTCGGCCATCAGCATCTACTCCGCCCATATGGGCGCGCTGCCCACAGCGCTCACCGACCTCACGTCGCCCGCTGTGAACAGCACCAACCAGTCCGCGGGCCCGTTCATGGCCACGGTGCCGGCTCCGCCGACTACGTGGTCGGCCTACGCCTACACCTCCTCGACGGCCGGCACCTTCTCGGTCTCGTCCTCGAGCGCCAGCGACACCGCCACGGTCACCCTGCCCTAGACTGGGGAGCGGCCCTAGCGAACGAAGCAGATGGGCCTTTTTCAGCGGCCTGCTAGGGGCGGCCGTCGAGCGCGCGCGTGAGCTGGTCGATTTTCTCTCCGTGATCGCCTGGCGCGACGACAGCCACCTCCTCGCGTGGCAGCCGCGTGTACGCGTCGATCGCGGCCTCGGCGCGGGCTCAGGCCGGCAGGATCTTGAGGATGGGCTCGAGATTCTCCGGATCGGGCTTGAGCGCGCCCACCGGATGGCGGCGCACCTCCCGCACGACGGCTTCGTTGACCGGCGTCTTCACGCCGGTACGCCGGCCCTGCTCGCAGACATAGCCATTGAGGTACTCGATCTCCGTGCGGCGCCCCTTCATCACGTCCTGGAGCAGCGACGGGCGGCCGCCGCTCAGGAATCTGGCGCTCGCCGCCATGTCCGCGGCCACGGCATCGTAGCCGCGGCCCCCGGCCGCGTCCACGAAGCGCTGGGCCTCGATGCCAAAGATCGGCTCCACTTCGTAGCCGCGCGCCCGGCCCACCTGAATCACCTCGGCGGCCAAGTGGATGGCGATGCGGCTCGGCCCCGGCAGGCTGCGCACCTCGGCCGAGCCCAGGCCGCTCAAGCCCGCCAGCGGGTTCGCCATGCAGTTGACGCTGAGCTTCGACCAGCGCTCGCCCCAGAGATTGGCCGTGACCACGCTGGGCGCTACCGCGCTCATGATCTCAGCGAGCCGCCGGGCCCGCGCCGACTCGGTGCCGTCATGCTCGCCGATCTTGAAGCCGATCTTGCCCTTGTCCGTGCGGATGGCATGCCCGGGCTCGTACATGCCGGCGCCGATGGTGATCACGCAGCCCAGCGCCCGCCCGGCGCCGGCCAGCGCCGCCACGCGCTCGTCGTTGACGCCGTTCTGGAAATCCACCACGAACCCGTCGGGCTGCTTGAGGTAGCCGAGGCCGAGCTGGGTCGCCCATTCGGTGTCATAGGACTTGACGGCGATGAACGCGGCGTCGAAGGGCTCGCTCACGCCCTGCGCTTCATAGACATGGAGAGCCTTCACGGGGATCAGATGCTCGCCGCAGGTGCCGCTCAGCCGGAGCCCGTGTCGCTTCATGGTCTCCACATGCTCCGGCCATTGATCGATCAGCGTCACGTCCTGCCCCGCCTTGGTGAGCAGCCCGCCCACGATGCTGCCGATGGCGCCCGCGCCGATGATCCCGATTCTCATTGACCCTCCCCTCACCCTATTCAGCCCTCGCCTCACCGCTGGCCTCGCCTCCGGCTCGGCGACAGCGTTTCGGCTCGAACTGCGGCCCTCTCCCCAGAGGGGAGAGGGATTAGACTGCGTCGGGGTCGATGCCGTGCTCCTTGAGCTTCTTCCGGAGCGTGTTGCGGTTGATGCCGAGCAGCTGGGCCGCGCGCACCTGATTGCCCTTGGTCTCGCGCATGACGGCGCGCAGCAGCGGCTTCTCGATGAGACCGACCATGAGGCTGTGGAGATTCGCCGAGGCGTGACCCCGCAGCCCGCGCACGCACTCCTGCATCTTCTTCTCGATGATCTCTTCGAGGGACGCATCGGTGCCCACCGAGGCCGCGGCCGAGACCGGGCCGATGGGCAAGTGCTCGGGCAGAATCGCGCCGCTCGTCGCCATGACCATGGCGCGCTGGATCACGTTCTCCAGCTCGCGCACATTGCCGGGCCAGTCGTACCCCACCAGGCGGTCCATGGCTTCAGGCGCGATGACGCGCTCGCCGAGCGTCGAGGCGTACTTCGCCAGGAAATGGTCGGCCAGCAGCGGGATGTCGCCACGTCGGTCGCGCAGCGCGGGCAGGGACAGGGTGACGACGTTGAGCCGGTAGAAGAGGTCCTCGCGGAAGCGCCCCTCCTTCATCATGGCTTCGAGGTCGCGGTGGGTGGCGGCCAGCACGCGGACGTCCATGCGGATCAGCTCGTGGCCGCCCACGCGCTCGAAGGTCCGCTCCTGCAGCGCCCGCAGCAGCTTGACCTGCAACTCGGACGGCATGTCGCCGATCTCGTCGAAGAAGACCGAGCCGCCGTGGGCGAGCTCGAGCTTGCCCAACCGGCGCTCCTTGGCGTCCGTAAAAGCGCCCTTTTCGTGGCCGAACAGCTCCGATTCGAGCAGCGTCGCGGGAATGGCCGCCGCGGATATCCCGATGAACGGGCGACCAGCGCGCCGGCTGTAGTGATGGAGCGCGCGCGCCACGACCTCTTTGCCGGTGCCCGACTCCCCGCGCAGCAGCACGCTCACGTCGCTGGCGGCCACGCGGCCGATGGTCTTGTAGACCTCCTGCATGGTCGGGTGCCGACCCACCAGGGCCCCGAACTCCCAGACCTCCTTCAGCCCGGCCTTGAGCGAGGCCACCTCCTGGGTGAGCCGTCGGGCGCTGAGCGCGCGCTCGGCCACGAGCAGCGCCTCGTCCAGGTCGAACGGCTTGGCCAGATAATCGTAGGCGCCGTCCTGCATGGCCTGCACCGCCGTTTCCATCGTCCCATGAGCGGTCATGATGACGACCTGGGCGTCGGGCCGGCGCTCGCGCACCTGCTTGAGCAGCGTGAGGCCGTCGATGCCGGGCATGCGGATATCGAGCAGGATCATGTCGAAGGGCTGGGCGTCGGCCTCGCGGAGCGCGGCGGCGCCGTCCTTCACCGCAGTCACCTGGTAGCCGGCGCCGCGGAAGCCTTTCTCGAGGACCCAGCGCAGCCCGTCCTCGTCGTCGGCGATGAGAATGCGCTCGTCAGCCATGAGGAGGTTATCGGGCGATTGGCAGGAAACAGGACACCGCGGTGCCCTTGCCCGGCTCGCTCGTGATCTGGATCGCGCCCTTGTGCTCCTCCACGATACGGTGGCAGAGCGCCAGGCCGAGTCCGAGCCCGGTATTCTTGGTGGTGAAGAACGGCGTGAACAGCTTGGCGCGTGTGGCCTCGGGCATGCCCTCGCCCTCGTCCACGATCTGCACCTCGGCCATGCTCTTGAGCCCCTGCCCCAGGTCCACCTTGGCGAAGAGCGGATTCATGCTGAGCCGCGTGATCAGCGTGAGCCGACCGCCGCGCGGCATCGCCTCGATGGCATTGCGCACGAGGTTGTGAAAGACCTGGAGCATCCGATCCTCGTCGGCCATGATGGGCGGCAGGCTCGGGTCGTAGCGGCGGAGGACCTGGACGCTGCGCTGGGCGGCCAGCTCCTCGGACATGAGCGCTACCCGCTCGAGGAGCTGGTGGACATTGAGCGGGCCCGAGCGCAGGGCCACGGGCCGCCCCAGATCCAGCAGCATCTCGATCGTGCGGTTGACCCGGTCCACTTCCTTGAGCAGTACGTCGGTGTACTCGCGCCAGCGCGCCTCGTCACCGAGCTCGCGCTTCATGAGCTGCACCGCGCCGCGGATCGCGCCCAGCGGATTGCGGATCTCATGCGCGATGCCGAGCGCGATCTGCCCGGCGGCGGCCAGGGTCTCGCCGCGGCGTACCTCGGCTTCGAGCTGGTGAAGCCGCGTCACGTCGCGGACCACGGCGACGGCCGCCTCGACCGCCCCGCCCCGGCCGGCCAGCGGCGCTGTCACGACGCTCACATATATCGGCCGGCCGTCGGCGCCGTCGACCACGGCTTCCGATTCCGACCGGCTCTCACCGGTGGCCACGGTATCGGCCAGATGGCGGGCCAGCGAGGTCTCGGGAGGAAAGACCTCCTTGAGCGTACGCCCGATCGTCCTGCGGGCCGAGCGGCCGAGCAGTGCCTCGGCGGCGGGGTTCCACAGCACGATGTGCAGGGCCTCATCCACTCCCACGACGGCGTCCGGGAGTCCCGCCAAGAGCGCCTCGTAATCGAGCCGGCTCATTCGAAGTGGGGGGGAGCGGCCGCCGCTCCTCCCCCACGCCCCCGCACCGGATGTTCGACACGAAATTTCGCAGTCACTCGAAGCCTCAGGCCAGTGCCAAGTCAGCGATGGCGTTCATGGTCAGCGGTGCCCGCTCGCCCGCCTCCAGCCGATCGTGGCCGGCGGCGGCAATCATGGCGGCATTGTCAGTGCAGAGGCGACGCGAGGGAACGTGCAGCTGCCAGCCGCGGCCGCCGCACTCGGCCTCGAGCGCGGCCCGGAGCGCGGTATTGGCCGCCACCCCGCCGGTGAGCACGACATGGCGAATGCCGGCCCTGAGAGCGGCCTTCACCGTCTTGCGCACCAGCATCTTGACCACCGTGGCCTGGAAAGAGGCGGCGATGTCGGCGATCTGAGCCGTAGACAGCGCCCCCGCCCGCTTGACGTGGAGCGAAACGGCCGTCTTGAGCCCGCTGAAGGAAAAATCCGGGGCGCCGTCGCTCATCTGCGCGGTCGGGAACGGAATGCCCTTGGGATTGCCGGAACGGGCGACATGCTCGATGACGGGCCCGCCCGGGTACCCGAGACCGAGAAGCTTGGCCACCTTGTCGAAGGCCTCCCCGGCCGCATCGTCGCGCGTCTGGCCGATCCGCTCGTAGCGGCCCTGTTTGCGCGCCAGGTACAGGGCCGTATGGCCGCCGGAGACGACGAGGGCGAGGAATGGATAAACCGGCGGGTGGCCCTCGAGGAAGGCCGCATAGAGATGGCCCTCGAGATGGTTGACGCCCACCAGAGGCTTGTGGCGCGCGTACGCGACGGCCTTGGCCGCGGAGCAGCCCACGAGCAGCGAGCCCACCAGGCCGGGTCCCTGGGTGACGGCGATGCCGTCGACATCGTCGAGCCCCATGCCCGCGGTCTCGAGCGCGCGCCGGATCACGGGCAGAATCACCTCGAGGTGCCGCCGCGAGGCCAGCTCGGGCACCACGCCCCCATAGGGCGCGTGCACGTCGTCCTGCGAGGCGACAACGCTCGACAGGATCTTGCGCCCCCCGTCGAGCACGGCCGCCGCGGTCTCGTCGCAGGAAGTCTCGATGCCCAGAACGATCACGGTCTGATTCTCTCCCAAACGCGACCTATCGCGCCAGTTGGGAAACCGGCACGAGCCGCAGCCCCCGAGCCTCCCAGCGCGGGACGTATTCCTTGAGCAGCCGCACCGTTTGCGGGTGACCGTGCGCCACGACTACCACCTCACCGCGGCGCTCGGCCCAGCCCGGTACTTCCTCCCACCGCGCCCGGTCACCGGCTTCGCCGCCGACATGGTCCACCAGGATCTGACGCCGCGCCGCGCGGACGCCCGCTTCCTTGGCCTCGTCGTAGGCCACCGAGAGGCTCGAGGTATAACCGTCCACCAGGAAGAGCCGGCGCGCGCCCAGCACGTCGAGCACGGCGCGCATCCGCGGCCGGTCCTCGGTCATGCGCGAGCCCAGGTGGTTCTTCACTCCGACCACCGCGGGCAAGGACTCCAGATGCTCCGCGAGGCGCCGCTGGAGCTCCTCGGGCGCCATCGACATCAACAGGGCGCCCGGCCCCGGATCGATCTCGGGATATCGATAGGGCTCCATGGGCAGATCCAGCAGGACTTCCATTCCCGCCCGCGAGGCCTCCCGGGCGATCGACGCGGACAGCGGCAAGCCGGGGAGCACCGCGATCGCCACCGGACGCCTCAGGTCGCGGACCAGCTCGAAGACGTCCCGCCGGGTGCCCAGATCGTCCACGACGATGGCGACACGGGGCGCGCCGCCCGCGGCAGGCGCCGCGGGCTCCTGAGCGGGAAGGGGTCGGGGCGGTGCGCTCGGTGCCGGCGCGGCCGAGTGCCGCGTCCACGGCCACGTCCCGAAAACGCTCGGTTCGCCGCGCCGGGCCTGCCACTGGTCCAGCCCGATCACGGCCACCAGCAGGAGCACGATGAGGCCGGCGAGAGCCTGCCACACTCTCGCCGGCATGCGTCGCCGGCCCCCTAGCGGGTTTGGGCCTGTGACCCTGCGGGCCCGGGACGGGTCTTGTCCAGGATCTTCATCGCCTTGAGCAGATCCAGCGCCCGCTGCAGCTGCGGATCGCGCTTGAGCTGCTCCTGCGGCGTCTCGTTGGCCGGGGGCGGCGTGCTCGGCTCGCCAGGCGCGCCGACGGCGGCCGTGGTCTTGGGTCCCTCGACGATGATGTCCGGGGTGATGCCCTTGCCGTGGATCGAGCGCCCCTTGGGCGTGTAGTACTTGGCCGTGGTGAGCCTCAGCCCGGAGCCGTCAGACAGCGGAATGATGGTCTGCACCGAGCCCTTGCCGAAGCTCTGAGTGCCCAGCACCACCGCCCGGCCCCAGTCCTGGAGCGCGCCGGCGACGATCTCGGAGGCCGAAGCGCTGCCCTGGTTGACCAGCACCACCATGGGGAAGTCGCTGAAGACGCGCTTGGAATTGGCCTGGAAGCGCATGTTCTGATTGCGGACGCGGCCCTCCGTGTAGACAACGAGCTTGCCGCCGTCGAGGAACTTCTCGGTGACCTCGACGGCCGAGGTGAGCAGCCCGCCCGGGTTGTTGCGGAGATCGAGGACCAGGCCCTGCATCCGCCCGTTCTTACCGTTCTTGGTGAACTTCTCGAGCGCGGCTTCCAGGTCATTGGCCGTCTGCTCCTGGAACTGGCGCAGCCGGATGTACTCGATGCCGGGCTCGAGATCCGCGCTCTTGACCGACTGGACGCGGATCTGCTCGCGCACGATGGGGAAGTCCCTCGGCTCGGTCCATCCCTCCCGTAGGATGCTGATCGTGATCTTGCTGCCGGGCTTGCCGCGCATCCGCTTGACGGCGTCGGCGAGCTGCATGTCCTTCGTGGTCAGCCCTTCGATCTTCACGATCCTGTCGCCCGGCTGGATGCCGGCACGATAGGCGGGCGTGCCCTCGATGGGCGCCACCACGGTCAGCACGTCGTCACGCAGGGTCAGCTCGATGCCCAGCCCGCCGAAGCTCCCGGTGGTCTCGACCTGCATCTCCCGGTACATGTCCGGGTCGAGGAAGGAGGAGTGCGGATCCAGTCCGCGGAGCGTGCCCCGGATCGCACTGTAGATAATGTCCTTGGGCGGGACCTCGTCCACGTACTGGCTCTGGATGATCGAGAGAACCTCGGTGAAGAGCCGGAGATTCTCGTAGGTGGCGGCCGAGTCATTGCCCTTACTCGCCACGCCGCCGCCGAGCGACAGCGTGAGGATGAGCAGGAGCGCGGAGACCATGACCACCTTTTTCATGTGCCGAATGGGACCCATTTACTCCTCCCCGTTACCGGTTCAGCTGCGCGGTCTGAGCCATTGAGCGGGATCCTGCGGCTTGCCCTCGTACCGCACCTCGAAATACAGGCGCGGTCCCTGCAGCGAGCCGGTATCCCCTACCGTTCCGATCGCTTGACCCTGCTTGACATCCTCGCCTTCGGCCACCTTGACGTCGGCGGCGTGGGCGTACAGCGTGTAGTACTCGTTACCATGATCCACGATGATCAGATTCCCGTATCCTCGAAACCAGCCCGTGAACACTACGTGGCCTGGATAGACGGCCATAATGGCCGTCCCCTCCACCGCCTCGATGTCGATGCCGTTCCGGAACGTCTTGGTCCCGAACCGCGGATTCACCTGGGGCCCGTACTCGCCCACGACCCTGCCGTCGGCCGGCCAGAGGAGCCGGCCGCGCAGCGCCCCGAACCCGACACTGGGCGTCGTCTCGCCCGGACGCGGCCGTTGCGGGGGCGGAATCTTGCTCAGCCGCCGCTGCTTCTCCTGCAGCTCCTTGATGAAGGCTTCCAAGCGCCGCGTCGCTTCCGACAGCTCCCCGACCATCCGGTCGTGGTAGGCCCGCTCGTCCCGAACCCGGGCCAGCAAGACGCGCCGCTTTGCCGCCTCGCGGTCGGCCTCGGCCCGCTCCCCCTCCGCTTCGGCTCTGAGCGCCGAGAGCTCCTGCCGGCGGCCCTCGAAACGCTCCTTGCGGTCCGCCAAGCCTTCGGAAGTTACACGATACTCTCGAATCAATCGCGCGTCCACAGTCGCCAACGTGGTGAGATGACGCAGCTGCACGGCCTGGACCACGGGGTCATCGCCCGAAAGCAGCACCGGCAGGACGCCGCCTTGAGCCTGGAGCTTGTAGAGCGCCCGCAAGCGGCGCCCGAGGGCGTCCTCCTGACCCGCCCGTTGGGCCTGAAGTCGCGCGATGTCCCCCTGCAGCTCGCTGATATCCGCCTGCGCCTTCTTGACCCGCGCATCGAGGGCAGCCACCTGGCGGCGCTTCTCGTTCAGCCGCTTGTCAATGGTTTCGAGCTCGGCCAGCAATCCCGCCTCCCGCTTCCGCGCTTCCGCCGCCTTGGCGCGCTCCTCCTTGAGCCGCCTCTGCGTCTGCTGCAGGTCCCGCTGCTTCTCGCCAATCTCGGCGCCGTCCCGCCGCTGGGCGGGCGCCGCAGCGGGAGCGGTCAGGACGAGCGTCAGGACGAGCAGGACGAGCCGGGCGCTCCCGCTCATAGCTGTCCGCGCCCGCGGGCGAGCAGCCCGCCCATGGCGCCGAGCACCGCGCCGCCGGCCATGAGGAGCAGCATCTGGGGAACGGACAGGAAGGCGGCCCGCTGCAGCCCCAGCGTCACGGGCAGCAGTGGTTCGAGCCGGGGCGCGGCCAGCGCATAGGCCGCCTCGAGCGCGGCCAGGGCGATGACGGCGGCGAGGAGGCCCTGAGCCATGCCCTGCAGGAGCCGCGGCAGGCGGATCACCGTCTCGGAAGCGCCGACGAGCCGCATGATCTCCATTTCGTCGCGGCGGAGGTGGAGCACGAGGGTCGTCGCGGTGGTCACGGTGAGAATCGCGGCGGCAGCCAGCACAGCGCCGACCCCAAGCCCCACGAGCTCGAAGAGGCGGCGAAATTGCGCCAGCCCGTCCACCCATTGCGAGCCGCCCTGCACCTCTTCAATCTCCGGCAGCGTTTGCAGCCGCCGGACGAGCGCGCGGGTGCCTTCCGGAGTGGCCGTATCGGCATCGGGCGTGATCTCCACCGAGGCCGGCAGGGGATTGCGTGGCAGCTGGTCGGCCACATCGGCCTGGCCGCCGAGTGATTGCTTGAGCGCCTTGAGGGCCTCGGCTTTCGAGACGTATCGCACGCGCAGAACGCCCGGCATCGCCTCGATCTGCCGCGTGAGCTCGTCGAGCCTGGACGACGACGGCTCGTCCTTGAGATAGCCGACCACGCGGACCCGCTCGCGCCACTGATCGACCGCCCGGCCGAGATTGAGCGAGAAGACCCAAAACCCGCCCAGAGCCGAGAGCGACAGCGCGATCAGCAGCACCGCGCTCACGCCCACGCGCCCGGCCCGGCGGAGATCTCGCAGGGCTTCTCCGACGAGAAAGGCGAGCACGCTATTCCTCGTCAACCATCTTCAACACGGCCAAGCCGTGTTGACCGTGGACCATCTTGATCGCCCCAACCCGTTTGGCCCGGCTCATCCTTCGTCTTTGACAAGGTGGCCGCCCTCCAGCTTGAGCGTGCGGCGCCTGAGCTGGGTGACGAGACGCGCCTGGTGTGTCGCGAACACGATGGTGGTCCCGCGGCTCCAGATGTCCTTGACGAGGTCCAGGATCTCCCCCGCCATCTGCTCGTCGAGGTTGCCGGTGGGCTCGTCGGCGAGCAAGAGCGCGGGCGCCTTGACGATGGCGCGGGCCAGGGAGGCGCGCTGGGCCTCGCCCTGCGAGAGCTGATTCGGATAGGCCTGGGCGCGGGCCGACAGCCCGACGGCCTTGAGCGCGGCGAAGGCTTTGGGAGTGATGTCGCGGCGTGACGTGCCGAGCACGCGCAGGACGAAGGCCACGTTCTCGAAGACGGTGCGGCCGGCGAGCAGCTTGGCGTCCTGGAAGACGATGCCGATGGAGCGCCGCAGCCGCGGGATCTCGGACCGGCGGAGCGTGGTCAGATCGAAGTCCGCGACTTCGATCTCGCCTTCGGTGGGCAGCTCGTCGCGGTAGAGGAGACGCAGCAGCGTGGTCTTGCCCGCTCCGCTGGCACCGGTCAGGACGGCGAAGTCGCCCTTGTCAATGCCGAACGAGATGTCACTCAAGGCTGGGACCCTGGCGGGCCCCTCCCCGAAGACCTTCGACACGCGCTGCAGCCGGATCATTGGGCTGCAGTCATTGTATCTAACTGCTCAAACTTGCGGAAGTTTTTCGTCCAGTAGCCGGTTGACGACGGCGGGATTGGCCTTGCCTTCTGTGGACTTCATGACCTGTCCCACGAGGAAGCCGCGGGCAGCCTTCTTTCCGGCCTTGTAGTCTTCCACAACCTTAGCGTGCGTGCTGAGCACCTGATCCACTACCTTCGCGAGCTCCCCCGCGTCAGTGACCTGGGTCAGCCCCTCGCGGCTCACGATGGCCTGCGCCGGCTCACCAGAGCGGTACATCTTCTCGAAGACGTCCTTGGCAATCTTGCCGCTGATCGTGGCGTCTTCGATCAGCTTGATGAGGCCCACGAGATGAGAGGGTGGGATCGGGCAGGTGGCAATGGCCTTCTCATTGCCGCCGGGCAGCTCCCGCAGGAGCTCGTTCAGCACCCAGTTGGCGACGAGCTTTGGCTTGCCGAGATCCCTTGCCGCGGTCTCGAAATACTCGGCCAGCGCCGGGCTCTGAGTGAGCAGATCGGCCTCGTAGGGCGAGAGCGCGTAGACTTCCGTGAACCGCCGCCGGCGCGCGGCCGGCAGCTCAGGCAGCCCTCCGCGGATCTCCTCGGTCCACGCGCGCTCGATATTGAGCGGAGGCAGATCGGGCTCGGGGAAGTAGCGGTAGTCGTGGGCGAACTCCTTCGAGCGCATCGACACCGTCACGTCCTTGTCCGGGTCCCAGAGCCGCGTCTCCTGCACGATGCGCTCGCCCGTCTCCAGCGCGCGCGACTGGCGCGTGATCTCGTACTCGAGGGCGTGCTGGACATTGCGGAAGGAGTTCATGTTCTTGATTTCGACCTTGGTGCCGTACTCGGCGCCGCCCCGCGGTCGGAGCGAGATATTGGCGTCGCAGCGCAGCGAGCCCTCTTCCATGTTGCCGTCGCACACGCGCAGGTAGATCACGATGGC
>WNGF01000998.1_pt1 | contig 41791 bp, 43 predicted proteins | sample 5400641 | NCBI WGS metagenome assembly WNGF01 (sample SAMN13153371, study PRJNA577476) | soil metagenome | isolation source: 80 cm soil or saprolite under grassland replicate 2 | place: USA:California | collected 2016-06-15 | reverse complement strand
CCTCTCGACGTCTTTCACGGAACCAATTTTGAAGTGCCGCTCTGGAAGAACGGCCGGTGTGCCACCGTAATCACGATTCACGATCTTTCACTCTTGCTTCACTCGCGGACACATAAGGCGCGGAGTGTACGCCGGGCGCAGCGCCGGCTGCCGCGAATGGCTGACGCAGCTACCCTAGTCATTACACCGACAAAAAGTGTGCGCGAGGAGGTATGCGAACACCTCGGAATCGCACGCGAAAAAGTTTTCGTCGTGCCTGAGGCCGCGCGGCGAGTGTTCCAGCCTATGCCGGCTGTGGAAGCCGCGGTGACTAGACGGCGCCTCGGAATCGGTGATGATTTTCTGTTGTTCGTGGGCACCATCGAACCGCGAAAAGGTTTGGAAACGCTATTGCGTGCTTTCGAGCAGATCGCTGAAGATAATAAGACTTTGCAATTGGTAGTCGCCGGGCGGCGCGGTTGGCTATTTCAGAGCTTGCTTAAGGAGATTCGTGAATCAAAATTTTCCGATCGAATCAGACTAACCGGTTATCTTGATGACGAAGACTTACGCGCTCTGTATTCATCGTGTCGAGTTTTTGTCTATCCGTCAATCTACGAAGGTTTTGGTTTACCGCCACTGGAAGCAATGGCGTGTGGTGGTCCGGTGATTGCCAGCCGGGTCACCGCCGTGGTTGAGGTGTGCGGTGAGGCGGCGCTTCTGATCGAGCCCAGATCGGTGAGCTCACTAATCATCGGTATCAATAAATTACTGGACGATGAAAAACTTCGGTCACAACTCGTCGCTGCGGGAAGAAGGCGGGCGGCGCAGGCTTCGTGGAGCCAAACCGCAGAGCTAACCCGAGCGGTTTATGAGGAGGCAATAAAGCGCTTCCGCGAACGACACGCGTGAGATTACCGCAAAAGCCAAAAATATTCGGCGGTTGGACGAGAGCAAAAAAGGCCAGTTCCAGAATGGAAGCCGGCCTTTTCTCCAAATTACGTGCTGTTTTAAGTCCTACGGTACGGTACTGCAGTGATCGGTTTGACTTATCGTTGAGCTGAATCTGAACTGGTATTCAGGAGAGGTAATAAACACACAGACCATCTTTCGATATGCTCCGAGATCGCCTGCGAGTCTGTGGTTTAGATTGTCCAGCCAGAAATTGTAGCCGCCAATGTCTGCGCCGCGACGCATATAGCCGAAATACTGGAGCAGGACGAATCCCGCATTGAACTCTCGGTCTTGAAACCCGGCATCGTCAATCATCTGTCGCACTACCGCGCCGCGCGTGGCTCCCCCATTCAACTGGCTGATGAAGTTGGAAGCCTGAGACGAAAGATCATAGCCTTCATTATTACCCCCAATGTCAGTTGAGTTCATCATTGTGGTGATGATGCCGTTAATAAAAGCTGAATTGTCGGCCTCGCCGTGCTGCTGCAAAAAGGCCGACCGCTGCACCCAGGCGTTGGCAAAGGCTGCTTTGCTTGCTTCGATGTTAGCTGCGGATGGATCTATCTGAACTCGGTCGGCTTTAAACTCTGCAAATGAAGGTTGGCGTCCGAAGGTGCCCGCGTAAAACCGATAAACATAGTAACCGGTCTTTTGAAACTCGTCCGAAAAAAAGAAGGAGGCACTCACTGCCGCTCGCCGGTTGTAGATGCAATTCGTATCGGCGCCACAGAGAGTGTTGATCTGCTGATTGGCCCAGTAGTCCAACCCACCCGAATCGGGGAAGCGGCTGAGAAAATCTATATAGTGTTGAGAAACGAAGAAGTCAGAGTCGTTAATCGTGATCGGTGTATTCGTCCCCGGCCGAAAACGCAGCGGCTTAACTTTGACGTTGCCATACCAAAGTTCAGATGGAAGATTTGGTCCATCAGGCTGGGTTATTTGCAGGGTGGGGGCCTGGGCAAGGACCGTAACCGAGACGATCACAACGGCGAGAACAGCGGCAGCAAATTTCAGCATCATGTTACTCCTAACCCCTCAAAAGCAGTCACGTTAGCCATTCAAGACTCAGAGAAAGGTGGGTTCTCTCTTTCATTCATTCAGCAGGGCGGGGCTTCGACCCAAAGCGAAATTCAGTCTAGCCTTCAGCTCGAACCTTTGTCAACGAAGTTGTCTATGCAAAGAATCGCGCCAATTCACCTAAATTGGCGAACATGTTAGAAGTCGCCAGCCACTCAGGGGTTGGACGGCAGATGGCAAGAAAAAGCCGAAAAATGTTGCTGGTCATTAATTTTGTTGAGACCGTCGACGTCCCGAAAATATCGTACTAATTGGGTGCCTGGCCGGAGCGCGAACCGCCTTCGGCGTGATAAGATGTCGCGGCGCGCTCAACGCTGGTCATTGAGGACTTCCCAGACGGACAAACAGGATGATTCGACGAGCAGTCAGTGCGACTATAGCTCTCTGTGTCCTGGTCGCTTTCTGCCCACCGGCTCTCGCTTACGAATACCGGGACAACCAGGGCGTGGGCGGTAAACACTGGGTAACCAATCCAATAATAATTACCTTCTCATCCTCGCTGACTTCCCCGCCCCGCAATATCAAATCCGGAAGTGATGTAATCGGAGCTGCTCGGCGGGCGCTCGATCATTGGTCGAGAGTAGCCAACATCAAGTTCCTGGAAAACAACTCGGCGACGCAAACGATCAGTCCGCAAAACGTTGGCGATGGCATCAACCTGATTACTGTAGCAACGGATAACGCCGCCGCTTTTGGTTGGTCAGACAGCCCGGGAAGAACGCGCGTCTTTTATGACTCAGCCGGAACAATCGTGGAGGCGGACGTGGCCCTGAACCCGAACGAGCCTTTTTCGACCGACGGAACTCCCGGTACTTACGATCTCGAATCTACTTTCACGCATGAAGTCGGGCATTTGCTGGGGCTTGAACATTCGGTGGTGATCGGCGCCACGATGCAACCACGCCAGGCGAAAAATGGATTGTTCAACCTGCCGGCAATTTCCCAGCGGACCTTGTCTGAAGATGACCGCGCCGGCCTGAGGGCGTTGTACGCCCCGGAGGTTAGCGGCTCAATTTCCGGCAAGCTATTGATTAACGCGGCGGCGATAAATCCTCAGTTCAATGGCACACGCGCCTTTGTGGTCGCCGAAGATGCAGCCACGGGCAAAGTAATCGCGGGAAACATCACCAATACCAGTGGAGGGTATCGCCTCGAGGGATTGGCGCCGGGCTCGTATCGTTTGCTGGGGGAAACCTTGAGCGGCCCGATAACCGCTGCTGACATGGCGCAATCTACAGAATTGAACGTGGCCGCAATTTCGATTCGCGGCGCCAATGGTCAAACGGCCGAGCAGATATCAACGGTCAAAGTAGCAGGGACCGGCGGCAACTCGGCAGATTTCCCAGTCAGCTTGAACATATCGCCGGCGTTGCAACCGAAAGTCATTGGACTCAACAGCGAACTTTCTACGGTGGCCCTGCCGGTGGAAGCGGGAAAGACTTCGAGAATCTTAATTGGCGGTGACGGTGTCGATCAGATTTCAGCGTCGGGGATTTCGGTCGAGTCACCTTTCTTCAAGATTGATCCCGGCAGTCTCTCTTTACAACACTTCGACACGCCTTATCCAGTAATTAGTTTTGATGTGGCCGTCACGCCAAACGCCCAGGCCGGCGACTACAGCATTCGTTTGCAATTACCGGATGGAGAGATGAGCTATCTTCCGGGCGCGCTGACGATCGATCCCGGGGCGAACACGTCTGACTCTGCAAATGCCGTTGACGATCCTGAGTTTTTTGTACGGCAGCACTATCGAGATTTCCTGGGACGCGAACCGGACCTGACTGGCCTGGAATATTGGACCAGTCAGTTGCGATCATGCGGCAATGACGCCGAATGCAGCGCAAAGGAACGGCTGGCAATCTCGGCCGCTTTCTTTGTTGAAAGTGAATTCCAACAAACCGGCGGCTTTGTCTATCGCGTTTACAAAGCTGGACTGGCCCGGCCTCCCGCATTTTCCGAATTTAATCACGATCGCGGTGAGATAGTTGCCGGCGGCAGTCTGGAATCCAGCCGGCAGTCCTTTGCTCTGGATTTCGTTCAGCGTCCGGCGTTTGTTGAGAAATATCCGTCGACTCTGTCCTCAGAAGAATTTATGAATCGTTTGTTGTCTTTGGTTCGCGAAAGCTCCGGTCTCGATCTTTCGCGACAGCGCGCCTCGCTGCTCGCCTTGTGGGATGGAACTGATACCGGCCGGGCGGCGATCGTGCGACAGCTCGCTGAGAATCCGGAGTTTATTCAGACCGAATACAAACGCGCCTTTGTGTTAATGCAATACTTTGGTTACCTCCGGCGCGACGCCGATCGGGGCGGCTATGATTTCTGGCTCAACCTGCTCGACAGCAAGCGACCGAACGACGCGAAGTCATATCGCGCAATGGTATGTGCCTTCCTTACTTCGACTGAATATCAACTGCGGTTCGGAATCACGCCCACACATACAAACGCCGAGTGCGCCAGATGAAGATCTGCTGACAATTGGATTATTCCTGTCGCGGTGAGTGTAAAAACGGGCTTGCCTTACTTGCTCGCTGGCGTTAACATGCGGGGCGTCTAACAGAACTCAGTTTTCAGGGGATCGGCCAGAGGTTTTTGTACACGCTTTTTGGCTTTATCCATGATCTTATAACTGAACCTTAGCGGATGCCGGAGGGTTTTGATTATGGTTGACTTTCTCCTGTCAATTGTGGGACTGGCTGCGCTGGGTGGTGCGATCTGGGAGTTTTATGTCTTCGTGACGGACAACACCCCGCAGGGTCTCGCACACAAGAACGGCTGGATTGCGTTGGCACTGGCCGTGGTATTTTGTGCGTGCGCCTTGTTGCTCTTCCTGCGCCACGTAAATAAGGAAGAGGAGATCCACATCACTCAGTGACAACGCCTGAGAGCGGCCTTCGCAACGCGCGCGCCTGGGCTCGGAACGGATTCGAAAAGAATTTGTTTTCGAACGTCGCGCTTGTGATGCAGGATTCATAGAACCAGTATTTTGAGCCGTTTGCGTTCGACCACTGTGTAGTCCTGCGCAAGCGGCTCTTATTCTGATCAATAGAAGTAGTTCTTAACCGAAAAGGAATCAGCCCATGTCTTTAGCTGCCGTGCTTTTGCTGCAGGTCGAGCAAACTCCTTTTGTCCAGCCGCGCTATTTTCTGCCGGTCATCCTTGGCCTGTTCGCAACCGGCGCGGTAGTTTCGCTGGTCGCCGCGGTCCTCGGTTTCGCTCGCGCCCGGGCTTTCGGCGCCCCGGTGCGCTGGTTCGCGTTTGGCGCAGTCTGTCTTTTGTTATTTCACATCCAGTTTTTGGTTTTAGGCTTTGGCGTGATCGTTAAGGATGACGAAATGGCGTGGACGATCCTTACTTTCTTTAATGTGTTCATTATCCTCGCCGCCGTTTGCGCGGCGATTGGTTTCGTGCGACTGACCAGCCCGAATCCTCGATCGCCCGTTCCGCCTCCCCCCGTCCTGGATTGAAGCGCGAACGGAAAACTTCCCGGGCTCTTGATCGATCTCTAAGCAGCTTTCATGACTAAGCGTTTATGGCCAGTCGCGGCGTTTGTCTTACTCGCCGGCGTGGCGGGTCTGTTTTTCTCTGCCCGCGATCGCCGCCGGCTGAACACACCTGGCGGATTCGTTCAATCAAAGGGCAACCAATTTGTAGTCGGCGGAAAACCGTTTCGCTTCGTCGGCGCGAATGTCGATCTTATGTTCCGGCGCGAGACCCGCGGTCAAATGAGCGAAATGATGCACTTCGCTGCGGACGAGGGGATAACGGTCATTCGTCTTTGGGTTTCCGGCGAAGGCGGTCCCGACGATGTGCAACCATTCAGCAAATGGAAACGCGATGTTTGGTTTCGCCGAGCTCCGGACGAATGGAACGAAGACGAGTTCGTATTTCTGGATCAGGTCATCTCTGAAGCTGCGCGCAATCGCCTTCGCGTGCAACTCTGCCTGACCAATTGGTGGCGCGACACCGGCGGCGTCACCCAGTACCTGCGCTGGGCCGGAATCGATGGCGCCGACGATAACAGCTATCCATTCGGCATTAATAACGAAAAGGCGATGCTGTTTTATTCAAACGAAACTGCGCGCCGTCTTTATCGCCAGCATGTGGAGAAAGTTGCTACCCGTCGTAACACGATTAGCGGCATTCTTTATCGCGATGATTCCACAATCTTCGCATACGAGTTGATGAACGAGGCACAGTCTTTAACCGGTCATTGGAACGAAAGGCGTGCGTGGATTGCAGAGATGAGTTCGTATCTGAGGTCGCTCGATCCCAATCACCTGATCGCGCCGGGCGATTGGGGCTATCGGTCCGCCGCGGAGCGGCGCGAATGGCTGCTCGATCACGCGCTGCCAAATATTGACTATTGCGATGTCCATAACTATCCGCGAGATGATACTGACAGCTTCGTCGATTCGCCTACGGCGCTCAGAGAGTTTATCGACAACCGCGCGGCCGCCGCGCTCACAATCAATAAGCCTTTGGTGATCGGAGAATTCGGAATGACAGCAGCCGGATTCAATGGCGTCCCGCGGCCCGAATGGTTTCGGGCGTTATTTGATAATGCGGCGCGCGATGGCGTTGCCGGCGCAATCTTTTGGATTCTAACCTCCAAAATCGACCGCGATTATGGCGTGACCTTTGTTTCGTCCCGCGATCAAGGTGAGTTCGCAGAGATTAAGCGCGGCGCAAATCTTTTTGCTTTGCCTGGCAATACTCTATTGCCCCCGTCACTGCTGAACAGCAAAGAGCATTTGATCCCAAGACAATTTGTCTTCTCACAAGCCGATGATGATCCTTCATTACAACCTCGGGCAATGTTTCAGCCGGGACTGGCACTCTACCAATATGAACCGACAATGGTTATCCGGGGTCGCTTTGAAAAACTCGGCGGCGGGCAGGGGTATGTTTGGGGATCGGGCGCCGGATATTTCGAATATATTGTGCCGCGCCGCAAAGAGCGGCGTCGTGTAGGAAAGATTATTGTGCGGGCGCACCTGCAGCCGGTATGGCCGCCTGATGCAAGGCCGGAGGAAATTCGCACGCGCGTGACTTTGTTTGCTAACGGGACGAATTGCGGTTCGCGCCTGATTCCTGTGGAAGATCCAAAATCACCTTTGACTCAGGAATGGCTGGTTGATTCCTGGGGCCCGCGCCTGCGAGCTGCTCGCGGACTTCCTTTGGCGATTCGTTTTGAAGTCACGCCCGATTCAGATTGGATCTATGGTTTGAACATCTCGGGCTGGCCGGTTGGTTATCAAGCGCATGATCGAACGCCGGTCGAAGTTGAGATTAATTGATCCGCGCCTCGGTTACGCTGCCCTTGCACCCAACGCGTTACCTGGGACAATATCTGTCGCCGCAAAATTCTTTGTTCGCTTAGGAGGGTCTCGTGGAACGCAGGACCACTGCCTGGTTCAGTCCGAACTTGCAAATGGAGATGCCGCTGGTCGCCTACGGTCATGCAGGCCAGCCTCTGTTGATGCTGCCGACGGCCGCCGCCGATTATCTGGAGTACGAGAGATTTTATCTGGTCGATTCAATCAAACCGTTCATCGAGCACGGGAAAATCCGCGCTTACTCAATTAACAGCGTCAATCGCTGGAGTTTGCTGAATAAGCAAATGCCGCCCCGGATCAAAGCGGAGCTGTTAACGCGTTACGATCGTTACATTGTCAATGAAGTTTTGCCGCTGATTCGAAATGACGCCGGAGGGGACGCGCGACCGATCACCACGGGCGCAAGTCTCGGGGCGTTTCTCGCCGCAAATGAGTATTTCAAGCATCCGGACCTGTTTCGCGGCACGATTCCGATGAGCGGCAGCTACGACATCAGATCCTTTCTCGATGGCTACTATGACGACAACGTCTATTTCAATAACCCGGTCGATTACCTCTCAAACCTGAATGATGATTTTTATCTGAAGACGCTGCGCAACGCCGACGCGATCTACATCGTCTCGGGGCAGGGTTCATACGAGGATCCGGACCGCAGCCGCCAACTCTCTGACATTCTCACGTCCAAAGGAATTCCGCACACGCTCGATCTGTGGGGGCCGGACGTAAATCATGACTGGCCCTGGTGGCGCAAGATGCTGCCGTATGTGCTGGGGAAGACAAGTCAAGGATGAAGGCGGAAGGATGAAGGATGAAATAAGACAACATCAGGAGGACTCCCACAATGCAAAGTGACCTTAGACAACGAACAAAAAAGTTCGCCCTCAGAATCATCACGTTATATTCGGCTCTACCGCGGCGCGGCAACGCCCTGGTTCTCGGTAATCAGGTACTGAAGTCTGGAACCTCAGTCGGTGCCCATTATCGCGAAGGTTGCCGAGCAAAATCTGATGCCGACTTTATTAACAAGATAGAAGGGGCTCTGCAAGAACTTGAAGAGACGGCTTATTGGCTCGAACTCATAGGTGAAGCCGAGATACTCTCGACGAAGCGTTTGGAACCACTACACTCGGAGGCCGAAGAATTGATGGCAATTCTGGTGACGATAGTAACAAAGGTAAAAAGCAAAGCTCAAAAAACCGTTAGCAGAGGGTAGTTCTTTATTTGGTAGCAGAGAGAACGAGTTTTTTCCTCGGCGATTCAGAAGAACGGAGGGTATCAAGGAGAAGGATTTCGAGGGTGTAAATAATTTTGTGTAAATGGTCATCGACGGCCAACTGAGATAGGGTTGGCAAGGAGAAGAGATGACCAAAGACAAAAGCATCGACAATGAGCTGATTGACAACTTGCTGAAAGACTACAAAAAGCCCGAGGATTTGATTGGCGAGAACGGGCTTTTGAAGCAACTGACCAAGCAGTTGCTGGAGCGAGCGATGACCGCGGAGCTGACTGAGCACGTCGGTTACGAGAGGCACGACCCTGGCGGGCACAACAGCGGCAACTCGCGCAACGGGAAGTCAGCCAAGACGCTCAAAGGAACGTTTGGCACCATGCCGATAGAGGTGCCTCGCGATCGTAACGGCAGCTTCGAGCCGCAGATTATCGAGAAGCACCAAACCCGTTTCACCGGCTTTGACGACAACATCATCTCGCTGTATGCGCGCGGACTTTCGACGCGCGAGATTCAGCAACATCTGGAAGAGATCTACCAGGTGGAAGTCTCGCCGGCTTTGATATCCAGTGTCACCGATGAAGTCATCGAGGAAGTCAAAGCATGGCAGAACCGGCCGCTCGAGGAAGTCTATCCGATCCTTTATCTGGACGCCTTGCAGTTCAAAGTCAGAGACGGGGCGCACGTGCGGAACAAAGCGATCTACGTGGCCATTGGAGTAAAGCTGAACGGATTGAAAGAAGTTTTGGGATTGTGGGTGGCGCAAACCGAAGGCGCCAAGTTCTGGCTCCAGGTAATGACGGAACTAAAGAACCGGGGCGTGAATGACGTCTTCATCGCCTGTGTTGACGGACTCAAAGGCTTTCCCGAAGCGATTGAGACGGTCTTTCCCAAAACGGAAGTGCAGTTATGCATCGTGCATTTGGTGCGTTACTCGCTGAACTTTGTGGGTTGGAAACAGCGCAAGGAAGTTGCTCGGGATTTGAAGATCATCTACAACGCCGCCACTGAAGCCGAAGCCGAAACCCGACTGGCTGAGTTTGCGGCCAAGTGGGATGCGAAGTTTCCCACCATCGCTAAGTCCTGGCGGAGCAACTGGGCACGGGTGATTCCGTTCTTCGCGCATCCGCCGGAGATTCGCCGGGTGATTTACACGACCAACGCCGTCGAGTCGCTGAACATGTCACTGCGCAAAGTAACCAAAGCCCGCAGCTCGTTCCCGAACGACGAGGCAGTGCTGAAACTGCTCTATCTGGCGTTGCGCAATATCGCGAAGAAATGGACCATGCCGGTCCGTGATTGGAAGGCCGCGCTCAATCGCTTCGCCATCGTTTATGAAAACCGGTTGCCGGTGGCCTGAGCAGAGAAACGGCTGTGGAAACCGTGGAAAAGAGAAAGCATTTTTCCACCGTTCCCACAGCCGCTATGACTAATCAAAGTGAAAACAAAAACTGATCATTTACACAAAACATTTGACGCTTCCATGCTCACCGTCGCAGGCTTGGAGTTCTCCCGTCCCAGAGTCTGCGTTCGAGTGCTGGTCTGCTTCGGCATGCCGCCATATAAATCGCGATTTCCCTGCACCACGGTCACGGTTAATATCTGAGTAACTGTGCCTGCTCTGGCAGTCAGGGTTGCCGTTCCCGTCTGTCCCGCTACTGCTTCTCCCCTCGGTGAAATAGAGATGACTCCGCTATCGCTCGATTGCCATTCCGCGCTCAGTCCCTGAACTGTCGCTCCAGTAACATTCAGCAGGATCGCAGAAAACAAGACCCGCTCGCGTGACTCCAGCGTCAGGTCGCCTTCAGGAACCATCCTCAAAGACGCAACACTCGCTTCCAGTTCCTGACGGCTGGGAGGCTGTCGTGGGGTAACGACTGCTATGGCTCCGGGAGAAGGCGGCATGCCGTTATCCTGTCTCTGAACCCCGCTGGTGAATCGACGAGTCCTAATGGAATTCAACAATCGCTTCGTGACGGCTCTTCCACGAGTTGCTGCTTCGCCGATGGTTTGTGGCGCTGCTGGCGTGGACGTCGCAAGGAGTGAAAGCAGGATCGCCACGACGATTGCGCGGCTGATCTTCTTGTCTTTCCAATTCTGATTCGAATTTCCAGCTAAGTGTGATTTCTTACCGAAATTGATTTGTGAGGTTGAGGTACTTCTGAGACTCGGCATTTGGAAAAGAGAAACTCCTTGATTGAGGACGTTATTACACCTGCGCTCTTCCTTCTGAAAGAGCCGGCATCATGAGGATTGCACCGTTTGATAAAACCCACGGTCAGGTACTTCTATAAATCAGTTGTTTCTGGAACGTGTGAGGTTAGGAACGACTACTCACGACAACTGCATTAGTCGAAATCTGCCACAAGTCGCTTCAGATGTTACCCGGCGAGCGTTGGTTGCTTGTCTCAGCGGGTTGCGGCCCGTACCGCCGTCAATTAGAATCCCTAGCTTCAGATTAACCCCAAGAAGGTCTTCTATACATGCTCAAACAATTAAGAAAGTTCGAACGCACCAGCAAGCTGCTCATTCTCGGATTTATCGGGCTGATGGCCGTCAGTCTGGTCCTGTTTTTCAGGCCAAGCGGTAACTCCAGCGTGCTGGATCCGGCCAAAAGTCCCGAAGTCCTTGCCAAAGTGAATGGTGACGAAATTACAGTCGGCGAATTCGCCACCAGCAAGCAGAATTTCGAGAGACAATTCAGCCAATACGGTTCGCAATTCAACCTCGCGCAGATGGGCTTCAGCGACCAGCGGATCCTGGACGGGCTGATCATGAAACGAGTCACGGAACAGGAAGCCACGCGCCTCGGGCTTGGGGCTTCGGAAGCGGAAATCAAAGAGCGAATTGCAAAATTGTTCAGCGATGCGTCGGGCAAGTTTCTGCTGACCGACTCGTCCGGCAAATTCGACATGAGCCGCTATCAGGAACGGGTCGGTGACATCCCGGCCTTTGAACGCAGCATCGGCCAGGATATCGCCCGCGAAAAGCTGGAAGCGTTCATTACCGCGAGCGTGCGGGTTTCCGAAGACGAGGTCAAAGAAGACTATAAAAAGAAAAACACGACCTTTGATTTGACTTACCTAGTCGTCACTCCGGAGAAAATCGCAGCGACAATTCAGCCGACTGAAGACGAGTTGAAAACGTATTTCGAACAACACAAGAACGACTACCACATTGACGTGCCGCAGAAAAAGATTCGTTACGTCTTTATCAGCCAGGAAAAGTCAGGAGAGAAGCTGCAAATCTCCGATAAGGAACTGCACGATGAATACGACAAATTGGAACCAAAGTACAAACAGGCGGGCGTCAAAGTTCAACAAATCGTACTCAAAGTTGCCAATGACAAGCTCGATGCTGCAGTAAAAACCAAAGCTGATCAGTTGGTGTCGAAGGCGCGCGGCATGACCGGGTCGGCAACTGAAGAAGCCTTTGCCGATCTTGCAAAAGGGAACTCTGAAGATCCGGCGACGGCCCAAAACGGCGGTCGCGTTGCTGGAATTGTGAAAAAGAACCCAAACAAACCTGACGATCCCTATCAGAAGGTACTCGATCTGGAACCGGGCAATGTCACCGATCCGATTAAGTACAAGAACGCTTACTACATTTTGCGGCGCGGCGAGGACGTCCCGAAAACTTTTGAAGTCGCCAAAGAAGAGTTGAAAGTGAGCTTGCGCAACCGTCGTGGTTACACGGCGGCGCAGAAAGTAGCGCAGCACGCGCAGGATCTCCTGAAAGATCTGAAAGACCCGCAAAAAGTGGCGCAACAACTGGCCGCCGAAGCGAATATGAAACCAGAGGAAATAGTGCGCGAGACCGGATTCATCAAACCCGGAGACGACGTCAAGGACGTCGGCGTCTCGCAGCAATTTGAAGAGGCGATTGCCCCGCTCAATAACCCCAATGATGTCGGTGAACGGGTCGGTATCAAGAACGGCTTTGCGATTCCAATGATGGTTGAAAAACGCGAACCGCGCATTCCTGAATTCAGTGAAGTGCGGGACAAAGTCCTGGCAGCGGTAAAACTCGAGCGCGCCAAATCAAGTTTGGAAGCCAAAGCTAAAGAACTGATCACTAACGCGAAGAGTCCCGCCGATTTTAAGGCCGCGGCCGCGAGGCTCGGTTTGGAAGCGAAAACGGAATCGGCTTACAAGATCGCAACCCCATTGGGCGACGCGGGGTCGAGCGTGCTTCTCGATGACGCGATTTACGCTATGAACACGGCCGAGGTCAGCAAAGCTCCGGTTAAACTCAACGAAAACTTTTTTGTATTTGGCGTTAACAAGCGCACCGACGCCGACCTGGCAGAGTTTGCCAAACAGCGCGATACGCTGATGCAATCGGCACTCGACGATCGCAAGCGGCAGGTGTTCGACGATTATCTGTCGGCGGCCCAACAACGGTTACAGCGTGACGGAAGAATTAAGATCTATCAGGACGTGTTGGATCGAATTACGGAAGAGGAACCGTCAGCTGCGCCGGCACCACGTCCCCGATCACGTTTGCCTGTCTCGAGGTAGATTTCAATCCTCATTGGCGGTCGGCGGCGTCTGCTCTGAAGCCGGAATGCGCCCGGGTTCTGGTTTGTCCGGAGAGGTATGCAGGTGAACTGCTTTCCATTCGGTCCCTACCCGCTTGAAAACTAAAGTCATTCTTCCCGACGCCGTGTCCGGTTGTCCCTTGTAAGTTTGCGACTGCGTCCAAAGACAGGTCACCACCGCGCCGTCGCGACCCAGCATGATTACGTGCTTATCTCGGACGTCGAGATTGATATCCTTGATATCGGGATAGGACGTCTCGCGATTCTTGCGCATTTGCGCCCAGCCTTTGGTTACCGATCCGTTGTAGTTGAAAAGGACCAGCGCGGAAGAATTCCAGTATCCGCTGGTTGCCAGGTCCACATTCGCTCGCTTCACGCCTTCAATGATTTTGTCGAACGCCGCAAGTACGCCTGTTGACGGACCGGTTACCGGAGCGGAAGCGGTTTTCGGCTTCTGCGTCTGCGGGCCGGCGGCCGGCGCCGCCCTCGTCTCGGTAGACTTTGTGACCGGCTTTGGAGTGGGCGATGGCTTGGGCGCGACTGTGCGGGTGCGCGTCGGTGAACTCGCTGGGTTGGCGTTTTGATTAGCGTTTTGCGCGACGGTCAAAGCGGCGCATGTGAATGCGAGTGAAACGATCGCAAGAAATCTCTTCGTCATGATTTACTCCTTAATAAGTCGTGGAGGCTCCATTGCTGTAACGAGGCCGCCGCGTTGTCCTGGTGATTCTGTCGCCGCCGTGCCTCGGTGACTAACTCTTTAGTGGACTCTCTAGTGGAATTCATTCCACGGGCGCTCGCTGCGCAGCCGCATTACTGAGCGTTCGCGTCCCATGATCTCAAATACCTCGAACATCGACGGGCCCACGGCCTGGCCTGTTAACATGGTGCGCGATGCGTTGATGAAAAGTCCAGCCTTAACTCCGGCCTCATCGGCGAATGCGCGGAGCGCTGCTTCCACATTTGCGGCTGTGAAGGGATTGACGGCTTCAAGGCGATCCGCCAGCGCCGGCAGGAGCTCTTTCAGCCTTGCCTCTTTCAGGATGTTCTTGTGCACGGCTGCTTCTTCGAAATCAAAATCTTCAGAGAAATAAGCGCGGCCCTGAGAAGAAAAATCTTTGAGAGTAAAAAAGCGTTGGCGTATCAAATCTATCGTCTTCTCGAACCACCGGCGTTCGTCTTCATCGTACTCTTCGCGCCAAAGCCTTCCCGATCGCAACTCTGCCTTGATCATGGGGATCAGTTCCGCGAGAGGCATCGTACGAATGTACTCAGCGTTCATCCAGACTGCTTTGTCATCGGTCCAGCGGCGCGGGTCGCTTTCATGAAAATTGAAGACGGCATTCGCTCGGCCGATCCCTTCCAGCATAAAGCGCTCAATTAATTCTTCGCGCGAGAGGATTTCCTTTCCATCCGGCGATGACCAGCCCAGCAAAGCCAGGAAGTTGCGAAACGCGGCAGGTACGAATCCGCGATCTCGATAGGTTGTTAACGAGACTACTTCGCCGTGCTTGCGCTTGGATAGTTTCGATTTATTCGGCGCAAGAATCAGCGGCAGGTGCGCGAACTGAGGAGCTGAGGCGTTTAAGGCCCGGTAAAGCAATATCTGTTTGTGAGTGTTCGTCAGGTGATCCTGGCCGCGAATGACGTGCGTGATGCGCATTTCAATATCATCAAGCACCACCGAAAGATTGTAGAGAGGATGACCGTCCGAGCGCAGCAGCACGAGGTCCTCGATCTCGGAATGCGCGCGCTCCTGCTCTCCGTAAACAATGTCTGCGAATTGAGACGAACCTTCGCGCGAAACTTTCAGGCGAATGGCAAACGGTTCGCCCGCCGCCGCCCGCCGATCAGATTCTGCTTTTGGTAATTCGCGGTATGGATTGCTGCGATGGTTAACTCCCTCGGCCGCTTGCGCGCGCGCCCGCTCAGCAATGTCCTGCTTGATTGACTTGTCCTCACGGCGTTCTTTCGGACTAAAGTCGCGATAAGCCTTGCCTTCCTCGACTAAACGCCGCGCCGCTTCGCGATGCTTTTCAGCATTGTCGGATTGAAAGACGAGCTGCTCATCGTAATTAAGCTCGAGCCACTCGAGCCCTTCGATGATTGAACGGGTTGATTCCTCGGTTGAGCGCTGGAGGTCGGTATCTTCGATGCGCAGCAGAAATTTGCCGCCTATCTTGCGCGCGAATAGCCAGTTGAACAGCGCCGAGCGCGCAGCCCCGATATGCAAATAACCGGTTGGTGATGGAGCGAAACGAACGCGAACCATAGAACTAGAGGTCAGAAATCAGAGGTCAGTGTTCAGAGGTCAGATGTCAGTTAGCAAAGCCGCTATGCGCTGCCTACTGACCGCTGATCTCTGACATCTGACTTCTGATCTCTGACCTCTGCCTTTCTGGCGGAGATGAGAGGATTCGAACCTCTGAAGGGCTTTTGACCCTTAACGGTTTAGCAAACCGCCGCCTTCAGCCACTCGGCCACATCTCCGCGACCATGTCGAACAGTTATTCTAAGCGCCGCACGTGCAAAGTCAAGAACATCAAAATCGATCAAGGTCTTATTTCTGCACGTTTCAGTGTTCGCAATACCTGATTTGTTCCTTAAGCACGCCGGTGCAAATTGGGGTTATCACATTGGTCTTTTCGCATTGCTCCTTGTCCCAATCATTAAATATGTTCCGGACGCCCGACGGAACGCCATCACAAAATCCGGGGGTCGCACGGCTCGACTCTAAGCAGCCCCGAACAAAGTATTCGTTTTCAATCTGTGCGTCGAACTCCAGCAGCCCAAGTTTTTTGCCGCGCTTGAGGCCTTCGTCAATGCAGCCTCGTTGATCCGTTGTCTTACCGAATTCAACTCCTTCGTGCTGCCTCGCTTCGTCGCGCGGCGATAACTCTTTTCCCGAGTTTGTAAACAGAGAGACAATAGTTATCACGCCGACGATAACAAAGAGCACCGCAAAGATTCCAAGAACGATAATAATTCGTTTGACGATCCTGTTAGCGATCCTGTTAATCAGCATTCAGACCCCTTATCTATTTATGAGCCGGCAAGATTCATGGCCGGCAAGACCAAAGAATCCCACCAGCCCGGGCAATTACGCCGCCATCTCCAGCGGCTTTGGAGCGTGACGTAGCTGTACGGGAAGTTGGGTCGCGCAGCAAATCTTCCCGAGTCTTTCGCGATCGCGCAGAAACTCGGGATGCTCAGTTAACGAAGCGCGCACCTCGCGAAGAATCCTGGCAGCGTGCCTGTCCGGCGGTTCAGTCAACCGATAATGCATCCATTTACCTTCGCGCCGGGCGGTGGCAATCTTTGCCCGCCGCAGGTAGGCGAGGTGACGCGAGATCTTTGGCTGGCTGGTTTTTAGAATCTCGACAAAAAAGCAAACGCAGACTTCCGAATCTCCAATCAGATTGATAAGGCGAAGTCGCGTGCGATCGGCGAGCGCCCTGAACAAATCTTCGAGGTTGTAGTCTTTCTTTGCCATATTAGCTGACTCCTGTAACTGAACTCCGGCGCTCAAGCAAGATCGTGTCGCGCCAAATGCCGCTCAATTTTCCGATTCGTTCGCGCCGGCCGACTTCGCGAAAGCCGCAACTTTGATGCAATGCCAGGCTGCCGGTGTTCTCGGGAAACATTCCCGCCTGGAGGGTCCAAACTCCATTTCGTTCCGATTCTTCGATTAGCGATTTCAATAAGGCGCGCCCCACGCCTGACCTTCGATAAGCCGCCGAAACATAGACGCTGACTTCTGCGACGCCGCCATACACGCAGCGCTGGGAAACGGGACTGAGGGCCGCCCAACCGGCGACCGACTCGTGGTCGCGAGCCACCAACCGGGCAAATGGGAGATGCGCTGCGTCCCATGCTTCCCACGATGGAGCGACCGTCTCGAAAGTGGCATGGCCGGTCGTAATTCCCTCGAGATAAATCTCTCGCACCTGCTCCCAGTCGCCCCGCCGAAACTGCTCGATGCTTAAATCAGTTGTCATATTTGCCTTGACAGATATGTTTTCGACCGTCTATTATGGGTCGCATTCGCTTAGGCGTATATGAGATTAAAGGAGAACACGAATGGAAAGCAAGCCAAATTCGACCACGACGACAGAAATTCAAACGGTCAAAGCTCTGAAAGCCCATCTGGCGCTGAACGTGCGCAATGTCGAGCAAAGCATTGCGTTTTATCGGCGCATGTTTGGCATTGAGCCAAGCAAGGTGAGAACTGGTTACGCCAAGTTCGATGTGCACAATCCGCCGTTGAACTTTACCTTGAACGAAAGTGTGGTGAGCAATCGCGGCGCGCTGTCGCATCTGGGCATCCAGGTCAGCTCGACCGACGATGTACTGGCGATAAGGAATAGATGGAATGAAGCTGGTTTGACGACTCGCGACGAGATGCAAACAAGTTGTTGTTATGCAGTCCAGGACAAGACATGGGTGCGCGATCCCGATGGATACGAGTGGGAAGTGTTTGTTGTGCTGGAGGACAATCTAGCCGAGACTGCTCCATGCGAGTGCGGGGATAATGTCTTGGCACAAAGTGACCTTATTTCTGCTTGCTGCGACGAAGAGGCGAATGGAAGTACAAAAACCGCCGTCACGATGTGTTGCTCATAAGTTAAATGGCAAACGAAAATTGTAATCCAACCAGGCGGTTGTCGTTCCTCGATCGCTTCCTGACGGTCTGGATATTCACGGCCATGGCCGCCGGTGTGCTCCTCGGCTATCTGAACTTTGGCCTCGAAAATCTCATCAATCGTTTTCAGGTTGGCACGACGAACATTCCGATCGCCGCCGGGTTGATCCTGATGATGTTCCCACCGCTGGCGAAAGTTCGTTACGAAGAATTGGGCGAAGTCTTCCGAAACTGGAAGATACTCGGCCTTTCGCTGGTGCAGAATTGGATCATCGGTCCGGTCCTGATGTTTGCGCTGGCCATCACCTTCCTGCGCAGTTACCCAGAATACATGGTCGGGCTCATCATGATTGGCCTGGCTCGCTGCATCGCGATGGTTATCGTCTGGAATGAGCTGGCCCGGGGCGATAACGAGTACGCCGCGGGACTGGTCGCCTTCAACAGTGTCTTTCAGGTGCTGTTTTACAGCATCTACGCCTGGGTGTTCGTCACGGTACTTCCGCCGCTATTCGGCCTTCAAGGTGGCGTTGTACATGTAACCATTGGGCAGATCGCCGAAAGCGTTTTTATTTATCTTGGGATCCCCTTCGTTGCCGGGATGCTGACTCGCCTTGTACTGGTCAGGGCCAAAGGGAAAGCGTGGTATCACTCGATCTTTATTCCGATGATCAGCCCGGTAACGCTCATCGCACTTCTCTTTACTATCGTCGTGATGTTCAGCCTTAAGGGTAATTTGCTTGTGCGTCTTCCGCTGGATGTCTTTCGTATAGCTATCCCCCTCCTTATTTACTTCGGCGTCATGTTCCTCGTGAGTTTTTATCTTGGACGCAAGGTGGGCGCGGACTACTCCAGGTCGGCGACCCTTTCTTTCACTGCTGCAAGTAATAATTTCGAGCTGGCGATTGCAGTTGCCGTTGCGGTCTTCGGCATCAACTCGGGCGCAGCTTTCGCCACGGTTATCGGACCACTGGTGGAAGTCCCGGCGTTGATAGGACTCGTTAATGTGGCGCTCTGGTTTCAGCGACGATACTATGCTCCCGCGGTCTCGAGCGCAGGGGTTTTGAATCATGGCTGACAAGGACAGAAAGCGAGTGCTCATAATCTGCACTGGTAATTCGGCCCGCAGCCAGATGGCTGAAGGACTGCTCCGGGCTTTGGCCGGCAACCGCTTTGACGTTTTCAGCGCCGGCACATTCGCCACTTTTGTTCGCCCTCAGGCCATCACGGTTATGAATGAGCTGGGGATCGACATCTCGGCCCACCATTCTAAATCAGTCAACGAATTCACCAATGACGATTTCGATTACGTAATCACTGTTTGCGATGATGCTAACGCGCGCTGCCCTGTCTTTCCGGGCACTGTAAAACGAATTCACTGGAGCATTGACGATCCGGTAATCGGCGGCAGTGAAGAAGGGCATCTCGAAGCATTCCGTGCCGCCAGGGACGAATTGCAACGGCGGATTCTGACGTTTGTTGAAGAAGAAAAAGGCACCGCCGAGAAAATCGGCGATGCCTGATAATTCGACTGCTATGGTCAGTTAGGGCTGAGGGGTCGTAGGTGGTTTCTGTACGGGCGCCGTTCCTCGGTCCGGTCTTCCTGGAGCGCCGCCACCTCGGTTAAATTTTTCGTGATTTGCTTCACGTTGCTTTTTTAACTCTTCGAGCTTGGCTTTCTGCTCTGGAGTCAGGATCGCAGCAATTTTCGATTCAGTTTCCTTCATCGATGCTCGCATCTGCTCGCGGAGCGTCCTGGCCCGAGCTTCATCATCTGCCGTAAGGGTGCCCTGCTGGCGTTTTTCCATCAGTTGCCGCAGTTCTTCTCGTTGGGTCTTGTTGCCTTCCGTGCTCTGATCGATGATCGCGTGAATCTGCTTTTGCTGATCGTCGGTCAGATTTAGTTCGCGCATAATACGCGGGCCAAACATGCCTGATCCATGACCGGGCCCACGCCGTTCTCCGCGGCCGAATGGACGCTGCGGCGCGCCCGCATCGGGGGTCTGGCTCTGGCCTGGCTGCTGAGGTTCCTGCCCAAAAGCACTGGCTCCCGCGAGCACGAACAAAGCCGCTCCTGAAAGCGCAAGGGAAACTTTCTTTCCTAAAAACATCGTTTGATTTACTCCTTCTTGATTATCTTATTAACGGTACCGTTCGGCCGGGAGATTGACCATTGCCGTCGTGTTGTGACGGCTTAGATGCTGGAAACGCGGGAATGGTCTGAATAATTGGCCGGAAAAAAGAAGGCGCAACAACATTACGGATTGACAGTGACGCCGTGCGACATCGGCCAGAATGCTCAGACCCAAACACATAGGATGACGACCCGGCCCATACCAAATTACCGTCCAGACATTTTCAGCCTTGACCAGGCTACGCTTTCTGCGATATAAAGGGCTTTGCATGGCAGAGCGCAGCTGGCTGGTCCAGCGCAACAAACCCTGGAAAATTTTTGAGATGTGAAAGCAGCGGGAATCGCGTTACAATGCGCCTTCGATGAAATTGCTGGAACAAATCAATTCACCATCCGATCTCCGGCGACTGCAGCCCGATCAGTTACAGGAAGTCGCCGACGAAATCCGCGAGTACATTCTGGAAACCATGTCGCGCGTTGGTGGTCACACCGGCGCGTCGCTGGGCGCGGTTGAGCTGGCGGTCGCTCTTCATTACGCTTTCGACACGCCGCAGGACCGTCTGGTGTGGGACGTTGGTCACCAGGCTTATGCGCATAAGATTCTCACGGGCCGCCGGGATCAATTACCCACGATTAAGCAGTACGGCGGGCTGAGTGGCTTTCTGCGTCGCGACGAGTCTGAGTTTGACACGTTCGGCGCCGGCCATGCTTCGACGTCCTTATCGGCGGCTCTGGGAATGGCCATCGCCCGCGATCGTCAGGGCGATGATTACAATGTCGTCGCCTTAATTGGCGACGCATCGCTCGCGGGTGGCATGGCGATGGAAGCAGTGAATCAGGCGGGACATCTGAAGACGCGCCTGATTGTCGTTCTCAATGATAATGAAATGTCGATCGCGCCTGCGGTCGGCGCGCTCACTGGTTACCTGAATCGAATTCGCGAGGCGCATGGTTATCATCGTTTCAAGGACGAAGTCGAGGAAACATTGCTTTCAATTCCGTCGGTCGGAGAACGACTGCATCACGCGGCCAAAGCAATGAAAGATGCCATCGCCGCCGCTGTCCTGCCCGGCGCGCTGGTTAATGAGCTTGGGTTCAAATACATCGGCTATGTCGATGGCCACAATGTGCGCGCGCTGGTCGCCGCGCTGCGCGAGGCGCAGCAAATCAAAGACGGCCCCGTAATTGTTCACGCGTTGACTACCAAAGGGAAGGGCCATCCGGCCGCGGAAAACGATTACTACAAATGGCATGCGACCGGACCATTCGATTTAAAGACGGGCAAGCCGGTTAAGCCGGCGGCGAAAGCCCCCACTTACACAAAAGTTTTTGGCGACACGCTGTGCGAGTTAATGAGCCGTGATGAAGAGATCGTCGCTTTGACAGCCGCGATGCCCGACGGGACCGGTATCTGCGAAGCTCTTGAGCGATTTCCAAACCGATCATTCGACGTCGGCATAGCCGAACAGCATTGTGTAACTTTCGCTGCCGGCTTGTCGGTTGAAGGCTTGAAGCCAGTCTGTGCCATCTACTCGACGTTCCTGCAACGCGCCTTCGATCAACTGGTTCACGACGTCTGCATTCAAAATCTCAACGTGAAATTCTGCATGGATCGGGGCGGCATCGCCGGGGGTGATGGCCCGACGCATCATGGCCTGCTGGACATCGCGTATTTGCGCGGAGTACCGAACATCATTTTGATGGCGCCGAAAGACGAAGGCGAAATGCGGGACATGCTGTTCACGATGATCGAGCACAATGGCCCGGCGGCAATGCGCTATCCCCGCGGAAACGGAGTCGGGGTTCCGCTCGATCGCGATCCACAATTGGTGGAAATCGGGAAAGCAGAGCTGCTGCGTGATGGTGGCGAAATCGCGATAGTCGCGTACGGTTCGATGGTGCATCCCTCGTTGCAAGCGGCCGAGAATCTCGCGAAAGACGGCATTGAAACGACGGTGGTAAATGCGCGCTTTGTAAAGCCGATGGATAGCGCTTTACTTCTGGCGCTGGCCCGCACCAAACGTCTGATCGTTACGGTAGAAGAGGCGTACCTGGCGGGCGGATTCGGTTCGGCCGTGCTCGAGTTATTGGAAGAGAACGGGCTGCAGGATAAAGTTCGCATCGTGCGCATGGGTGTTCCCGATCGGATTGTCACGCACGGTGATCCCAAGCTCTTATTGGCCAAATACGGCCTGGACGCCGACGGAATCTACAATCGAGTAAGAGAAGCTTTCGACGTTTTGGAAGATCGCCGGACAAAGCAGCAAAAGGTATCCGCTTAGGAACCGCGGATTCACATCTCTCCTCGTTATATCTTCCAAATCATCTTCTTATGTGAACGGACATAGCTGTCGCTGCATCTAAGGTTAGCCTGTACGAAACCCTCCTGCGGTTCGTAATCGGTTTCGTTTGAGAAGGCCCTTGCAAGGCAAATGAATAGAAGTCGAATCGTAATTTCGGCAACGCGGCCCGAATTGGAGACGCCTCACTTTGATGATGAGGCGACCATCGTGACTGCGCGCCCTGTTGTTCCCATCGCGGAAGCGAAGGCGGGCGAAAGGTCGCGGTTGTCCGTGTTGATTGTTGCCGGACTGGTGGCGGCCACAATGGCGGGCGCGGCAGGGGCCCTCGGAATCAATTTCTTCCAGAATCGCCAGCGCAGCTCATTTACGGCTGGCAATCAGCCGCAGGTAAACCCGGACGTCCCCACCACCGTGCCACCGGTACAAACGTCCGAGAGTCCAATTCCCCCGGCAGAACAGTCCGCGCCGCCAATAACCACTTCCGAATCGACTTCTGCCGCGACGGAGGCCCTAACGTTGGAAACACCGGCCTCTTCCGATGATCAAATCGTTAGTTCTTCAGCCGGCAAAGCTGACCAGAATCCTCGCGATGAATCATCAACTGATCCGGCCCACCTGGTGCGCAAACGCCGCGTTCACGCCGTGAAGGAACGTCTCGCACCATTAATGCCGGCCAATAGACCACCGCGGCGTCCTCGCGGGGCAGGCCGGATAATCGAAATCTTCGAAGGCCCGCAATAAGAATTTTGAAGCAATGTCATAAGATTCCGGGATGGAAGACAGGCAAAATAATTTGTTGACCTCACAAATAAGGCGTGGCATTATGCGCTTGGCATTGAAACTTTAGAATCTTTCTAAGTTCGCCGCCCCGTTTTCTCCTCAAAAAGAATCTTTACCCGACGAATTAAGTTCCCCCTCTTAAGTTCTGCTCGCGCGGTGCGGCGCGAGAGAAGGGTTGGCCTCCATGAAAAAGCAATTCCTGCTGGAACGGGAGTGTATACATTACCAGGACGGAGCCGATGCTAATTCCTACAACGGAACATTCTTTGTCCAGGCTCTGCAACGCCTGCAAAGTGACGAAGCGGTAAGGATCGCAGGTAAAGTGACTCCCTTCTTCTGGGTTGATGCTCCCAAGGTCCTGGTTTGGCTCTGCCGAGAGTGTGCTGGTGAATTGCATTTGAACGATATTCCCCGCGCGATACCCCACGCAGCGAGGCGATAGGTGTCCGCAAGCCCGCGCGTAAGCAAGGGCTTCTTCGGCCTAACGTCTTAGCCACGGTAAACATCGCCGCTCGATCCTGGCCCTACTTCACCGCTCCACACCCACCGGGCTGCCGACTGGGGACCCCGGTGTCGGGCTTCTGCTACGATGTCGGTGTGAAACTCGTGCGCATAGACAAGCTTCTGCTTGATCGCGGCCTGGTAACTTCACGGACTAAAGCTCAAGCCATGATCATGGCCGGCGCTGTCCTCGTCGATGAACAACTCGTCAACAAAGCCTCAGAGGCGTTCGCGCCCGACGCGAACATCCGTCTCAAGGGCGCTGACGATCCCAACCTTCGTTACGCCAGTCGCGCCGGGACAAAACTCGAAGCCGCATTGCGTGAATTCAGACTCGATGTGACCACGTTGCTGTGTCTCGATGTGGGCGCCTCAACCGGAGGTTTCACCGATTGCCTGTTGCAACACGGAGCCCGGAAAGTCATCGCCATCGATGCCGGTCACAATCAGCTCGACTGGCGACTGCGAAACGATTCACGAGTCGAAGTGCGCGAAGGGGTCAATGCGCGCTATTTGAAAAGGGAAGACTTCGATCAGCAGTTCGACCTGATAACGATTGACGTTTCCTTCATCTCAGCCACAAAAATTCTTCCTGCTATTGTGCCTTTGCTGATAGGTCGTGGGCGCATCATTACGCTCATCAAACCGCAGTTTGAAGTTGGCAAAGGCGAAGTGGGCAAGGGCGGCATCGTCACCGACACAACCAAACATCAGCGTGCTGTCTGTGAGGTCAATGAGGCGGCCAGAGAATCAGGGTTGACGGTCGTCGGCGTGATTGAATCGCCAATTCAGGGGGCCGAGGGAAACAAGGAATTTCTCGCTTTGTATAAAATTTCGCAATAAGTAAGCTCAAGGTTACGCTCTCAGTTGCTGGCGTTCGGTTCTCATTGTGGTCTTCCACGTCTTTGTGGTTAATTAGTACGCCCAAAGACCCATGGCCTCAATAAAACGCATAGGTGTCGTCGTCAAGCCGCACCAGCCGGACGCGCTGGCAACGCTCTGCCGTTTGACGGAATGGCTGAACGCACGCGGTATCAAAATCATCGGCAGCCTGGATGTCGATCGCGAGCGCATTGAGCACGAAACGGGATGCGTCGTTGAAACGGTGAAAGCCGAGGATCTGGCCGAAGGTGTCGATCTGATGCTGGTGCTGGGCGGCGACGGCACAATGATCGCAACCGCGCGCATGCTCGGGGACAAGGAAGTTCCCGTGATCGGAGTCAACTATGGCGGGCTCGGGTACCTGGCGGAATTTCCGATTAAAGAACTGTTCCCAGCGCTCGAGGCGATTCTCAACGGCCATTACCAGGTCGAGCCGCGCGTAATGCTGGCGGCCGAGCTTCGACGCGGAGAGGAGTTGGTTACAAAGACCCGCGTACTCAACGACGTCGTGATGAATAAATCCGCTCTGGCGCGAATCATTGAGATCGAAGCATATCTGAACGACCAATTCGTAAATTCGTTTCGCGCCGACGGATTGATTGTTTCCACGCCGACCGGATCGACCGCCTATAATCTCTCTGCCGGAGGCCCGGTAATTTATCCGTCGATGAACGCGATTGTAATCACGCCGATTTGCCCGTTCACCTTGTCGAACCGGCCGATCGTCGTGCCTGATAATTCCTTCATCGAGGTGCGGCTGAAGACCAGGAACGAAGAGGTCGCGCTCACGCTCGACGGACAAGTGGGTTGTCCGCTGCAAGCCGGCGACAGGATTATCATTCGCAAGAGCAAGACGACATTCAATCTCGTCCAGCCGGCGAACAAGAATTATTTTGATGTGTTGCGAGATAAACTACGTTGGGGAAGGTAGCGTATCTGCGATTTCGTTTAGCGGCGGGCTACCGCCCGCCGTTTCAGGCCTGGAATTAGACAATGGCGGGCGGGCAGTAGCCCGCCTCTAAACATTAATGGTTAAGTCTTCGAAAATCATAGGCGCTCGCCGACCGTGGTACCGGCCTTCGCTGACCACGCAAATTCTGATCGGGTTGGTCCTCGGCGGGCTGCTTGGGTACATCAGTCCCAAATGGGGCAACAACGTCTACTTCCTCCGCGACATTTTCCTCAACCTCATCAAATCGATTATTGCCCCTCTGATTTTTTCGACGCTCGTGGTTGGCATTGCCGGTGGCGGCGACTTGAAAAAAGTCGGACGAATGGGCGCCAAAGCACTTCTCTATTTTGAAATTGTAACGACGATTGCCCTATTTCTCGGCCTGGCGATTGTAAATTTCACGAAGCCTGGTCAGGGGGTCGCTCTGGCCGGCGGCGGCGATATCACTTCGCTCGTCAAGACCCAGCCGCAGGGCTTTCGTGATCTGCTGGTCCATATTTTTCCTTCGAGTGTAATCGACTCGATGGTGCGGGGCGACGTGCTGCAAATCGTAGCTTTCTCAGTTCTGTTTGCGATGGCAGTCTCCGCGATGGGCCAGAAAGCGAGTCCCATCCTGCGTGGCTGTGAAGCGTTGTCGCAGGTGATGTTCAAGTTCACGAACTACGTCATGATGTTTGCGCCGATCGGCGTGGGCGCCGCGATGGCCCACACAATCGCGACTAACGGTCTCACCGTGCTCTGGAATCTCGGCAAGTTAATTGGTTCGCTGTATTTAGCGCTTTTCATTTTTGTCTTTGTGGTGCTCGGCGCGGTGATGATCATCGCTCGTGTCCCGATCAGGCAATTTTTCAAAGCCGTGCGCGAGCCATTCACGATTGCTTTCGCTACCACCAGCAGCGAATCTGCTCTGCCCAAGGCGATGGAAAATATGGAACGACTCGGCGTGCCGCGCCGCATCGTCGGGTTTGTAATGCCGACCGGTTACAGCTTCAATCTGGACGGCACGACTCTTTATCTGGCCATGGCCTCAGTCTTCGTGGCGCAGGCAGCCGAGCCAACGATCGGTCACATGAACTTTGGCCGCCAGCTCTTCATGATGCTGACGTTGATGATTACCTCGAAGGGCGTCGCGGGCGTGCCCAGGGCTGCGCTGGTGATTTTGCTGGCGACCCTAAATAGTTTCATGCCCGGTCTTGGTCCCGTCGGGGTCGCAGTTATCTTCGGGGTAGATGAATTGATGGACATGGGCCGCACTTCCGTGAATGTTTTGGGAAACTGTTTGGCTACGGTGGTGGTTGCCCGCTGGGAAGGGGAATTCGACGACGACAAGGCGCGCGTGTTCGGCACCCCGGAAGAAATGCGCAGAGAACTTGCCGCGGGCGAGTTAGCGCTGGCGGACGCTGCCAGTGAATAGTGGCGCAAGTTGTTAACTTGCGCTACAAGGGAGATCGCAAGTTAACAACTTGCGCTACAGAACAATGCTTTTTCCGATTGGTGATGACAACAGGGATCGCACGACGACTCCGGTCGTCAACTACGCGCTCATCCTGATTAATATTCTTGTCTTCGTCTTTCTGCAGGGTTTTGGCTCAAACGAAAAATTCACTTACGCGTTTTCGACTGTGCCCGCTGAAATCATTACCGGCAAAGACATCGTCACGCCCGATCATCATGTAGTGACCTTCACCGGTCAGCGCGTTTCAATGCCGGGACTTCAACCGACACCGGGCTCCGTTTATCTGACACTGATCATTTCGATGTTCATGCACGCGAGCCTGTTGCACATCTTTGGCAACATGCTCTTTCTCTTGATTTTTGGGGATAATATCGAGGACCGTTTGGGTCACGTTCGATATTTGATCTTTTATCTGGTCTGCGGCCTGCTTGCCGGTCTCTCGCACGTTTTCGCGACAGTCGCTTTCGCTGGAAATGACGAAGCAAGTTTGTTGGTTCCGAGTCTCGGCGCGTCGGGTGCGATCTCCGGCGTGCTGGGCGGCTACATTTTGTTGTTTCCGACTAACCGGGTGGTTGTGCTTCTCGGATGGATAGCGATGCCGATGCCCGCCTTTATCGCGATCGGTTTATGGTTCGTGCTGCAATTAATCAGTGGACTCGGCGTGCTCGGCAGCGGATCGCAACAGGGCGGGGTTGCCTATGCGGCGCATATTGGCGGGTTTATTTCAGGCCTGGCGCTGATTAAGATATTCGAAATTGGACGTCCGCCCGCCGACCGGTATTACACTCGGGAGTTCTGAAATGGACGAGATACGCGAATGGTAACTGAGTTATCACCGCCGAACGTGCAAGGATTGGACATTCGCGCTACGCCGCGCGAAGAGATGAAGCTTTATCCGCTGGACACATTTCCCTACGAATTTACGGGCAGCGAGATCAAGATCAATTTTGAGATTCCTGAGTTCACCTGCATTTGTCCCTTTTCAGATTTTCCGGACTTTGCCACGATTCGCATCGAATACGTTCCCAATGAACGTTGTATCGAGCTCAAGAGTCTGAAGCTCTACATCAACTCATTTCGCGACGTGAAGATTTTTCACGAGCATGTGATGAACATCATTCTCGAAGATTTCGTACGGGCCTGCGATCCCCTGAGCGTAGAGTTGGAAGGCGATTTCAACGTGCGCGGAAACATCAAGACGACCGTGCGCGCGAGCTACAGGAAGGCAGAAGGCAGTAAGCAGTAGGCAGTGAAAGAGCGTTCGCGATCGCAGATGGGGAAAAAAGAAAGACATCGGTATGCAGAAACCCGACCGTTAGGGAGGGTGCCGAGGCAGCGAACCGTGGGCATTGGCCAGAAGGCTGAAACAGAAATCGTGCTGAGAGTTGGGTCCTGAATCTTACAAGATATGGTTTCTTCTATAGTAACCGGTCTTATTGTCATCCTCGTTGTCATCGCCTTTCTGTTTATCGCGCGTCGAGTATTTCGCCTGGCTTTGAAACTGGCTTTCGTCGGCGTCATTGTATTTCTACTGATTGTCGGTGCCGCAGTCGGATGGTGGCGCGGATGGTTCGGATCGGCTTCGCCCACACCATCGACGCAGCACTCGAATTCGAATCGCGGCAATCGTGCCCGTTGACCTCCGCCAACATGCAAAAAGATGCTTATCTGATGTTCAAGAGGTCCCGCGTCAGGAATAAAAGCTACATCATCCGCTACGATGCGCCCTGTACTTAGCTGCAAGGGGATTCAGCTGACAATGCAAATCGAACGATGGAATGATGCCACGCGACCTAACGCGAGAGAATTGCGCCAGCAACTCGAGCGCGAAGGCTACAGCGTGTTTCAGTGGAGCGATGCGCCCGGAACTAAGTATGGTCCGCACGCGCATGGTGAAGATCAGTCTCACTGGATCATCAGTGGCGAGCTCGAGCTGCGCGTCGGTTACGAAACTTACACCTTGCGTCCCGGCGATCGCGACTTTCTTCCCGCAGATACGATTCATTCCGCCTTCGTCCCGGGCGACGACGCGGTGACTTACCTCATCGGAGCAAAACACTAAAAACCTTTCTCTGTAATCTTCCTCTCCCGTTGGGAGAGGGTTGGGGTGAGAGTTTACACGCGCCGCAACTACACCCTCATCCCTATCTCTTCTCCCAAAGGGAGAAGGGAAACAATCCAGCCCTCCCTCACGGTCGGGCGTCTGACACAGATTATCCCGCTTGTGCGTTTTGTCGCTTTTTGTGGCTAAATCAATTCATAATGAACACGCAGTACGAAGTCATTACTGACGCCGAAGCATTGCGGCGCGCCGTCGACCACCTCTCGACTAAGCAGGCGATCGGCCTCGACACTGAAACCACCGAGCTGGATCCTTACCTGGCGCGGTTACGTCTAATTCAGCTGGCCACGAACGATGGCGTCTACATCATCGACGTCAATCATTTTTCAAACGGCGATATGCGCCAAAGCGAGATGCTCGAACCGTTGCGCCAACTCCTCGGAGCGGCGAGGCCGATCAAAATTGCGCACAATTCGAAGTTTGATGCGAAGTTCATCAAGCACAATCTGGGTGTTGATGCGGGTGGCTTGTTCGACACGCTGCTCGCGAGTCAGCTGGTCTCGGCGGGCGACATCGAAGAGCGGCACGGGCTGGAGGCAATTGCCGGGCGGTATCTGAATGAAGCAGTCGATAAAAGCGAACGGTTGAGCAATTGGGAGTTCGAACTTTCCGAAGCGCAACTGCAATACGCCGCCCGCGATGCCGCGGTACTGATTCCCTTGCGCGACAGGCTGATCGAACGGATCAAATCTCTCGACCTGGTGCGCTGCGCGCAGCTGGAATTTGAATGCGTGATGCCGGTGGTCGATCTTGAGCTGGCGGGTTTCTATGTTGATAAGCAGAGATGGCTGGAACAACTGGCGGTCGTCGAAGAAAAACGGGGCGAGTTGGCAAACGAGTTACAGGAAATGCTGGGCGAAGGCTCGGCCCAGGCTTCTTTGTTCGGGCCGCCTCGCGCGAACATCAATCTCGATTCGCAACAGCAAGTCACTGAAGCTCTGACGCGCCTCGGCATTTCTGTTCCCGACTCAACGCGTAACTGGAAGTTGCAACCATTAGCCGCGCAGTATCCGGTCGTTGCGAAGTTGTTGGAGTATCGCACGATGCAAAAAGCATTGACCAGTTATGGTCACGGGATGCTGGAATTCATCAATCCGAAGACCGGGCGCTTGCACGCGGACTTTCGCCAAATCGGCGCGCCGACGGGCCGCTTTGCCTGCACCAATCCAAATATCCAGCAGGTGCCGCACGCGATCGAGTACCGTCGCTGTTTCATGGGGCATCCTGCAGAGCGACGTTTGGTCATCGCTGATTATTCGCAAATCGAATTGCGCATCCTTGCCGAGTTCTCGGGTGATCAGGCATTCATCGACGCCTTCAATTCAGGCGCTGATTTACATCGCGTCACGGCGGCGCAGGTTTTTAATGTGGCGCAGGATCTGGTCAGCAGAGATCAGCGTGACTTTGCCAAGCGGCTTAACTTCGGCGTCGTCTATGGGATCGGTGCGCAGCGGTTTTCCATGATGACGGGACTCAGTGTGACGGAGGCCGAGGATGTACTGCGTCGCTACTTCGCGACTTACCGCGGGCTCGATCGCTATCTGCGCGAATCGGCGAATCGCGCCGTGAGCGAGAAACAGGCGCGCACGGCCTCCGGACGGCTCGTGCGTTTCAACTTCGATCCCTCTGATCGCCAGCAGATTTCCATGACCCAGCGGAATGGAAAAAATGCGCCGATTCAGGGAACCAGCGCCGATATTCTCAAACGGGCGCTGCGATTACTCAGAGAGGAACTGCGCGGGACTTCAGCAAGAATTGTAAACATCATTCATGATGAAATCGTAGTAGAAGTCGACGAAGGAGAGGCTGGCGAGGTCGCGCAGAAGGTGGAGCACGCAATGTGTGCCGCCGGTGAAGAGTATTTGAAGACCGTGCCGGTGAAGGTTGAGTCGCAGATTGCTTCTGAATGGGCGAAATGACGTTTGGAGTCCCGCCTTTAGGCGGAAAATTCTCAAGCACGGTCCACCTAAGGCGGTACTGCGAACAGGCATCGCCTGAATGGCGGAACGGAAAGCAAACACCGCCTAAAGGCGGTACTGCGAACAGGCATCGCCTGAATGGCGGAACGGAAAGCAAACACCGCCTAAAGGCGGTACTCCGAACAGCATCGCCCGAATGGCTGAACGGAAAGCAAACACCGCCTAAAGGCGGTACTCCGAACAGGCATCGCCCGAAGGGCGGAACGGAAAGCAAACACCGCCTGAAGGCGGTACTCCAAGCAGTTGTCATATAACTCGCGCGCTCTAACGACTAATAGAGCGAAACACGGAAGTCTTCCGTGAATATTGACCCGATGGACATCGCGGAGCTCAAGGCTGAGCTGGAGAAGCTCCATGGCTCCAGTTTCGGCTGGGCGGTTAGTTGTTGCCGGCGCGATCGAGAAATGGCGGAAGAAGTCCTGCAGACGGTTTATTTGAAGATCCTTGAAGGAAAGGCGCGCTATCGCGGCGACTCGAGTCTAAAGACCTGGTTGTTTTCAGTGATTCGCAAGACGGCAATCACTGAGCATCGAAAACGGATCCTGCGCCTCGTCAGGTTTGCGAGTGAGGGACAAACTGCCGAACCAGTTTCTTTGACGGATGGTCAGGCAAAAGCCTTCGAAAAATCTGAAGAGCAGAAGCGTTTTCAGCAAGCTTTGAGAAAACTGCCAGCCCGCCAGCGAGAGGCTCTGCATCTTGTTTTCTACGAAGATGCAAGCCTAAGCGAAGTGGCAAAGGTCATGGGAATTTCGATCGGATCGGCGCGCACCCATTACGAGCGCGGTAAGAAGAAACTGCGAGAATCTTTGGGACAGACGGAAGTCGCATATGGAATTGGTTGGCGAGGAAAAGAGAATCCAGGCGCTGTTTAGCGAACTGCGCGCTGAGGACGAGAGCCTGACCGAGCGGTTTGCCACGTTGTGGGATCGCGCTGAGGCCCAAACTTCAGCCGTGCGCGCACCGTTCCGGTTGTCATTGGTTTATGCGACAGCGTTCTTCGTCCTGGTTGCAATTTCATCGGTTGCGGTCTGGCGAGGATTCTGGCGCAAGTCTCAGCCGGCCGCTCAAGCGAACAATAATCTGATGACTCCGAACAGCTTCTCGAAACAAACACCAACAGAGCCGGCTGTCGTCCAAACAGGCGATGAACCGCCACGCATCACACGAAAGCCTGTGCATCAGAGTTTGCCGGCGCGTCGTCTGTTGGCCTTGAGCTCCGCGAATAAGAAAGCCGCGAGCGAAGCCGCCGCCATCTCGCACTGGCAATCACCGACTACGGCGCTGTTGCGTTCACCCAGTGACGAAATCTTTACCTCGCTTCCGCAGTTGGATGAAAACGCGAGCGAGTTGAAATCATTCTTAGGCAAGACACCCAAATGAAGGAGGAATGAATGAGCAAAATCGTAATCAGAATTGGGCTGCTTCTTTCCGTCGTCCTGTTGAGCGCGGTCCTGGCATCCGCACAGCAGCCGCCGCAACCCGCGGAGGGACCAATGCCCCAGGAGCAGCCACGGCCGGCAATGGCGCCGCATCCGCCTATGGATCCTCTGGGCGGATTGATGTTCCCGCCGGAAATGATCATGCAGCATCAGCGCGAACTCGGACTGACTGACGAACAGAAAACATTCATGCGCAGCGAGATCAATCGAGTCAGCGCGCGCTTCAATGATTTGCAGTGGCAGTTGCAGGACGCCATGGAGGCGCTGCATGACAGCATGAAAGCAAACCCGGTTAATGAACAGCAGGCGATGGCCCAACTGGATAAAGTGCTGGACACCGAGCGCGAGATCAAGCGTTTGCACATGGAGCTCGCCATTCGCATAAAGAACCGGCTCACGCCCGAACAACAAGAGAAACTTCACGCCGGCATGCACATGATGATGGGTCCTGGACCGGACGGCCCGGGAAGAGGACCCGGCCGTGGACCTGGTGGCCCTTCACCAGCGCCGGGACAAGCGCCGCGGCCGGAAGGTCAGCCGCGACCGGATGAGCCACCAATCCCCTAATCCCGAAACTCTAATCACAAGCTGGAACATGAGACAGGCCAGAGCAGTTAGCGCTGGCCTGCTGTTGCTTTTGCGCTTGAAAAGGACGTGCTTGACAGTGCGTGCGCCGCTCCCATAGTCTTCGATGGCATGGCGACGAAGACAGAATGCGGCCGGAAGGCGGAGCAGCGGCGAATTATTTTTCCATCGCTGCTAATTGTCCTGGGCCTGCTGGTGGTCGTGGCAACGGGGTCGGCGCAACAGAATCCGCCGCCGAAAAATCGCTACGAAGTCCTGCTGGAAAAGCTCAAGAATAAAGATCAATCGCTCGACTTCAAAGATCTGCGGCTGGCTTACACTGAGACTTCCCACTACAGCCCGTATGGCTCGGACAAAGAATCTCAAAAAGCCATGTTTGCGGCCATTAAGGCCAGCCAGTGGGACGAAGTTCTGAAGCAATCAGCAGCAACTCTCGATCGAAACTACCTCGATATTAACGCGCACTTTGGTGCATTTCTCGCGAACCAGGGCAAAGGAGTAACAGAAAAAGCCGAGTTCCATAAGTTCGTGGCCAGAGGTCTGCTGGACTCAATCCTAAATTCAGCTGACGGCAAGAGTATGGACACCGCCTTTGTCGTGATTTCGACGGACGAAGAGTATGCTCTGTTCAGTGCGTTGGGCTTGCGCGTAACTGCCCAGGCGTTAATAAATGAAAAGGGCCATAACTACGACAAGATGACCGCCGGTCGATCCGAAAACAAATGAAACTCTCATCTATTATTTCAATATTGACAAACCATTTAACTGGCTCGGCAACAGCCTGAAGCAATAAATCATTGCCCGCACCCTCAAACGAATCCCTCAGATGATGAAAGATCAGCTTAGACAAAAAATTTCCGAAAAGAGCGCGCGCGTCGGCGTCATCGGTCTCGGCTATGTAGGACTGCCGCTGGCGGTAGAATTTTCTCGCGGCGGACTTTTCACGACCGGATTTGAGGTTGATGAAAGCAAGGCCGCCGAAATTAACTCAGGAAGATCCTATGTTGGTGATGTGGCCTCGTCGCTGGTTAAGGATTTGATTGACAGCCGCCACCTGAGGGCCACAACTGATTTCGATCATCTGGCAGACTGTGATGCAGTTATTATCTGCGTTCCCACGCCGCTCAGAAAGACGAAGGAGCCTGACGTCTCTTTTATTCTGGCTGCCGCCGAAGAGATCAGGAAGCGCCTGCGCCGCGGCCAGCTCGTGATCCTTGAATCGACGACTTACCCGGGAACGACAGACGAAGTGCTGCGGCCAATGTTTGAAGGAACCGGACTAAAGCTTGACAAAGATTTCCTGCTGGCCTTTTCGCCTGAGCGGGTCGATCCCGGCAATCCGAAGTTTCAGACTCACAATATTCCAAAGGTCGTCGGTGGCGTGACAGACGACTCAACGGAAGTGGCTACCTTCCTTTATTCACAGATCGTTCAGGATGTTCATTCGGTGAGTTCTGCCCGCGTCGCCGAAGCGGCAAAGCTTTTAGAGAACACATTTCGGGCCGTAAATATCGGCATGGCAAATGAAATGGCGCGGCTGTGTTATGCGCTGAACATCGACACCTGGGAAGTCATTCGCGCAGCCGCTACGAAGCCGTTCGGCTTCATGCCGTTTTATCCGGGGCCTGGAATAGGCGGGCATTGCATTCCTCTCGATCCGCACTACCTTTCGTGGAAGGCGCGCCAGCATGGGTTTGATTCGCGCTTCATAGGGTTGGCTGAGGAAGTGAACTCGCGCATGCCTGAACACGTGGTCCAACTGGTGGCCGACGGACTGAACGACGCGCGCAAGGCAATGAATGGGTCGCGGGTATTATTGTTGGGCGTAGCCTACAAGCCGGACATTGACGATGTGCGGGAAAGCCCCGCGCTCTCGATCATTGATCGCCTGCGAATAAAGGGTTGCGATGTTCGCTACCACGATCCATTCGTGAGGGAAATTCGCTTTGACAATGCCCATGCAGAAGGAAGCGGCGCGCCGCTATCATCCGTTGTCCTGACTGACGATGAGCTCAAGGCGGCCGATTGCGTGGTCATCGTGACTAACCACAGCAAAATTGACTATGGCCGGGTAACCGCGCTTGCTCCGCTGGTCGTGGACACTCGGAATGCTCTCAATGGTGACATGCGACGAGGAAGTCGCGCTCGGATCATACGGTTGTAAGAACAGTTTTGAATTTCGAGTTCGGAGTTTCGAGTTTTGGGAAGAAGGAACTTGGAACTTGAAACCTGAAACTTGAAAACATGCTTAAAGTCATCAACGTTGCCGGCGCGCGCCCCAACTTCATGAAAATCGCGCCGCTCGTGGCGGCGATGAAGCGCCGCCCCTCACAATTCCAATCGATTCTCGTTCACACCGGCCAGCACTATGACGCCAATATGTCGGATGCGTTCTTCCGCGACTTGGGACTACCGGCCCCAGACATTCATCTTGGTGTGGGATCAGCTTCGCACGCAGTACAGTCGGCGGCGATCATGAAGGCCTTCGAGCCCGTCGTGCTCGAACAAAAACCTGATTGGGTGATTGTTGTGGGTGATGTTAATTCAACGCTCGCATGCGCGCTTGTTTGTGGGAAGCTCGATATTAAAGTCGCGCACGTTGAGGCAGGTTTGCGCAGCCGCGATCGCACCATGCCGGAAGAAATCAACCGTTTGCTGACCGATCAGATTTCAGATCTCTTATTTACGCCGTCATCCGATGCCGACGCCAACCTGATTGCCGAAGGGATTCCACCGGAACGAATTCGTTTTGTCGGCAACATCATGATCGATTCACTCTCGGCTAATTTGGAGCGCGCGAAGGGCTCGAAGATTCAAGTTGAACTTGCTGTTGCTGATAAAGACTACGCGCTGCTGACACTGCACCGGCCGTCTAGCGTTGATGATCGCGAATCGTTTATCAGAATTCTCGATGCGCTCGAGCAAATCTCGGCGCGCCTGCCAATCGTTTTTCCGATACATCCGCGCGCCCGGAAAATGCTGTTTGAATATGGATTGTCCGACCGGGTTGAAATGATGGGCGGGCTCCTTCTGATCGAGCCGCTGGGTTATCTCGATTTCCTGAATCTGATGAGCGGCGCGCGGGTCGTGCTGACCGATTCCGGCGGTATTCAGGAAGAGACCACTGTGCTGGGGATCCCTTGCGTGACTCTCCGCGAAAATACTGAGCGGCCGATTACCGTCGAGATGGGAACGAATACAATTGTGGGAACTGATCCAGCGAAAATCGTTCCTGCCACATTTAGCAAGCTTGAGAAGCAAATTGAGAAAGATCAATATTGCATCCCACCACTGTGGGATGGACATACAGCGGAACGAATTGTCGATGCTTTAATCAAACAGTCCGCGATGAGTGATTACTAACGGGCTCGCCACCGTCAGCTTCGATTCATTTCAGGCACCCTTGATGATAGACAGAAACGTTCTGTCAAGTTCATCGATGCAGTTGTTGCGCTCAAGATTGAGAACGGCCAGTTCTCTTATTACAACGTCTTTTTCGGCGGTGGGGATTGCCTCAAAATCGTAAACCGTCTCCTGAACGTGCCAAAGTTTGCAGTTCACCTCTGAGAGATGAGCAAACATTTGCCCGAGGCTTCCTCTTAACACCCTGGTTTCGTTACCATCCTTCTTATAGACTTTGTTGGCTTCGAAGGTGAGTTTTTCAAGCGGTATCTTTCCCGCGATGGCCGCGGATATGAATTCATCAATCTCAGTTCTCAACTGTGTCTCTTGATGAGACAGGCTCTGAAGCCTCGCCTGGTCCTCCGAGTGGTACTGTTTGAGCTTGACGGTAACAAGCTTGTCACTTAAAGAGCCGAGTGTCTCTGCCATAAAACAATTTACCAAGCCTCCATCATCATCCTGGCCAGCCCCTCAATATCAACCTCAGGTTGCTAGCCAAGCGATTTTATCAGGGCGGGGTTCGACACCACAATTCGATATTCAGGCTTGAAGTGTTCTTTTATAATAACGTAATCCCACCAGTTCTTATTCACAAACCTGAAACACAATTCCAGCCACTCGGCAATGCTGTGCGCGTCGCCGCTCCCGATCACAGCTTCAAATACGTCTTGCTGATTAACCGGGAGCCTATATCCAGCACGGTTGCATTTTGTCTTGCGAAAATCTGCGTGGTTTCTTCCGTCAGACGCCGCTGGTGATTACGCATAGTGTTGTTGGTTCCCGAGCGATACCAATCGGCGGCGTAGAGTATTTGCGGGGGCACGGTATGCTTCATTTGCAGCAACCCGCAAGCCTTTTCATCAATCATCGGATTGCACCGCACAAGTTCACAAGGAATCCGGCGCATTGGCGGAACTTCTTTACTCTCTTTGACAAAAGATCCTTGCAGATACTGTTCTTCCAGATTGATAACGGGTGTCAAAGAATCAGAACCGCACACGCGACAAGTTTTTCGGCTGATTATGTGATGAATACTCAGCCTGGCTCGCGCGAAGAATTCTATACGAACCGATCTTGGTGTTGACGAGAAGAAGTATGCATTACTCACATTGCACCGCCCGTCCGACATTGATGATCGTGCAGCCGTTGTGGGATGGACATACGGCCGAGCGAATCCTCGATGAGTTGGCCCGGAAAGACCGGTGAGGAGAGATCGTAGATCCAATTTTGAAGAAGTAAGCTACCAGCCCTGGCAGGAGTCCGTCGGAAAAAGCCTCCCCGTCATCTCCGTGCCTCCATGGTGCATCTCTTCTTAGCAATTCCTACACGAAGACTTACTTTAGGGCCACCTCACTGAAGATAGCTGCTAACTTGCCGACGTTGGCTTTGACAGAATAATGTTGCTCGACAACTTTGCGGCCGGCACGGCCCATGCGCCTGCCCAACTCGCGATCATTCCATAGGCGCAGGAGGGCTGCGTGCCAGTCGTCCGCAGTCTTGGCCGGCAATCCTAACTCCTCGCGCTCGAGTATCGCCTTATTTACGCCGACCGGACTAACGACTACGGGCAATCCGACGGCCATGTAAGTGAGCATTTTGAATCCGCATTTGCCTCGCGCCCACTCTGAATCCGCCAGCGGCATCAAGCCAACATTCATAGTCTGCACACTTTCAAGTTCGCGTCGCAGGGACCATCTAACGAACTCCCAGGATCGCGACGGGATGCGTTTGAGAGCTGGCCGGCGATCGCAGACAACTCGCAGCCGCGCGTCCTTGTGCTCGCCCAGAAACTGGGCGAGCGGCTCTTGGATAGCCTCAAGAAAGTGAAGATTGGAATTGGTGCCAATCCAGCCGATGATCCAGGGGCCGTGGCGCAAACTGTCAGTTTGCGCTTCACTTGACGCGAGGGGCTTCCACACCTCGGTATCGACGGAAGTCGGAACGATCCAGACTTGCTTGCCCATTTTTTGGTAATGCTCTGCCAGCCAGTAGTTCCCGGCGATTACTCCGTCGCACCGCGCGACAATTTTCTCGGAAAACCCGGAGGAGCTCAAGAGCCAGATGGCATCATCGACGTCGAAGATCCGCCGCCCGCCGGTAAATCGCTCCAGCGTGAATCGTTCGGGAATCAGCTCACGCCGAAACCAGGTAATCTGGGCGCGCCGCGAGGCCGCAATGCTCGGCAACCGCCAGAGCATAGCCAAAGACGCAAGCGGCTGCCGGCGATATCGCGTTACTGGCAGATAGTGTTCGGTGACCTTGATCCCAAATTGGGCCAGCGGGCGAATGAACTGCCGGATGCGAAACCTGCTGGCCGGATCGTAGCGATTGCCACTAAGTGCGGTCACCTTGATCATCCAACGCGAATTATATGAGATTCTTGTGAAAACCGAACCACGATACCAGCAGCCGCACGATGGAGGCTCATGCTCGGGGCTAAAGAACACAACACGAGACTCGTTAAGATGCCACCGGCTTGTACGTTGGAGTTTCATGCTTTCTGGTTCTCCTTCAACAGCTTTAGCATCAGTAGCATGAGCCTCCACGGGACAAGCCCGTGGTATCAATTTGATTTTTCACAGTGTCCCGGCGAAATAAGGGCATACCTACATTCAGTTGGGGACTGGACCGCGATACTGCTCTTGACGCTGTTTGTTTGCGGTGGGTACACTGACGGCTGAAAACTAGGTTTTTCCACATCGACGAAAGCCCCATTGTCACTTTCACTGCCAGAAAAGCCGCGCATCCTAATCGAATCAATCGAATCGGGGGTCAAACTCGATCTCGATGAGCTCTGGGCCTACCGTGAGCTGTTGTACTTTCTGACGTGGCGGGACATCAAGGTGCGCTACAAGCAAACATTCATGGGCGCAGCCTGGGTGATCATTCAGCCGCTGTTGACGATGATCCTGTTCACAGTCTTCTTCAACAAATTCGTGGGCGTGAAGTCCGGCAATATCCCCTATCCGTTGTTTGCGTATGCAGGTCTGTTGCTGTGGACCTTTCATTCAAGTGGAATCATTAACAGCGCCACCAGCCTCGTCAGCAATACCAACTTGATCACGAAAGTCTATTTTCCGCGGATGTTCATTCCCGCGGCGGCCATCAGCGCCGGGCTGCTCGATCTGGCCATCGCCTCCGTTGTCCTGCTGGGACTTGGCCTCTATTATGGAATCGGTTTGAAGTCGAGCATGGCGATATTGCCGGTGTTCATCGTGCTGGCGACTTTGCTGGCTTTGGCCGTCGGGCTCCTGGCCTCCGCTTTGACCGTAAGGTATCGCGATCTGCGTCATGCGTTGCCTTTTTTAATTCAGTTTTGGCTGTTCGCTTCTCCGGTGATTTATCCGTCGGCGATCGTGCCCGAAAAATGGCGCTGGATATTACTTATTAATCCGTTCGCAGGCATCGTCGAAGGCTTTCGCGCGGCGCTGGTGGGCGCGGGATTCGACTGGTTCGCGATTGCGATCTCTGCTGGCGTCACGTTGGCACTGCTGGCCGTCTCGATCTACTTCTTCCGGCGAGCGGAAGATAGTTTTGCCGATCTGATCTGAAACCGGTATGCGACCAATGGTCAAGATTGAAGCTCTGAGCAAGCGCTATCTAATTGGCGGACTGCATCCCGGATACATGACGTTTCGCGAGATGGTCGCGGATACTCTCTTCGCGCCTTTCAGGGCTCTGCGGGGAATGGCGAGTCCAGCTCGCGAAGTGCTTTGGGCCTTGAAGGGGATCGATCTGGAGGTTCAGCACGGCGAACTGATCGGAATCATCGGACGCAACGGGGCCGGCAAATCGACACTCTTAAAAATTCTCTCGCGGATTACGAAACCAACCACCGGCCGTATCGCCATATATGGACGCGTCGGCAGCCTTTTGGAGGTTGGCACGGGTTTCCACCCCGATCTGACGGGCCGCGAAAACATTTTTCTGAATGGCGCGATCCTGGGAATGCGCCGCGCTGAGATCGCGCGCAAGTTCGACGAGATCGTTTCGTTTTCCGAGATTGAAAAATTCATCGAGACGCCGGTCAAGTGGTATTCCAGCGGGATGTACGTGCGGCTGGCCTTTTCCGTGGCCGCGCATCTCGAACCCGAGGTCCTGATGATGGACGAAGTGCTGGCGGTGGGCGATGCAGCTTTTCAGCAAAAGTGTCTCGACAAGATGCGCGAGATCCGTCAACAGGGCCGTACCATCTTTTTCGTCTCGCACGACATGCCGGCGATCACTCGCCTGTGCCAGCGCGCAATCCTGCTGGATCGCGGCGCGATTGTCGCCGATGGGCCGCCGCAACAGGTCGTGGACGAATATCTGAATCACCCGACCTGATTAATAACTGCTAAAGGAACCGCCGTGAAAATATCGGTCGCGCTTTGCGCTTACAACGGATCTTGTTACCTGCGCGAGCAGCTCGACAGCATCGCGGCCCAGACACGGCTGCCGGATGAATTGGTTATCTGCGACGATCATTCGTGCGACGAGACGCCGAAAATTCTGGAAGCCTTTGCGGCGCGCGCGCCCTTTCCTGTTCGCGTGTACGTTAATGAACGCAACCTGGGCTCAACCGCGAATTTTGGGCGCGCCATTGAGTTGTGCACAGGGGATGTGATCGCGCTGTCCGATCAGGATGACATGTGGCAGGAGCAGAAGCTGGCGCGATTTGAAGCAGAGTTTCGGTCGCGTCCCGGCCTCGGTTTGATCTTCAGTGACGCTGAACTGGTGGATGAAAACGGATTACCGCTCGGTCACCGTTTGTGGCAACACACGCTAACCAGGCGCCGAAGAAGATCGATTGATGCAGGCAAGGCTTTTGAAGTCCTGGCCCGCGGTAACTCTGTTACCGGAGCCACGATGGCTTTTCTCTCGTCACTGCGACAACTGGTACTCCCGATCCCTGAGAGTAGCTATATCATTCATGATGGATGGATCGCGCTGATAGGCTCGGCCGTGGCTGAGCTGCGGGCCCTGGATGAACCTTTGATTCAGTATCGCCAACATGGCGGGCAACAGCTCGGTATTGATTTGGATGCCAGAGTCGCCACCATCAGAACTTCCGCCGCGGAGCGCTGGCGTTATTATTCAGGTGAAATAGATCGGCTTGAAGCGGCACGCGAGAGGTTGCTATCAGCCAAGGTTTCGGACCAATACCAGGTGCCGTTCTTGTCATCGCGGTTAGAACTCCTCGAAAAGCTGGAAAAGCACTATCGTGTGCGCGCCGATATTCCCAGACGATTGTCGCGGCGCTTCAATCTGATTTTGCGAGAGCTGTTAACCGGCCGCTATCATCGTTTCTCTAAAGGTGTTCGCAGCGCGGTGTTGGATCTGGTGCGGTGATTTGGCGATTCACCGGCTCGTCTGGCTAATCTGGCGGTAGATGTCCAGGACCTCTCCCGCTGCTGCGCCGGGACTAAATCCTTTCGCCAGTTCCCGGTTGTGTTCGATCATGCGGGCGCGCAGTTCAGCGTGTTGCAGGAGATAACCGATTCTTTCGGCAAGCATCACCGGATTT
>WNGF01000997.1_pt1 | contig 41828 bp, 42 predicted proteins | sample 5400641 | NCBI WGS metagenome assembly WNGF01 (sample SAMN13153371, study PRJNA577476) | soil metagenome | isolation source: 80 cm soil or saprolite under grassland replicate 2 | place: USA:California | collected 2016-06-15 | reverse complement strand
CGAACCGAAGATCGTCGAGCTCGCGCGGGACTACCTCGAGCACGCGGGATTTGCGGTCGTGAGCGCCTCCGATGGAACGGCGGCGCTCGCGACCGCTCGGTCGTCGCGGCCAGATCTCGTCGTGCTCGACCTGGGTCTGCCGGAGCTCGACGGACTCGATGTCGCTCGAGCGCTCCGCCGCGATTCCACCGTACCGATCGTCATGCTCACCGGTCGCGGCGACGAGGCCGACAAGATCGCCGGGCTCGAGATCGGCGCGGACGACTACGTCACCAAGCCATTCAGCCCGAAGGAGCTCGTCGCGCGCATCCGCGCGGTGCTCCGGCGCACCGAGCGGCCACCCGACGCGGGCGATGTGGTCCGCGCCGGTGACGTCACCCTCGACGTGCCGCGCATGCGCGTCCGCGTCGGCGAACGGTCGGTGGAGCTCACACCGACGGAGTTCCAGCTCCTCGCGGCGCTCGCGCGCGCGCCCGGTCGCATCTTCACGCGCTCACAGCTGCTCGACGCCGTCCATGGGGTCGCGTTCGAGTCCTATGAGCGAGCGATCGACGCGCACGTGAAGAACATCCGCCGCAAGCTCGAGCCCGTTCCGAACGAGCCGCGTTATCTGCTCACCGTGTATGGCGTCGGCTACCGCTTCGCCGACGACGAGGCCTAGGTGGCCGAGGACCCGGTTGGCGACCGGCTGCGTCGACATTGGGGACCGAACCGGCCGTCGTGGTGGCCTCAGGGTGAACCGTACCCGCCGCCCCGCGGCCAGTGGCCTCGAATGCGCGGCACCTTCATGCGCCGCTTCGCGGCGATGTTCGTCGGTGCGTTCCTGTTCTTTGGCTTCGTCGTCGCGGCGTTCATCACCATCCTGGTCAACATCTTCAGAGACGCGACCACCGGCGGTGGTATCGCTGCGTTCATACCGCTGACGATCGTGGTCCTGCTCCTCTTCGGGACCGCTGCGCGCGGGTTTCGGCGGTTCGCGGCCCCGCTCGGCGACCTCATCGATGCTGCTGAGAGCATCGAGGCCGGCAACTACGGGGTGCGCGTCCGCGCGCGTGGCCCGCGGGAGCTTCGGTCTCTCGCGACCGCCTTCAACTCGATGTCCGGTCGTCTGGAAAGCAGCGAGCGCGAGCGTCGCCGTCTGCTCGCCGACGTGACGCACGAGCTGCGGACGCCGCTCACGATCATGCAGGGCAATCTCGAGGCGCTCCTCGACGGCGTCTATCCCGCCGATGCGGCGCACATGCAGCCGATCCTCGACGAGACGCGTGTGCTCTCGCGGCTCGTTGATGACCTCCGCACGCTGTCGCTCGCGGAGGCCGGCGCGCTCACCCTGCATCGCGAGCCGACCGACGTCGGGCAGCTTCTGACGGACTCCGTCGCGTCATTCCGCACCCAGGCCGATGCCGCGGGCATCGAGCTCGCCACCGCAATCGACGGCGTGCTGCCGCAGGCGGAGATCGATCCCGTGCGGATGCGCGAGGTCCTGTCCAATCTGTTGTCGAACGCGCTGCGCTACACGCCACGCGGTGGGACGGTTCGCGTCGGAGCCTCCGTCGCGGACGGAAAACTGCGTGTCTCGGTGCGCGACAGCGGACCCGGCATCGCCGCGGAGGCGCTGCCACACATCTTCGACCGCTTCTACAAGTCGGACGAATCGCGAGGCGCCGGTCTCGGGCTCGCGATCGCGAAGAGTCTCGTCGTCGCGCACGGCGGTGAGATCGAAGCGAAGAGCGTGCCGGGTCACGGCACGGAGATGCGCTTCACGTTCCCGGTCGCGCCCGAGGCAAGCGCGCCCTAGGGCGCCTTGCCTTGCGCATCGGTGTCCATCTGGGCGCGCTGGAGCTTTCCCGAGTAGTCGACGTAGATCGACTTCCACTCGGAGTAGACGTCCAGCGCAGCACGTCCCGCCTCGCGGTGCCCGTTGCCGGTCGCCTTCATGCCGCCGAACGGAAGCTGGATCTCCGCGCCGATCGTCCCCGCATTCACGTACACGATGCCGGTCTCTGCGTCGCGCATGAAGCGGAACGCGTTGTTCACATTGCGTGTGTATACCGATGACGAAAGGCCGTACTTCGTGTTGTTCAGGACCTTGATCGCCTCGTCGATGTTCGACACCTCGATCACCGACGTCACCGGGCCGAAGATCTCCTCCTGCGCGACACGCATGTTCGGCTTGACGTCCACGAGGACGGTGGGCTCGTGGAAGAAGCCTTTTCCGAGGGCGCCTTCGGTCGGGATGCGCCCGCCGGCGGCGATCGTCGCGCCCTCTTTCTCGGCGATCGGCATGTAGCTCGCGACCTTCTCCTGAGCCGCTTTCGAGACGACCGGACCGAGGTCCGTGCTCGCCTCGAGGCCGTGGCCCATTTTCATCTTCTTGGCCCGACCCACGAGCTTGTCGATGAGGTCGTTCGCGATGCCACGGTGCGCGATGACGCGCGACGCCGCCGTGCAGCGCTGACCTGACGTCCCGAACGCCGACCAGACGATCCCTTCGAGCGAGAGGTCCACGTCCGCGTCGTCGAGCACGATGATCGCGTTCTTGCCCCCGAGCTCCGCCGAAACGCGCTTCAGGAGACGGCCGGCGATCTCGCTGATGTGCGCGCCTGTGTCCGACGAACCCGTGAATGAGATGAGATCGACGCTCGGGTGCTTGACGATGTGGTCGCCAAGCTCGGTACCCGAGCCGAGGACGAGGTTGAGCACGCCCTTCGGAAGCCCGGCCTCCTCGAGGATCTCCACCAGGCGCACCGCCAGCATCGGCGTGAACGACGCCGGCTTGAAGATGATGGTGTTCCCGAGGACGAGCGCGGGCATGATCTTCCAGGTCGGGATCGCGAACGGGAAGTTCCACGGCGTGATCGCCGCGACGACACCGTGCGGGTGGCGCATGCTCATGGCCCACTTGTTGGGCAGCTCGGCGGGGACGACGTCGCCGAACTGGCGGCGCCCTTCGCCGGCGATGTAGTAGGTCATGTCGATGCCCTCTTGGACATCGCCACGGGATTCGGCGAGCACCTTGCCCATCTCGAGTGTCATCTCGCGCGCGAGGTCGTCCTTGCGGCGGAGCATGATCTCGGCGGCCCGGTAGAGGATCTCGCCGCGCTTGGGTGCCGGGTAGAGCCGCCAGCCGTCAGCCGCGCGCTTCGCGGCCTCGACGGCCTTGTCCACGTCGGCGGTCGATGACTTCGTGACGGTGGCGATGATGTCGCCGTTGGCGGGGTCGGTGTCCTCGAACGCATCGCCCGAAGACGAGTCCACCCAGCGGCCGTCGATGTAGTTCTTCAGATGTGTCGTGGCCATCGATGCACTCCCCTTACTACGTCGCGCGCGGTCGGCAGGCTAGAAGCTGGCTCCGTAGAAGAGCCAGATCGTCAGGCCGCCGACGAAGATGATCCCGAGGAAGATGAGGATGAAGGCGATGTTCGCCTGCCGTTCAGGGTCATCGCTCGAAAAGAAGCTCACAAGACGCGATTATGCCGTCGTCCAGTATTGGCGGTCGCTTCCCGATTCAATCTCGCCGTCGTCGACGCTGCGCGCGGCCGTCCGCCGGAGGGTCGAGCGGCATGTCCGGCGTCCCGCCCAAATACCAAGGAAGATCCCGGTGCGGATAGTTGCCGCGCTTCATGGACCTCGCGCGCAAGGTCGATCCCAGCCACAGAATGCCGCCGATGAGGACGGCAACGAAAAGGATCGACATCGTCCATCCGACGATCTCCATTCGAACCTCCAAGATGCTGCGGGCCGGATTAGCCGCCTGTCAGATCGGACAGCCGGTTCACGACCGGGAGTGTCGTCCAGCGTAGGACGTGTGAGCGGATGGGCCACAGCGTCGTCGCCGGAGTGACAGACGACCGCCGAGTGACGATGGCGACCAGATCGTCGACCTGCACGGCGACACTCGTGAGTTCCGCCGCTGGATGGTTCGCATCGGGCGCTCCGTACTCGAGTCCCACGTCGAGCGGCTGCTGCTTGCGTCGGACCCGTGCGATGCCGACGCGGATGCCGCTGGGCATCGCATCCGTCATCTCGGGCCAGTGCTCGACGGGAACCAGCTCTTGGTGCGCAGCGTCCGCCACCAGCATGGCGGTCTTGGCGAACCAACGACTGAGGGTTCGGCGCGTCGGCTCGGCGATCTGCTCGGGGCGAGACTTCGCGAACACTGCCTGACGGAAGCTGACCTCGAGGCTGCTCATCCATCCGGCGTTGCACGTCCCGCAGACGTTCGTGACGAGACGGGCGATACGTGCGTCGGCTGCGGCGGCGGCCGGCCCGTGCGCTGCGTGCGTCGCGCGCCATGCACGCAGTCGTTCGACCAGCCACCGCGCGAAGACGTGTTCGCGCGTCAGGGCGACATCCTCGCGCAAACAGAACCTGCAGCGTCCGTATGGCGTTGGGAACCTGGTCCGTGCGGTCATCGCCTCAGGCTACCGGGCGCGTTCATCACTTCTTCACAACGCACTGCGAGGCTGGCGCCGATGAAGGCGATCGTCCAAGAAGGGTCGGGGTCAGCCGACGTTCTGCACCTTCGGGAGATCGACAGACCGGCCGTCGGTGACGACCGCGTGCTCGTGCGGGTCCGCGCCGCGTCGGTCAACGCGCTCGACTGGCACAACGTGCACGGTGGGCGACTCGTCAGCGTCATCGCTTTCCTTATGCGCCAACCGACATTCCCCATTCGGGGCGTGGATGTGTCCGGGGAGGTCGAGGCAGTCGGCAAGGATGTGACGCGCCTGCGGCCCGGCGACGAGGTATTCGGCGCGGCCAGAGGCACCTTCGCCGAATACGCGACCGCGCGGGAAGACTGGCTGGTGAAGAAGCCTCGCGAGCTGACATTCGCGCAGGCCGCATGCATGGGCGTCGCGGCCGTGACCGCGCTGCAGGGTCTGCGTGACAAGGGCCAGCTGAAGCCAGGACAGCGGGTCCTCATCAACGGCGCAGGTGGCGGCGTCGGTACGTTCGGCGTGCTAATCGCCAAGGCGCTCGGCGCGCACGTCACCGCGGTGACCAGCACGAGGAATCTCGAGCTCGTCCGTTCGATAGGCCCAGACGAGGCCATCGATTACACGCAGGAGGACTTTATCCGGCGCGGGCAGCGCTACAACGTGATCTTCGATGTCGCCGCGAACCGTTCGTTCGGGGACCTACGGCGCGCTCTGACGCCGAGCGGGAGGATCGTGCTCGTAGGCGCGGCAAAGAAGAGTGGGTTCGCGACGATCTCGCGTGCGCTGATGGGGATCGTGCGTTCACGCTTGGGGAGCTCATGGCTCGCGCCTTTGCTCGCCAGGCTGACCTACGACGATCTCGTCGTACTGAAGGAGCTCGTCGAGGCCGGAAAGCTGTGCCCAGTGATCGATCGGGAGTACCCACTCAGCGAGGCCCCTGAGGCCGTTCGCTACTTAGGAAGCGGTCAGGCTCGGGCCAAGGTCGTCATCAACGTAAGTTCGTTGTGACCGGCGTGCCGGTGCAGACGTACGCACGGATCGCCGGAGTGCCGTTCCTGATCTCAGCTGTGGCCGGTGGCTTCGGTGAGTTCTTCGTCCCGTTCCAGCTGATCGCTGAGGGATTCGACCCCTGACCGCCGCGGCTGCCTGCCTGCGCATATTCGTCCGCGGCGTTCGATACGAACTCGTTCTGCGTGTCTTGCGCCCGCGCTCCTTCGCCATGGCGGCATCCGATGATGGCTTGTCGTCAGGTCGCAGCCGCCTCTAGGCGAAGGGGTCTCGGACTCGCACCGCCTCGAACTTCCGAAAGTCGCGATCGTGGCTCCACAATGTGCCGACGCCGTTCTCCCGCATCAGCGCCACGAGATGTGCGTCCGAGACGAGATTTCCCCTCACAATGGCGCCGGCGGTTACCGTGCCGTACACCTGCCAGAAGTCATCACCTTCACCCACGGCGCGGGCGTGCGGAAGCCCTAACAGCTGCCCGACGTTCACGGTCGCTATGTCAACGGTCAGCGGCCGGGGGAAGATCGCCGGGTGGGTTGACATCCGCAGATAGCCCATCAGAACTGGCCAGAAGAGATAGAGAAGATCCGGTCCTCGCGCGAGCCGGTCGAGCAACTCCGCAGCCTTCGCATGGAACGAGCTCGCCTCGTCGGAGGCGTACAGCAGGATGTTGACGTCGATCGTCGCACTCATCGATCTCCGAGAGCCTGCCGGACGGCCTCCTTGTCTTCCAGATCGATCATTGCGGGTCCCATGCGTGCCGTCCGCCAACGAAGTTCGGGGCGGCCCCGTGTCCGATTCCTCTGCGCGAGGGCTGGTCCAACGATCTCGGAGATGACGTCGCCAACGCTCTTGCCCTGGTCCCTAGCTCGGCGCTTCACCTCACGTAGGACGGACGCGTCGAGGTTCAGTGTCGTTCTCGGCATGATGCGCGATGCTATAGATTGAGACATCTGATGTCAACTATCGCGGCTGCAGTCGTGAGGTGGTCGACGATCTGAGGTCGAGCGCTTAGCCCGCGAGATGTCCTCTTACGAGACAGCAGTGCTGAGAAAGTTTCTGATCTTCTCGGCGGTCAGCCTGTAGTCGGCTCCGAACCAGATCAGGTGGCTGTCGGCCGCGCTTACGACCAGCTCAGCGTGCGGAAGGCGCGCCACGAGCGATTGGGCGTGCGCGAAGGGCACCTGACCGTCCTTTGGAGTGGCGATGACCAGCACCGGTTGGACGATCTCGCGTGTCACGTCGGGTGTCGGGCGGAGATCGTTCACGAAGCCACTTCCCGAACGCATGTGGGAGAACAGCGCGATTAGTGTCGCGCGGTCCTCGTCGCTCAGTGCGGCCACCACTCTCGTGGGAGGCTCGGTGGAGAGGCTCCGCATCATGAATCGCAGGCCCGCGGTCGGGCCGAGACGTAGCAGGCCGCGCACGACGGCCCACGTGATTCTCTCCGTGAACGAATTGAAGAGGACGCGAGCGCCGATGCGCGTGCCACGGTCGGGCCAGGGAAGAAATCCGACGGCGCTTTCGAGGATCAGCCGTCGCGACAGATCGGGGTGACGCGCCGCCATGGTCAGTGCGGTCGGCCCTCCCCCGGAGATGCCGACCGCCGCCGCGACAGTGTCGATCCCGAGCTGCCGGCAGAGCTCATACGTCGCGTCGGCGAATCCCGCGGGCGACGTGCCGGTCCCCAGTGGAGTCCGGCCGTACCCTGGTCGGGAGGGAGCCAAGATCGAACATCCAAGCTCGGCGAAGACCTCCTCACCGATCGGCAGTCCCGCCCGGACGTGTCCACCGTGAAACACGACGACGGTCGCCTCGCCGCGGCGTTCGAGACGGTACTCAATCGCCCCAGCGCCAACGCGCGCGGTGCCTGTCGGTCGTTCCACGTAACGCAGCGCGGGCATTGTCGCTGGGTCTGGTGTTTCTCGTTGCCTCACTGAAGAATCGGATCAACTAGGTTTTATGGATTCCCCGGGCCGGGCCTCTTCAGCGCTCTCTCGAGGGACGAAGTGGAGGCCGCGCGACGGCTCCTCGCTCACGTCGGCCCGCTGCGATTTTCTGCGACGGACCGTGAGCGGCGTAGTGCTGGCGCAGTCGGCCTCGATCATTCACCCGCTGCGATTTGAGTAGTCGTCAAGCGACTTCTTGAATTACCGCGATCGCGAGACACGAAGAAACGCGTTGAATGACGACCCTTCGGTGGAGCTGAGGGGAGTCGAACCCCTGACCTCTTGAGTGCGATTCAAGCGCTCTACCAACTGAGCTACAGCCCCAGCCCGTTCGGCGAAGCCACATCAATCGTAGCGGAGCGAACGCAGGGCGTAGAGTCTGCCGCGTTCGTGTGGGAGGGGCCACCGTGAAGTTAGGAACGCATCACACCTGGGATCGCATCCCGAAGGAGCGCATGACGGCGCAGATCGAGCGCCGTTTCGTCCACGGCGAGCGCGCGATGGTCGCGCAGGTCTTCCTCAAGAAGGGCGCGATCGTTCAGACGCACACGCACGAGAGCGAGCAGATCACGTACATCCTCGAGGGCGCATTGCGCCTGTGGCTCGGCACGAACGGCGTGCAGGATGTGACGGTCCGGGGGGGCGAGATACTCACGATACCGTCCAACGTTCCGCACCGGGCGGAGGCGCTCGAGGACACGCTCGACGTCGACGTGTTCAGCCCGCCGCGGCAAGACTGGATCGACAAGACCGACGACTACCTGCGGCGCTGAGTCTCGCGAGGTTCAGGCGATCCTGAGCACCACCGGCGCATCGCCCCACAGCCGCTCGAGCCGGTACAGCTCCCGCTCCTCGGGAACGAAGATGTGCACGACGACGTCGCTGAGGTCGATGAGGATCCACCGCCCGCCGTCGTAGCCCTCGATGCCGAATGGATGTTGCCCAGCTGCCTTCGCCTTCTCCACGATACCGTCCGCGATCCCCTGCGCCTGCCGCTCGCCGCGCGCGCTGCAGATGACGAACAGGTCCGCGATGGTGGACACCTCGGAGATGTTCAGCACCAGGATGTCCTCGGCCTTCTTGTCGCTCGCCGCTTCGACGACAAGGTCGGCAAGCGCTCGTGGAGGAAGCTCAGCGCGCGTGGATGCCGTCACCGATGGAGACCAGCGGGTGCGGATACCGTCACCGATGGTGACCAACGTGTGCGCTAACCGTCACTGATACAAGTGGCGCTTATGTATGTGCTCCCACACTGCGTCAGGAACAAGGTAGCGCAGTGACCTCCCGCGAGCGGCCCTTGCGCGTAGTTCGCGCGAGCTGATATCGAGCCGTGGCGCGTCGAACGCACGTGCACGGTGCATCGGGTCCGGCTCCGGGGCACCGGGCCGCGCTGCGACGAGGATCGTGGACAGCTCGCGGATGCGATCGGGCGCGCGCCAGCGCGCGAGGTCCGCGAGGGCGTCGCTCCCGAGGATCAGGAACAGCTCGCCTCCCTCCGAGCGCAAAGCCTCGAGCGTGTCGACCGTATACGAGACGCCCTCACGCTCGAGCTCGACTCGCGAGAGAGCGAAGCGAGGCTCGCCGGCGATCGCGGCCTCGAGCATCGCGACGCGGTCCGCCACGCTCGCGAGCGGGTCGCGGTCTTTGAGCGGCGATCGCCGGGCGGGAACGAACAACACGCGGTCGAGCGGGACCGATTCGAGCGCGGCCAGGGCGATCGCGAGATGCCCGACGTGCACCGGATCGAACGTGCCGCCGAAAACTCCTACGCGCGCCTTCAACGCTTCTTGGTCGCGCCTGGAGCCGCCAGTTGGTGCGGAGCATCCAGCCATTCGAGCTCGAGCTTGCCGATGCGGACCGTGTCTCCGCTCTTCACGCCGAGCGCGCGAAGCTTTCCCTCGACGCCTGACCTGAGGAGGAGGCGGTGGAAATAGGCAGAGGCCTCGGGACTGTCCCAGTCGATCCCCGTCGCAAGCCGCTCAAGGCGATCCCCGCGGACGCGATACGCCTCACCCTCGCGCGACACCTTCACGTCCTTCGCCCCACCCGCGAACACGATCCGGCGTTCCGTCGGCCCTGTGGCCTCCGGCTTCGGGCGCGGGGCGCAGAGCGCGAAGATGCGCTTGTTGAGACGGTCGACCCCCTCGCCGGATGCGGCGGAGACGGCGATCGCCTCGCGACCCTCGGCCTCGAGGGCTTCGACGATCGCGGGCACCGCGTCGCGAGCCTCCGCGAGATCGATCTTGTTCAGTGCGAACAGCTCGGGGAGCTCACCCAGCGCGTGGCCGTACGCGGCGATCTCCGTGTCGATCGTCGCGATGGCAGCGAGAGGATCGGGGAGCGATGCATCGACGACATGGACGATGAGGCGCGTCCGCTCGATGTGCCGCAGGAACTCCTCACCGAGCCCCGCGCCTTTGCTCGCGCCCTCGATGAGGCCGGGTATGTCCGCGATCACCAGCTCGCGGTCGTCGAGGCGAGCGACGCCCAGGTTGGGCGTGAGCGTCGTGAACGGATAGTTCGCGATCTTCGGCCGGGCGCGCGTCAGCGCGGCGAGCAGGCTCGACTTGCCAGCGTTCGGCAGGCCGGCAAGGCCGACGTCGGCGATGAGCCGCAACTCCAGCTCGAGGTCGCGTTGCTCACCCGGCTGGCCGTCCTCCGCGATGCGCGGCACACGACGCGTGCTCGATGCGAAACGCGCGTTTCCACGACCGCCCTTGCCGCCGCGCGCGACGATGATCTCCTGGCCGGGCGCGACGAGATCCGCGACGATCTCGCCGCTCGCCACGTCCTTCACGGTCGTTCCCGGCGGCACCTTGAGGATGAGATCGCCCCCGGCCTTGCCGGATTTGTTCTGTCCGCTGCCGGCATTTCCGCTCGTCGCGGCGTGCAGGTTCTGGTTCCGGTAGTCGCCAAGTGACGCGAGCTGGTCGTCGACGCGGAGGACGACGTCGCCGCCTCGTCCGCCGTCGCCCCCATCCGGTCCGCCGCGCGGAACATGCGCCTCGCGGCGGAAGGAGATGACACCTTTGCCACCGTCACCAGCCCGGATGGGCACGCGCGCGCGATCGAGGAACACCTAGATCCGCGCCAGCGGTCGCACGAAGGAGCCAACGCGGAGCTGCGGCAGCTCGTGGCGCAGTCGCTCCAGTGCGTGAGCGACACCGATGCATCCCTCGCGGCCCTTCACGATGCCAAGCGCGCGAAGCGGATCAGCAGCGAGGTCGCGCAGCAAGATCGCGCTTCCTTCGCGGAGGTCGCCCGCGATATCGACGAGTGCGGCGATCTCCTCGGCGCGATCGAAGGTCCCCGGAAGCACCGGGATCAAGAGGCTCGTCGCGAGACGCAGCTCGGCCGCGACGCGAAGCGTCGCACGAACATCGGCGAACCGATAGCCATCCGGCCGATGCAGCGTGTCGTACGTTTCCGCGCGCGCCGACATGACCCGGATCGTCACGGAGTCGAGCCCGTTCGTCGCAAGTCGGCGCAGGGCGGTGGGCACCGAGCCGTTCGTCTCGAGGTGGATCGTTCCCAGGCGTGTCGCCGCGCGGATCAGGTGGATGGCGTCCTCGACCATCCGTGGCACGAGAAGCGGCTCTCCTTCGCACGCGCGCCCGAACGACACGAGCGTGCCTCCGGCGGCGATGTGCTGTGTCGCGAGACTCGCGACCTCCTCCACCGTCGCGTGGAACGCCGCGGGCTCGCGTGGCTCGGCCTCACCATCGAAGCGCGGCGCGACCACGGCCGGCGGATGCTCGTTGGTTGGCGCGGCAATGGGCAGCGCGCACTCCCAGCGACCGTAGAAAGCATTCGCGGCCGCTCGGCAACCGTATTCGCGCGCGCAGCGTGCGAGCTGCCGGATCAGGCGATCCGCCGGCCGCGAACGGAGCGCTTCGCTGACCTTCGACGCGATCTCGGCCTTCGGATGTGCGTCGATCTGGTGCGTTGCGTCGCGATCGATGAGCGCCGCCGCGACCACGAGGTCGCCCGCGTCGTCGGCCGCGACGGCCGCGTACGCACGTGGTGTCAGATCCGGTTTGTCCGTTGCGTCGGCGTACGCGGGTAGCTGCGTGCGCAGATGTCCGGTCGGCAGGATGGCCGCGACGGCGAGCCGGCCGGTCCCGACGCGTCGCGCGCGCCCAGTTCGATCGAGCGTTTCGGCCTCACGCTCGACATGCAGGACGGTCGCGCCACTCGGAAGCGGGACCGCATCGGAGAACGGCACGGTCGCGGCGCCATCGAACGCCGCCGCGGCGTAGTCCGACACGATGACCCGTCCCGCCCGATCGGCGTGGACTGCTCGATACATATGACGAGTATGGGCAGGAGCGAGTGTCTAGCGCGCGAATGCCGACGAAGAGCGACGGCAGCAGACAGCGGGCGCGTCGCGAACGAGAGTTGAGCCCGCGGTACGAGGGACGACTTAGAGGAGTGCGGAGCGGGCGAGTTTCGAGTGAGCGGGGTTGGGAGACGGCGGGAGCATCGCGAACGAGAGTTGAGACCGCGGTATCAGCTCAGGGATCAGAAGGCGTGCGGAGCGGGCCCGTTTCGAGAGAGCGATGCTCCCGCTGTCGGAATTAGTACGCGAGCGGGTCTTGTGCGACTCCGTTCACCTTGAGCTCCCAGTGCACGTGAGGCCCGGTGGTGACACCCGTCAGTCCGATCGCCGCGATGAGTTGCCCGCGCGCCACGGTCTGTCCCGGGCTCACATAGACCGCGCTGGTGTGGTAGTAGCAGGTCTGCAGGCCGCCGGAGTGCTGGACGCAGACGCGCAGTCCGCCCACGGCGACCGGGCCTGTCGCGACGACGATGCCGTCGTCGGATGCGCCGATGCCGGTTCCGTAAGGCGCGGCGATGTCGACGCCGGTGTGGCCCCACCAGAAGTACTGAGTGATCACGCCCTTGACCGGCCAGCCGAGACGACCAGTGCGCGCCGGCAGTGACGCGTTCGACGGCGGCGCGATGGACTTCGAACGCTCGGTGCGCTTGAGGGCGGGGAGCGCCGCACCCGGTACGAAGATCATCTGGCCCACCGCGAAGTGCTCCGGCTCGAAGTACACGCGGTTGTAGGACATGACGACCGCGGGGTCGACCTTGAAGCGATCCGCGACGTTCTCGGGCGTGTCTCCGTCCTTCACCTTGTAGAGCGCGCCTTCGCCGGGCGGGATCAGCAGCTCGTGTCCGATCGAGAGTGTCTGGTCTTCCTCGCTGATGTCGTTCGCATACGCGACGGCCTCGAGAGACAGATCGTAGTAGTTCGCCATCGTGGAAAGCGTGTCGTCCTTCGCGATCGTGCGGATCACGACAGGACGTGACTCCGGAGCGGCCACCGTCGTCGGGCTTCGCGTCCCCGCGATCACACCGCGTGCCGCGATCTGCGCGCGTGCGAGATCGTCCATCGGCACCGCAGCGAACGATGGCGCCGCCGCGTCGGCCAGTGACGCTTCGACGCGCGCGGATGTCGCGGCGGTGTACGGAAGCATCAGGACGAGCACCGCGGTCGCGGTGTTGAGGAGCAGACGAAGACCCTTCGAGCCGAAGTACGCGGCGAGAGCGCGCGGGATGCGACGGATCGTCACGTCGACGAGCCGACGCTTCGAGTGTTGACCCGAGGTGATCAGCGACGCGGCGCTCCGACGAACCATCCTTCGCGCGCCGAGAGTCAGCGAAGGCGTGGCATGCGCCCTTCTAACGTTCGTCGCCAATACCGTTGCCCCTCCCCAAGTAACGCCGATTCATGTACGCATTGCGTACTGCTCTGTCCTAAGCCGGGGTACCGTACCCACGAGGTCCAACGCTGTCAATTGCAGGAGCGTCACGGGTTTGCTCACCCATTAGTACCTCCGTAGGCTACGGGCGTGCCCGACTACAACCTCTCCTATGTCTATGTGTTCGCGTTCTTCGTAGCGGGGGCACTGGTCGTCACGGTGATGATGCTGCTCAGCCACTTGCTTGCTCCATTCAAGCCGACGCGCGAGAAGCTCAAGACCTATGAATCCGGCGAGGAGCCAGTCGGTCAAGCGTGGGGTCGCTATCCGACACATTTCTATGTGTTCGCGCTGCTTTTCGTCGTCTTCGATGTTGAGGTGATCTTCCTCTTCCCATGGGCGGTGCTGTTCCGTGATCTCGGCTGGTACGGTCTTGTCGAGATGACGATCTTCATCGCCATCCTCGTCGTGGGCCTCTTCTACGCGTGGAAGAAGAAAGCGCTCAATTGGTACTGAGCACGCCACGCCCGACGATCGACCTCGCCGCAGCGCGCGACGCGCTCGCGAAGAGCGTCGGCGACCGGGCGAAGGTGTCGACGCTGCATGACATGGTCGTCGTCGATGTGGATGGCGCGCGCCTGGTGGAGGTCGCGACGATCGTGCGCGACGATCCTGCGACGCGCTGCGACCTGTACTCGGTGAACGCTGGCGTCGACACCGGGACCGAGCTTCGAAGCATCACGTTCGTTCGCGGCATCGACACACACGTCTTCGTGATGCTTCGCACCCCGTGCGACGCGGCCGAGCCGCATGTGCCTTCGCTGAGCTCGGTGTGGACCGGCGCGAACTGGTGCGAGCGGGAGACGTACGACATGTTCGGCATCGTGTTCGACGGCCATCCCGACCTGCGACGCATCTTCCTCGAGGAATCCTTCCCCGGCCACCCGATGCGGAAATCATTCCTCCCTCCACGCAGCGACGCGCGCGGAGGCTGATGACGCTGTGCCGGTAGGTCCGTTCGGGATCGACCCCGCCATCTGGGCTCCGCTGCGTCTGATCATCGCCGTGCTGCTGGCGGTCGGCCTGGTCTTCAATGGCGCGCTGGCGCAGATCTATCTCGAGCGCAAGATCCAAGCGATCATCCAGGACCGCCTGGGACCGCTGCACACCGGGCCCTGGGGACTGCTTCAGACCTTCGCTGATGCGATCAAGCTGCTCGGCAAAGAAGACATCCGCGCGCGGCTGACCGACAAGTGGTTCTTCCTCGCCGCGCCGTCGATCGTGTTCAGCCCGATGCTCGCGAGCTACGTCGTGATCCCATTCGCGCCGGGGATCGTCGGCGCAGACCTGAACGTCGGACTGCTGTACCTCACGACGCTTGGCTCGATGACCGTGCTCGGGATCGTCATCGCCGGTTGGGCCTCGAACAACAAGTACTCGCTCATCGGCGGCCTTCGGTCGGCTGGTCAGCTCATCTCCTACGAGGTGCCGCAGATCCTGTCGCTGGTGACGGTGGTGCTGGTCGTCGGGACGCTCTCCATGGTCGGTATCGCCGAGAGCCAGCCGGGCTGGCAACTCAATGTCCTCGTGCTGCCGCTCGCCTTCGTGACGTACTTCATCGCGGGGCTGGCCGAGACGAACCGCAACCCCTTCGACCTTCCCGAGGCCGAATCGGAGCTCGTCGCGGGGTTCCTGACCGAATACTCGGGGATGCGCTGGGCGATCTTCTTCCTTGCCGAGTACGGTGAGGTCACGGTCGTGTCGTCGATCGTTGCGACGCTCTGGTTCGGCGCATGGCATGGCCCGTTCGTCGAGGTCTTCCCGCTCGTTGGTGTGCTCTGGTTCACGCTGAAGACCTACTTCTTCGTGCTCGTCTTCATGTGGATCCGCGCCACGCTTCCGCGGCTGCGCATCGACCAGCTCATGTCCCTCTGCTGGAAGGTCCTGATCCCGCTGACGCTCACTAATCTCATGGTCACGTCGATCCTGCTGCTCGCCTTTCCCACGACTGTGGTGCCGGTCGCGATCGCGAACTGGATCCTGCTCGCCGCATTCGTCCTGGTCCTGCCCTATGTCCAGCGCCGCCGACTGGTGGCGCTTCGCGAGCGCCTCCGGACCGCAGCCTAGTGCTCAACTTCATCGAGCCGGCGCTGTTCGCTGTGCTGACCATCGCGACCATCGCGTCGGGCGCGGGTGTCGTACTCGCCAACCGCATCACGACCTCGGCGCTGCTCATGGCCTTCACGTTCCTCAACGTCGCCGGGATGTTCCTGCTGCTCGGCGCGGAAACGGTGGCGATGTTCCAGGTGCTCATCTACGTCGGCGCGATCACCGTCCTCATCCTCTACGGAGTGATGTTCACACCGCAGTCGCCGCGTCCGTACGGGCTCTTCTTCCAGACCCAGAAATGGTGGGCCGCGGTATTCGTCGTTCCGATCGCGGTCTTCGTCGCGCTCGTGGCATTCACGTTCCGCGATTCGGCGACGCTGGCCCCGAAGGGCGGCGACCTCGTGCCGCTCGCGACGAGCGTGTTCCGCGATTTCGCCTTCCCGTTCGAGGTGGCGTCCGTGCTGCTCCTCGCGGCCATGGTCGGCGCGATCGTGCTCGTGAAGCGGGACGAAGAATGACTGCGCGAGGAGCGGCTCAGGGGGAGGGGCCCCTGTTTAGCGAGCGAAGCGAGCGTACGCGACGAGCGAATCAACCAGCCTTGAGCATGTCTCCTGGGCGAAGCCCAGAGATCGAGCAGGAATAGGTGGCCGTTCCGCTCGGCGCGTACATCGCGGTCTCGGCGGTCCTGTTCTTCATCGGCACCGCCGGCGTCCTCGTTCGACGAAATGCGGTCGTGATCCTCATGTCGGTCGAGCTGATGCTCAACGCGACGAATCTCGCGCTTGTCGCGTTCTCGCGGCGATACTCCTCGATCGACGAGCGCGGGAGCGTCTTCGTCGTCTTCATCTTCGTCGTGGCCGCGGCGGAGGTCGCGGTCGGTCTCGCGATCGTCCTCTCCGCGTATCGAAACAAGCCGACCGTTGATGTCGATGAGCTAAGGCAAATGAGAGGTTGACCCAGTGAGGAGTGGCTCAGGGGCAGGGGCCCCTGTTCAGCGAGCGCAGCGAGCGTGGACGACGAACGAGTCCACCAGCCCTGAGCGTGTCTTCTCGGCGTTAGCCGGGAGATTGAGCAGCCGGGGTTGATCCAGAACGTTTGGCTCATCCCGGCGTTCCCGCTCGCCGCGTTCCTGATCACCGGTCTGTTCGGTCGGAGATGGCTTCACCGCTGGTCCGGGATCGTGGCTTCGGTCGCGGTGGGCCTGTCGGCGCTCATCGCCGTCGGCGTCTTCCTCGAGGTCCTCGGCGGCGCGGAGCGAACGACCGTGATGCTCTACGAATGGATCGGCGTCGGGGACTTCCACTCGAGCGTCTCGGCGCTGGTCGATCCGCTCTCTTCGGTGATGCTCCTCGTCGTCACCGTCGTGAGCTTCCTCATCTTCGTCTACTCGAACGGGTACATGGAGCACGACCACGGCTTGCCCCGCTTCTTCACTTGGATGTCGCTTTTCGTGTTCGCGATGCTCATCCTCGTCATGGCCGACAACTACCTCCTGATGTTCGTTGGGTGGGAGGGGGTGGGCCTCTGCAGCTATCTGCTCATCGGGTTCTGGTTCGAGCGTCCTGAGCCGTACGTCGCGGCGAAGAAGGCTTTCGTCATGAACCGCATCGGTGACTGGGGCTACACGATCGGCATGATCACGATCTTCCTCGTCTTCGGCTCGATGCAGTTCGTCGACGTCTTCGAGCATGTCGGCATCGCGACGCAGGCGAACCTCACGCTGATCTGCCTCGCCCTCTTCTTCGGAGCGACGGGCAAGTCGGCGCAGCTGCCCCTGTACTCGTGGCTGCCGGACGCCATGGAAGGCCCGACCCCCGTGTCCGCGCTGATCCACGCGGCGACGATGGTCACGGCCGGCGTCTATCTGGTAGCCCGCTCGATGCCACTGTTCGAGGCGGCCGGACCATCGCTCGCGGTCGTCGGCACCGTCGGCGCGGTGACCGCGATCTTCGCGGCGACGATCGCGCTCGTGCAGTTCGACATCAAGCGCGTCATGGCGTACTCGACGGTGAGCCAGCTCGGCTACATGTTCCTCGCGCTCGGCGTCGGTGCGCCCGTCGCGGCGATCTTCCACCTCGCCACGCACGCCTTCTTCAAAGCGCTCCTCTTCCTCGGATCCGGCTCGGTCATCCACGGCCTCGGCGGCGAGCAGGACATGCGGAAGATGGGTGGCCTGCGACGCAAGCTGCCGGTGACGTTCTGGACCATGCTCCTCGCCGGCGCCGCGCTCGCCGCGCTGCCACCGCTCGCCGGCTTCTGGTCGAAGGACGCGATCCTCGCGTCGGCGTTCGTGAACGGACATCTCGTCCTGTGGTCCGTTGGGATCGTGACGGCCGTCCTGACCGCGTTCTACGTCACGCGCGCGATGTGGCTGACGTTCTACGGCGAGCCGCGCGACCACCATCTGTACGAGCACGCGCACGAGTCGCCGTCGGTCATGACGCTGCCCCTTATCGCGCTGGCTGTCGGCACGGCGGTACTCGGGATCCTCGTGGGCTTCCCGCCAGAGCAGGGCTTCATCGATGCGTTCCTGCGGCCCGTCTTCGAGGGCGAGGGCGGTCACGTACCGGAGCTCGCGACGATCGCCACGCTCGCGGCGGTGTCCGTGGCCGCGGGCGTTCTCGGGATCCTCGCCGGCCTCTCGATGTACGTCCGCCATCGGCCCGACCCCGCGGCCGTGTCGCGCGCCGCCGGTCCGCTCTACCGGCTCCTGGTGAACAAGTACTTCGTCGACGAGCTCTACGACCGGCGGATCGTCGAAGCCTTCCGCGCCGCGTTCGGCGCGATGTGGGCTTTTGACATCCACGTCATCGACGGTCTCGCGAACCGGCTCGGCTGGCTGGCGGCCATCGGCGGCGGCGCGCTGCGTCGGGCGCAGACCGGGATCGTCGGTAACTACGCGCTCACCATCGTCGCCGGCCTGCTCGTGATCCTCGTGGCCTACGGCGGCTATGCGGTGGGGATCTTCACGCGATGACGATCGACCACATCCTCACCCTGCTTCTCGCGGTGCCGGCGGTCGGCCTCATTCCGCTCTACGCCTTCCGGAACGATCCACGTTCGGTGAAGCAGGTTGCGGTCGTTACGACACTGGTCGAACTGGCGCTCTCGCTCGTCATGCTCGCGCAGTTCCACGCGGGCGAGGCCGGCTTCCAACTGATCGAGGAGGCGGACTGGCTCCCGAGCCTCGGCATCCGCTACTTGGTCGGCGTCGACGGGATCTCGGTGCTGCTGGTGCCGATGACGACGCTGCTGACCTTCGTCTCGGTGCTCTACTCGTCGGGCGGCGCGATCAAGGACCGTCTCGCGTCGTTCATGGCGGCGTTCCTCGTGCTCGAGATTGGCATGGTCGGCGTGTTCGTGTCGCTCGACCTCTTCCTCTTCTACGTGATGTTCGAGCTGATGCTCGTGCCGATGTACCTGATCATCGGTATCTGGGGCGGACCGCGTCGCATCTACTCGACGCTCAAGTTCGTGATCTTCACACTGGCGGGCTCGCTCCTGATGCTCGTGGGCATCGTCGCCGTCTGGCTCGCGTCCGGCGACGAGGGCTCGCGCACGCTCTCGCTCCCGGAGCTGCTCGCGTCGCGCGGACGCTTCTCCGCCGAGTTCCAGTTCTGGGTGTTCCTGGCCTTTGGACTGGCGTTCGCCATCAAGCTGCCGATGGTCCCGTTCCATACCTGGCTGCCCGATGCCCACGTCGAGGCGCCGACCGCGGGCTCGATCATCCTCGCCGGCGTCCTGCTGAAGGCCGGCGGCTACGGTTTCCTGCGCTTCGCGCTGCCGCTCTTCCCGGTCGGGACGCAGCTGTGGCTGCCGGTGATCATCGTGCTCTCCGTCATCGCGATCCTGTATGGCGCCGCTGTCTCGACGGTGCAGAAGGACCTGAAAAAGCTCGTCGCCTATTCATCGGTCGCGCACATGGGCTTCGTGACCCTGGGCATCTTCGTGCTCAACGCACAGGGCGGCGTCGGCGCGGTGCTGCAGATGGTGAACCACGGATTCGTCACCGGCGCGCTCTTCCTCTTCGTCGGCATCCAGTACGAGCGCACGCACCGTCGTCTCATCGCCGATCTCGGCGGCCTCGCGAACCGCTGGCCGCTGTATACGACGTTCTTCGGCGTCTTCGTGCTCGCGTCGCTCGGCCTTCCCGGTCTCAACGGTTTCGTGGGGGAGTTCCTCGTGCTGCTCGGAACGTTCAAGTTCAGCGGCGTGCCGCTCGGTGGCCTCTTCTGGGGTCCGGTCGCGGCTCTCGGCGTGATCCTCGCCGCCGTGTACCTCCTGTGGATGTTCCAGCGCGTGATGTATGGACCGGTGCGTGAGGCCTTTCGCGCGCTTCCCGACCTGTCGCCGATCGAGGTCATCTGCGCCGTGCCGCTCCTCGTGCTCACCGTCGTGCTCGGCGTCTTTCCGCAGCCAGCGATCGCGATCATCGAGCCCTCGCTCCAGCAGGTGCTGCGTCTGGCGACCGATCCAGGCTTCCAGGTCGCCTTCAGGTGAGCACATTCGTCGATACCCTGGTGCCGATCCTGCCCGAGGTGATCGTGACCGTCACCGCGTGCGTCGTGCTCATCGCCGATGGCGTGCTACCGCGGTCGCAGACGCGTCTGGTGCTGCCGGCCATGACGGTCGTGGGTCTCGCGCTGGCGTTCCTCGGCGGACCGCTCGCGCCGCCGTCGGGTCAGTACTTCGGTGGCTACGTGCAGATCGACACGTTCACGACGTTCTTCCGCGCGGTGTTCATCCTGCTCGCGGCCTTCGCGACGCTCGTCGCTCCGTCGTACCTCGAGCGGCGCGGCATCTCGCCGGGCGAGTACTACGCGACGATCTGCTTCTCGACCGTCGGCGCGATGACGATCGCGCTCTCGACCGACCTCATCACGCTCTTCGTCGGCCTCGAGCTCATGACCATCCCGGTGTATGTGCTCGCGGGGATGCAGCGCCGGGACCGCTTCGCGAACGAGGCCGCCCTCAAGTACTTCCTTCTCGGCGCGTTCAGCTCAGCTCTGCTCGTCTACGGGTTCGCGTGGCTCTACGGTGTGACCGGCTCGACGCGCTACATCGACGTCGCCACCGAGCTGCAGCGGATCGGTCTCGCGAACGGACCCACGATCGTCGCCCTCGCCCTCGTCACCGTCGGCCTCGGGTTCAAGGCTGCGGTCGTGCCGTTCCACCAGTGGACGCCCGATGCCTACGACGGCGCGCCGACCCCCGCGACCGCGTTCATGTCGGTCGCTCCGAAGGCCGCCGCGTTCGCCGCGATCCTGCGCGTGCTGTTCATCGCACTGGCGCCGCTGGCGGTCGACTGGAGCGCGGTCTTCGCGATCCTCGCTGCGGTCACCATGACCGGCGGGAACATCGTCGCGCTCGTGCAGGCGAATACGAAGCGGATGCTCGCGTACTCGAGCATCGCGCACACCGGCTACATCCTCGCCGCGGTCGCGGCCTCGGCGGCGGGCCCGTCGGCCACCGCGGCCGTTCTCTTCTACGTGTTCGCGTACGGCGTCATGAATCTGGGCGCGTTCGCGTGCCTGCTCTATTTCGACGTCGAGGGCTCGCGGGGCGCGACGCTCGAGGAGCTCAACGGCTTCGCGCGCCGGCAGCCACTCGGCGCCTTCGCCTTCGCGATCTTCCTGTTCTCGCTCACCGGGATCCCACCCACCGTCGGCTTCGTCGCGAAGTTCCTCGTCATTCAACCCGTGCTCGACGCCGGTTACGCCTGGCTCGCCGTGTTCATCGCGCTCAACGCCGTGCTCGCGGCGTTCTACTACCTGCGAGTCGTCGTTCACATGTACATGTACGACCCGGACACCGGCGCGCCCATGGTCATGAACACGCGGCTGCTGTCCGCGGCGCTCGGGATCTCGGCGCTCGCCACGATCGTCCTTGGCGTGCTGCCGAACTCCTTATATGAGTGGGCGCTGCAGGCGGCGAACCCCCTGCTCCAATAGCGCAACGCACTAACGCGTAGGGTCCGGCGCCGACGGCAGCAGCCGTTCACCCAGGAGTCCACCCGCGCCACCGAGCACGAAGGCCACGGCCAGTGGGCCGAGCAGCTCCGGGAGCCCGAGCACCAAGAGGTCGCCGAAGGAAGATACGGGCGGCGTGTTCGGACGGAAGTATTGATGCAGCTGCGTCGCGATGATGCTGCCGATGAACAGGGAGAACAGCAGTGCGACCGGCGAGGCGATCGCGCCGAGGCGGCCCGCCATGATGCCGGCGCAGAAGAGGATCGCCGCGGGCACGGCGAGGAGGATGACCGGCGGAACCGGCAAGGGCTCGGTCAGGGCCCACCAGAACGCGAGACCGATGGACGTCGCGGTCACGGCCGCGACGAGGCGCGTCCGCATCAGACGCGCGCCATCGCGCGTCGGCGCAGCCAGCCGCCGGCGGCGCCCGCGAATGCGCCACCGACCGCATACGGCAGCACCGCGATCAGCAGACGCGCCTCCCATCCCAGGAGATCGACGCCGCTCGCGCCGACTCCGGCGCCCTGGACGAGCAGCGAATACGCGCCGTAGATGAGCGCGCCGACGACGACCGAAAAGAACCCCGCGAGCGCGGACCTGTGCACCGCGAACCAACCGGCCCCGAACGCGGAGAAGAGCAGGTAGCCCGTCGCGCCGATCGCCGCGATGCCGAACCAGCTCGGCACGGCGACGAACGCGGCGAGGTCGGCGACCCCCGCCGCGATTACCGCGAGGACGACACGAAGCGGGCTAGCGGACGATCGCGAGCGCGTGATCCGCTCGGTTCAGCGGTTCGGCGCGGCCGTCGTCGCCGAGGATGGCGATGTCTTCGATGCGGACGCCGAACCGACCCGGGATGTAGATGCCGGGCTCGATCGAGAACGTCATCCCCGGCTCGAGGCGCTCCTCGTTGCCGCGCACCAGATAGGGATGTTCGTGCCCGTCAAGTCCGATCCCGTGCCCGGTGCGGTGGATGAAGCGCTCGCCGTAGCCGGCGTCGTCGATCACGCGGCGCGACGCGGCGTCGACCGATGCCGCCGTGGCGCCGGTGCGTGCGGCCGCATAGCCGGCCTCCTGCGACCGCCGCACGATGTCGTGCACGCGACGCACCTCGTCGTCGACGTTGGCGCCGACGTGGACGGTGCGCGTGATGTCGGAGCAGTACCACTCGCGCGTGCCTCCGAAGTCGAGCACGACGGTGTCGCCGCGCTCGATGCGGCGATCCCCGGTCTCGTGGTGCGGCGATGCGCCGTTCGGTCCCGAGCCGACGATGGTGAACGTGACCTCGTCATGTCCCTCGTCGCGCAGGAGCGCCGCGAGCTCAGCGCCGATCTGGCGCTCGGTCCGGCCGGCGAACTCGCGTTCCAGTAGACGGGGGAACGCGCGATCCGCGGCGGCTGATACCGCGCGGAGCGCCTCGCGTTCGTACGCGTCCTTGCACATGCGCAGTCCGCGCGTGACGACCGATGCGAGCTGGAAGCCGCGGCCGCGGAGCGCGCTCTGCAGGCGCAGGACGAACAGCGACCACATCTGATCCGCGACGGCGACGTCGCCTTTCGCGGTCACCAGGCTCGCGACGAGTGCGTAGGGATCCTCCGTCTCGCCCCAGGTCCGCTGCGCGAGGTCGGGCGCCGCGACCTCCGCCCGCGGTGACTCGAGCTCCGGCACGACGAGCGTGGCGTCGCCAGCAGAGCTCACGACCAGACAGGTGAGGCGCTCACTGGCAAAGATCCGGTAGCCCGCGAGGTAGGCGAGGTCCGAGCTGGGGGAGAGCAGCAGCGCGGCGATGCCCCGGGCGCGCAGCGCTTCACTCGCTTGCTCACGGCGTGACTGGTACATCAGGCGTTCGGCGGGCATCTGGTGTGCTCGGAGTATGCCCGCGAATCGCCGGGCGCCGACCGGCCCGAATTCCGACAATCCGCGCTTCGTCGTCGTCGCATTACCGGCCTGAATCACTGCGCATCGCGAGAAAGGTCACTAGCCGAGCAGGCGCTCGTCACGCACGGCCTGTCGCCCGCGTAACGATGTGTCAACAGCAGGGACACAGGCTGGAACCGGTCGTGCAGAGGCCCGCGACTAGTGGGGCGGGTGAGCGTTCAGACGATACGACCGCGCGCCGTGCCGGGGCGCGACGAGTGGTTCTGCGCGCCATTCATCGCGCGGATCGGTGTGGCGGTTTTCGGCCTCTCGCTGTTGCTGCCGATGCTGGTGTCCGGAATGGTCGCGCGCCCGAGTCCAACGGTGCTCGTCGCCGCGACGGCGGATCTGCGGGTGACGACCGATGACGAGCTACCTCGGCTACCAGAACCGGTAGCACGATCCCGTGGCATCGCTCTGTCGTCTCAGTCGACGCCGGCACCGGTCGCCGTCGTCCCAGTCGAGATCACCGCAGTGTCCGCCGCGGCGAGCGGCAGCGTCGTCACGGTGTCCTGGTACGGGCCCGGCTTCTACGAGAACCGGCTGCCCTGCTGGCCGTGGCTCGCGGCGAACGGCCTGCCCATCCAGTTCCTTGCGGACACCTGGGGCGTGGCGCACAAGTCGCTGCCCTGCGGAACGATGGTCACGCTGACGCACGGCGCGAACACCGTGACCGTGCCGGTCGTCGATCGCGGGCCGTACATCGCGGGCCGCGAGTTCGACCTGTCGCCGCGCGTGAAGGCGGAGCTCGGCTGTAGCGACCTCTGCACGGTAGTGATGCAGATCCGCTAGCCAACGTCCGCTTGCCGCCCGTCCACTCGACGTTTCCACAGGCGCCTGATGGGTCGCTCGTCGTCCAGCCTTGCTAGCGATGGCATGGGACTTGCAGCCTGCCTCGCTACTAAGCGGGGAAGTCACGGGGCCCCCGGAAGGCATCGAAGGGAGACCACGGATGACGCGGAACAAGGGCGCCATGACCGTCGCGGAGGCCGGCCGCCGAGGCGGAGCCACCACAGCGCAGCGACACGGCCCGGAGTTCTACGAGCAGATCGGCAAGAAGGGTGGCCGTACGACAGCGCAGCGCCACGGATCCGATTTCTACGAGCAGATCGGCAAGCAGGGTGGTCAGAAGGTCAAGGAGCTCTACGGTCCGCGCTTTTACGGTCGCATCGGAAAGATCGGCGGCGACGCCGTCTCCGAGAAATACGGACACGAGCACTTCGAGGAGATCGGCAAGAAGGGCGGACAGAAGGTCGCCGAGCTGATCGCTCGCGGACGCCAGGCGGGTTAGCAAGCATCAACACAAACTGAGTCCGCGTTGAAATGAACGAGCCGACTCCCGCGCCGTTCCCACCGTTGACACGGCGGTTGCGAATCGTATCGTCCCGAACTGTACGCGAGCGTGACGAAAGATCACTCTCGTGTACCGAGATGCGGACGGAACCACGCCGCATCCGAACGAGGGAGAAGAAGGCGTTGGACGGCGGCACGATCGACTCGGATACACCTCTGGTCGCGGTCGAGTGGGAGGACATCACCGCCTACTCGCGTACGGCGATCCCCGAAGACTTCGAGCCTTACCGGCTGCGCAAGCTCACGTGCGGGATGCTCTGGAAGGACACGAGCGAGTACGTCGTCATCGTGGGTGACTACGACATGACCAACGAAGGCAAGGATTACCGCCACAACGACTTCCACATCATCCCCCGCGGAGTCATCCGCAAGCTGACTTATCTAACGGACGCCGGCTCCCTCGTCTCCCTCCAGATCGAGTCGGCCTAGCCCCGCCCGCCGGCGCTCGCAACCACCTCGCCGTAAGTCGTCGGCGCCACCGCGCAATCCGCCCGCGGCTGTTCTGCGTACGGATTAACGGAACGCCGACGGTGGTTTCTGGGTAATGGAACAAAGGAACGCCCTGGCACTTCTTGGGGTGTTTCCGGTGGAGGTCTTTTGTGGCTGTTCGTGCCGAGCTTTACTGCTATTTCTGCGGACATGGGCTGGGCGAGGTTCTCGTCCCGACCAGTGCCCGTCGTCCGTCTCTCGCGCAGCTGCGGACCGCCTACGCGACCGTCGGCCGTGAGGCCCCGGTCTGGGACGCGTCCGATCAACCGCTCTGCCCGCGCTGCGGTGGACAGCTCTTCCTCGAGCGCTTCGAGCACGAGGTGATCCGCTCCCACGAGCGCCGGACGCTGAAGCGGGCCAGCTGAGCTAACGCCGGCCGCGCAAGCCGCGGCCGCTCGTTCCTGCGTGGATGTCCGCGGACCGGTGTGGCTCGCCTTCGGCGCGTTCGTCGGTTGGTCCGTCTCGCGGCGGGTCCTCCTAGACCGTTCGCGAGCCGATTTCGCGCTCACCGACCGCCAGATCGAGATCCTCTGGCTCGTCGCGCGGGGACTGACGACAAAAGAGATCGCGCGCCACGAGGGGATCAGCCCGCACTCCGTGAGCACGCACGTCCGTCGCGCCTGCCGCACGCTCGGCGTGCCGACCCGTGCCGCCGCCGCCGCGATCGTGTGGCGCGGGACCGATCAGCTCGCGGTGCCAGCCAGCCCGAGACGATCGGCGACGTCGCTCATCGCGGCGATGACCTCGCTCGTGAGCTCCTCGAACGGGATCGCCATTTCCTCCGCGCCTCTCAGCATCATCTCGCGGCTCACCGCGCGCGCGAAGGCTTTGTCCTTCATCTTCTTGCGCACCGATCCCGCGTCCACATCCCGCACCGCCTTGGATGGCCGCACGAGTGTGACGGCGGTGACGAACCCGCAGAGCTCGTCGACGGCGTAGAGCGTCTTCTCCATCGGCGTGACGCGCGGGATCCCGGTGTGATCGCCGTGCGACTGGATCGCGTGAACGATGGTCCCGGGCACTCCAGCCTGTTCGAGGATCGGCTTGCCGTTCTGGGGATGACCCGTGGGATCGCGCTCGTAGTCGAAATCGTGAAGCAGACCAGTGATGGCCCAGGTCTCCTCGTTCTCGTCGAGCTTGCGCGCGAAGTGGCGCATCGCTGCCTCCACCGCAAGTCCGTGCTTCCGCAGGCTGTCGCCTTTGGTGTATTCGCAGAGCAGCTCCCAGGCTTCATCGCGGGTCATCGGCGCACCTCCCCGGTCCTAGCACTTAGCGATGCTAGGCTCGGTCACGCGTGACCGGTTGCGGGTGCCTGCTCCTCATCGCGGCGCTCGTCGGACTCATCGTCTTCATGATCTTCGGCTCGACCGATGCCGGCGAGCCCATCGAGAGCGCGGTCGCGCTGCTTCTCCTGCTGTGGCTAGCTGAGCGGCCGGCGCTCGTGCCAGGGCGTCGCGTGCTCGTACGCTCGCGCGACGCGTAGGAGGAGTCCCTCGCGCCACGGCCCAGCCGCGAGCTGCAGCCCGATCGGGAGGCCGGTCTGCGTGAAGCCGCACGGGACGGAGATGGCCGGGAAACCCGTGAGGTTGAACGGCAGCGTGTTCGCCGTCAGGCGCGCGGCCGCCGCGACGGCGTCCTGGCCATCGCGCGGTGGCGCGGCGATGACGGTCGTCGGCGACAGGATGACGTCGTACTCACCCAGGAGCGCGAGCCACTCGCGCCGCAGCTCGTCCCGGTCACGCCGCGCCTGCGCGTAATCCACTCCGGTGAAGGTTTGGCCGGTGCGGAGGCGGGTGAGCACGTCGGCGCCGATATCCGCGGCGCGCTCGCGCAGGTGGTCGCGGTGATAGGCGGCGGCATCGGTGAGGAGGATGGCTCGCTGCGCGGCGAGCAGCTCGACACGCGGGAGCGCCGTCTCGGTCACGAACGCGCCGAGGGAGGTGAGCACGCGCGCGGCCTCGCGCACCGCAGCGTCGACTTCGGGATCGACGTCGTCGAAGAAATGGTTGGTCGGCATGACGACGCGCACGCCCGTCGCGCCATCCTCGATGCCCGCCGCATAGTCCTCGGTGGGGACATCCGCCGACGATGGATCGAGCGGATCGTGCCCGGCGACCGCATTCAGCGCCAGCGCAAGATCACCCGCGGTGCGCGCGAGCGGTCCGGCGTGATCAAGCGTCCACGCCAGCGGGATCACGCCGCGCAGGCTCACCCGGCCGTACGTCGGCTTCAGTCCCGCGACGCCGCAGAGGGAGGCGGGAATGCGGATCGAACCGCCGGTGTCGCTGCCGGGAGAGGCGTAGCAGAAGCCCGACGCGACGGCGATCGCGCTGCCGCCGCTCGAACCACCGGGAATACGGGAGGTGTCCCAGGGATTGCACGCCGGACCGAAGTGCGGGTTCTGATTCGTGACGCCGAGCGCCCACTCGTGCAGGTTGAGCTTGCCCAGGAACACGACCCCCGCTGCCCGCAGCTTTTCGACGACGGCCGAGTCCCGTTCGGGGACGCGGTCGGCGAAGATGCGCGACCCGCCCGTCGTACGCACACCGGCCGTGTCGTACAGATCCTTCAGCGCGACGGGGATCCCGTGCAGCGGGCCGCGATCGACGCCGTTCGCGAGGTCCGCGTCGGCACGCTTCGCTTCCGCGAGCGCGCTCTCGGCGGTGAGGGTGATGAACGCGCCGAGCTCGCGGTCGTGGCCCGCGATGCGATCGAGGCACGCGCGTACGAGATCGACGGATGAGGCTCGGCGCGAATGGACGAGCGCCGAAGCGGCCTGCAGCGGCAACAGCGCGACGTCGCTCACGGCGCTGAATGGTATGAGGGCCGCCACCGTATCGTGCTGGTGGTGGACGACCGCTCTTTCGTGCGCTTCGGTGGCCTTGCCGCGATCCTGCTGGCGCTGACGTCGTGGGCAGCGGTGCTCGCGTTCGCGACCGTCGTTCGACCCGACGATCCCGGAATTGGTCTGCAGATCTTCCAGTTCCTCTACGCGCTGGTCGCTTTTTGGGCGCTCTTCGCCATCGTGGCCGTCTACTACCGGATGCGCTCGGTGGGAGAAGCGTGGGCGTTCTTCGCGACACTGATCGGCGTCGTGGCGTCGGTCGGCACGATGGTCGCGGCGATGTACGTCGTCGCGAACACGCGACTGCACCCGCCGCTCGCGAGTGTTTCGCCGACGAATCCTCTCGGTGTTTTGTCGTTCGGCCTCACCGGCCTGTGGTTCCTCATCGCGAACCTCTTGCTCTGGCGGACGACGACGCCGCGTGTTCTCGTGCTGCTGGGCTTCGTCGCGGCGGCGGATCTCTTCGCGGGATTCGTTGCGGGACTGTCCGAGAACGCCGGCTTCGTCTACCTCAGCTCACTCATCGCGGGGGCGATCGGCGGTCCGATCTACTGGCTCTGGTTCGGGCGACTCCTGCGCCGCGACGCGTAGGGCGTGGCGTCGCTCGCGCGGCTCGCGCTTCTAGTCATCGTGATCGTCGCGGCGTTCGTGTTCGTACGCGGATGCATGCCGTCCCGCGTCGTCTTTCCTTCGCCGAGTCCGACCGTGGCTCGGAGTAGCGCATCACCGAGCCCGTCACCGACCCGCTCTGTCACGCCCGTGCCGTCCGCGACCGCTTCGGCGACGAACCCGCCGCAGTCCACCTTCACGCTGACCGTGACCGATGCCGAGCTCACGAGGGCCGCGGCGTCCTCGTTCCCCCAGACGGTCAGCGGCGTGACCGTGCGCGATCCTGTGGTACGCACCACGACGAGCAGCGTCCGTCTGACCGCGACCGCGCGCGTGTTCTTCGGCACGACGGAGTTCGTCATGATCGGAACGCCGTACGCGAGCGGCGGTCGCGTCGCCGTGCGGGTCGACTCCATCACGCTGGGTGGCCTCGGGCTACCAGACGCGGTGCGCACGTCGACCGCGGCCGCGGTGGAGAGCGCGATCGGCCAGCTCGTTCCGGCCTCGGTGAACGTGCAAAGGGTGTCGCTGGGCGAGGGGACCATCACGATCGAGGGCGTCACACAGCGCTAACGCGCGAGCGGGTCGACGATCCTTCCGAAGAGCTTCACTTCCCAGTGAACATGCGGACCCGTCGTCACGCCGGTCATGCCAATGAGCGCGATCGGTTGACCGCGTACGACGCGCTGTCCGACGTTCACCAGCGCGCTCGAGGTGTGGTAGTAGCAGCTCTCGAGACCGCCGACATGCGCGACGCACACGCCGTTGCCGCCAAAGCTCTCCGACCTGACCTTGGTGACGGTCCCGCCATCGGAAGCGACCACGATCGAGCCGACGGGCGCCGCGACATCGACCCCGGTGTGCGAATACTGGAGGAACTGCGCGACGTCTCCCGGGACCGGCCGGAGGAATCGCAGCTCATCGTTCTCGATGAGGCCGAGCCGCGCCTCGGCATCCGGATCGCCGAGGAGATTCCATTCGTCATCTGACCATGTGCCGCAGCGGTAGAGCTCAAGACGTGTCGTGTCCAGTCGCTCGCGGCTCACGCCGGTGAAGTACCTGCCGTTCGGGCTGAAGACCCGCGCGCCGACGAGATTCGGGAGCGTCGCAGTTGGCTGGTACTGCGGCGCGCCCCACACGGTGAACGTCTCGAATCGGTCACCGGCGGGGACCGTTGACGACATCCGTCCGACGAGAAGTGAGCGGCCGTCCGCCGTCCAAGTCGCGATCGGACCGCTGAACCGGCTGAGCGGCGTGCTCTCCGTGGCGCCATCGGGTCCGATCAGCTCGAGCCTGTTCGGGTACCGCACCAAGAGTGTGCTGCCCGTTGGCGACCACTCCGTGTACGTCGCGCCCGGCGCGTCGATGAGGTCGACCTCCGCGGTCGCAGTCTTTCCGATATAGCGCTCGATCTTCCCGTCATACGAATAGCGCGTCAGCGTGAAGCGGGTGCCGTCGGCGCTGAAGTAGACATCGTCGAGCGGATACGCGGGCTCGAAGTCCTTGTCGAACCGCGCGACGGTGCGCGTCTCGCCGTTCGCCCATTCGCGGATGTCTCGCTTGTAGATGTACAGGAGCTTGTCGTCGACCCAGCGCACCTCCGGGATCGACATCAGGAGCTTTGCCTCGATCTTTCCGCCACGGACCACACGCAGGTCTTCATCGCGCGGCCAGTACGACAGGTACCTCCCGGTGCCCGACCACTCAGGCCGTATCCCGAAACCGACGGGCGACAACGCACCGGTGCGGATATCGACGGTGTAGATGACCTCGTCCTCTTTCCAGCCGACGGGAGACGTGGTCGACGGCGTGCGCTGGCCCGTCGTGACCGCGAGCGTCCTGCTGTCGGGCGACCACTTCGATTCGATGACGTTCTGGATGAGCGGAATATCGACCCGACCGGTGCAGTTGAGCCCGGGGTCCCATGCGCCGACCGGGTCGTCGGGGACCTGTGTGGCCAGACGCGGCTCGGCAGGCATCCATGCGCCCAGAACGAGTGAAAGTACCGCGAGGGCGAGCTTCGCTCTCATCGTTCGAAATTCTAGGAGTGGGGCCGCACGTGCCGAGCGTACTCTCGGCCAATGCAACGACATCGAGACGGAGAGATCGAGGACCTCGTCCGCAACACCCTCATCTGGATCGCCGTCGTGATCTGGCTCGCGTGGGGTTACATCTTCCAGAATCCTCCGGGCGACGCGTACACGGACACGGTGCGAAACGCGTTCAGCGTCGTTCTCGCGATCGTGATCCCGCTCGTTTCGGTGATCGTGCTCATTGCCTGGGCGAGCGCCCTGCGGGATCGTCAAAGACGTTGAGTGAGCCGAGCTGCGGCCAAGTAAGCCGAGGCCGCGAGCGATACGCCCGCTGACGATCGGGCGAGTTTCGAGAGAGCGCTGCCGCCCTGGCCCCGAAACCACCGGCGACCGAGACCACCGACGACGTCGCGGTCGCGTATCAACGAAATCGACGATTCGCGCAGGGCGCGAGGTTTTCGCCCGCTTAGCGAACACGCCGCATGGGCCGGACAAACTCGGCGTGCGTGTCCGGCACGCTTGGTCGTCATACGGTCATCCGGCCACTGTTCGTATCGGTCGTGTACGCGGCCTATTGCGCTGTCCGCTTCTCGCATGCAGGCTTCGTGACGGTGGGAAAGACATCCCTTCGGGATCGGTTGGGCATGCTCGCGATCGCCGGCGCGTTTGTTGTCGCGGCGTTGGTTCCGATCGACAGCAGCCCGTCGACGGCGGCCGCGCGCGCCAGCGCCGAGAGCGAGGCAGCGGCGCTCCGCGCGAGCGCGATCGCGCGCGGTGAGTCGCTGAGCGCGAACAGCGCCCCATCGGCGGCGATCGAGGCAAGTTCCACCGTTTCGTATATCGGCTACCCGGACGGCCCGGCGCGTCCCGGCGAGACGGTCACTATTCCCGTCGCGCTCCGCAATCGCGACAGCGTCACCTGGCCGGCATCGGGCGAGCAGGCGGTGAAGCTTTCGTATCACCTGTACGACTCCGCCGGCCGCGTCGTCGCATGGGATGGTCTGCGATCGAGCCTGAGCGAAGACCTTCCGTCCGGCGGCGGCGACGTCATCCCGATGATCTTGGCCGCCCCCGCGCTCACCGGCACGTACACGGTGAAACCCGACCTGGTGCGCGACGGCCGCGGTTGGTTCTCATCGGGTGGAGCGGCCCCGGGATCTTTCGCATTCAAGGTCACGACCGATCTCGACGCGGGTTATGGCACGACGACCGCTCCCGTCGCGATCGTCCCCGGCGGCGAGGTCCCCGTGCAGGTGCATGTCGCGAACACGGGTCTGCAGAGCTGGTCCGCCGGTGGCAGCACTCCGGTGCGCCTCGGTTACCACTGGCTCGACGGGAATGGCAACGCTGTGGTCTGGGACGGCGCACGGGTTCCGCTCGCGCGTGATCTCGCGCCGGGTCGCGACACGACGTTCAGCGTGAACGTGCGTGCGCCGGATCACGACGGTGACTACGTGCTCGTTTGGGACATGGTCGAGGACGGCGGCATCGGCTGGTTCTCAGGCCACGCGGTGCCGGCGAAGAGAGAGGTCATCGCGGTCTGGCAGGGCGTCACCTTCTACGGCAAGGGTTGGGGCCACGGCATCGGGCTCTCGCAGTGGGGTGCGCAGGGCTGGGCCGAGGGCGCGGTGGGACCGCGTCTCACCGGCGAACAGATCGTCGCGAAGTACTTCCCCGGAGCGCGTCTCGCGAGCCAGCCGATCACGCAGCCGTTCCGCGTTCTGCTGTCGGCGCCGTCGACCGGCTGTGTCGGGAACACGATCGCCAGCGTCGCGCGCATGCAGTCCGCGGGTGGCATGCGCTTGGTGAACAACGCGGATCCGACCATCGTCTACGCGGAGACCGCACCCGATCAGCCGCTTCGGTTCTGGAACGACGGCGGATCGCTCGTCGTACGGAACGAGTGGTCACGCGAGGTCGTCTTCTCCGCCGCCGACACGCTCATGCTCGTGCCGAAGCAATTCTGGGATCCGATCTACATCGACCAGAAGGGTCTCGGGTACCGGGGCAGCCTGCGTGTCGGTCTGCGCGAAGGTGGCAACCTCCAGGTCGTGAACTTCGTGTCGTCCGATGACTACATGCGCGGCGCGCTGCCGGGCGAGATGCCGTCGCACTGGGAGTTCGAAGCCCTGCGGGCGCAGGCCATCGCCGCGCGCACGTACGCCGCGTGGCGCCAGTCCACCGCGGGCGATCGCACCTGGGACGTGCGTGACGACACGGCGGACCAGTGCTACGGGGGCCACGGTTTTGAGAGCCCGAGAACGAGTGCCGCGGTCGACGCGACCGCGTCGCTCATCCTGACCTACGATGGAAAGCCGATCCGAGCGCTGTACTCATCGGCGAGTGGCGGCATCAGCGAGAACGTCGGCTGCGTCCTCGATGCGGAGAGGGTCGGCGGCATGTGGCAATGCGCGCAGGGCTGGCCATATCTGCAGGTCACCGAGGATCCGGCCGAGACCGCCGCCTATGACAAGCGCGGCGGGATGCCGCACACCTTGTGGTCACAGTGGTACAGCGGCGACGCGATCCGCAAAGAGATCATCGTTGACTACGGCATCGACATCGGCGGCTTCGTGTCGATCCAATTCAACGAGAGTCCCGGCGGTCGCCCGATCTCCGTTCTCGTCCGCGGCACGTCTGCCTCGGTCGACCTCAAGGGCGACAGGTTCCTGCGCACGACGCTGGGCCTCAAGAGCACGCTGGTCCACACGACGCCCTTCTAGGCGCGCGGATCGGGCTGTCGTCCGGGCACGCTTGGTTGTCCGCCAGGTTGATTAAGAAGTGGCTAAGAGTGCAATCCTCAGACCGCATACTCGGTATTAGTCGTATGACGAACTCTGCGCGCCGCGGTCCGGTGCTGGCGCTCGCGACGGCGTTGGTCTTGGCCGCGTGTGGAGCGGTCGGCGGTCCAGGGGCGAACGCGACGCTCTGCCCGCCGGCCGCGCTCGAGCCGGTGACGGTCGACGCGAAGACGAGCACACCTGTGACCTACGCGGTCCTCATCGATCGCGCCTACACCGGCGATTCGAAGCGGTCGCCCTCCTATCCGTGGCCGCAGCTTCCGCGCACCGCTCTGGAGACCGTCGCGGCGGCGCTGCCGATGCTCGATCTGCGCCCCGGCGACGCGGTCGTGGGTGCCTGGATCAGCCACAACTCGAACGACACGAGCGAGATCTTCCTGCCGTTCAGCCAGGTGAGGCGAGCGCCCACCCCGGAGCTCCCCAACCCGCCGACGGCGCCAAAGCTTCCGGTGAACAAGCTCGAGTGCAACGAGTACGCGGCGAACGTGAAGACGTTCAACGAGGCCGCGAAGGCCTGGCGGGCGAAGGTCACCGAGCTGCAGCAGCGCGCCACCCTAGAAGACCAGCGGAATGTCGCTTCCTTCATTACCGCGACGACCGCGGCGATCCGCAGCGCCGCGCCGGCGCAGGATCCCGCCGGGACTGACATCTTCGGCAGCCTCGCCGTCGCGTCCGGAGTCTTCACGGCGAATCCGGGCTCGCACAAGCTCCTCGTCTTCTCCGACATGACCGATACGATCGGCAACCCCGTCCGTCCTGATCTCGCGCAAAGCGAGGTCGTGGTCGCGCTGTATCACCGCGATGACGCGAGCGATCAGCGCAAGGGACAGAAGGACTGGGAGGCCACGTTCAAAGCGCTCGGCGCTCGCGCCCCGGTCTTCCTCGCGTGGGCCGCGACGACCGCGGACAAGCTTGCGGAGCAGCTGAAGGGAAGTGCGCGATGACGCTCACGGAGATCCTCGACCTGTTGCAGCCGATCCTCGATCGCTGGCAGCTCGTGTTGCTCGCGTTGGTCCTCGTGACCCTTCTCGGCAATCCCGCGCGGAACCTCGTCGGCGCCCTGGCCGTCGCCCTGCGCGTTCCGGCGCAGTTCACGCGCACCGACATCGATCCCGCGCTGCGTCGCGTCGCGCCCTCAGTGCCGAATCGCTTCCTCCGGAATCTGCGCGGCTATTTCGGTCCGGTGCTCGATCGGCCCGCGCGCGCCCTTGGCCGCGCGATCGTCGGGCTATTCGCGACCGCGACGAACGCGCCGCGCTGGCCGGTTGCGCCGATCACGGATGCGATCGTCGGCCTCGTGAGCCCGCTCGTCGATCAGGCCGCGACTCACGCCGAGAACGGGAGCGACCGTCTCGCGACACAGTCGCGCTCCGCCGCCGCCGAGCTGCGTGGCAGATCCGGCCGGTGGGCAGGTTGGCGCGTGATCGGCGGCTTCCTCTTCTTCGCGGGACTCTGCCTCTTCCTATACGCGGACGCGGCACTGTCGATCGCGAGCCACGAGAAGGCCATCGGCGCTCCGGTCGCGTTCCTTCCGGATTGGTTCAGGGAGGTCACGCTGGCCTATTCGATCGCGTCGTTCGTCGGTGCGCTGATGCTCGGCCTGGTGTTCTTCGACCTCATGGGCATGACGCACCTCGGCCCGTGGGACGACCTCGACGAGCGGCCGCGCATCTGGCTCACGCGTATCGCCGCGGGTCTCGCCGTATCGTTCCTGCTCCTCGCGCTGTTCCTCGCCCTGTGGCGCGCGTCCGTGATCGTGCCCTCGTTCATTTCTCCGGACGTCGCGGACAAGCTGCTCGGCATCGCGTTGACCGCGCCGGTCCCGCTCATGCTCCTCGCCACCGCGCTCATCGCGTGGGGCGCGATCGCGATGCCGTGGCTCGCGTGGATCCTGGTCGTCGGCGCGCTGGCTCTCGCGATGCTGCTCGTCGCGCTGGTGCTGCGGGCGGTGAGCCGAGCGCTTCCGCCCGCCGCGGTGCTGCTGGGTGGACTGCTGCGGATCGTGGGCGTCATCGCGCTCGGAGCCGTGATCGCGTTCCTCGGCCTTGCCGCCATCGCGTACTTCGGACTGAGCGTCATCGCCGTTGGCACGGTGCTCGTCCTGGGTGTGGCCGGACTCGCGCTGTGGAGTGTTGGCTGGGTGCTCGCGGAGGCCGTGGTCTACGCCGTGCGGCTCATCGCTCGTATCACCGACGGCGCGGCGATCGTGCTCCAGCGCGTGATCGACGTCCTCATGACCCCGGGAAAGACCGTCTGGAACTGGCTCGCGAGCTTCGATCGAGCGCGGGCGCTGCGCATCCAGCCGATCGCGCAGGCCGAGTCGCGCGTCATCCGCGTGACTCCCGGCGAGGTCGATGTGCTCGAGGAGGCGGCTGTTCGCTAGGACGATCGCGGTCCTCTGGCGGTATTGACAGACGGATCGGGAGCGTCGCAGTCGCGTCCGAAAAATGGCGGACGATTGGGGTGACGGTCGCTGTCCTGCTTCAAACAATGGGCGTCCTTGTCAGTCCAGGGATGGCAGCGCAAGCTGACGCCAAGTTCACTTTCCTGGTCGCGCTCCTGTGTTTCGTTGTTGCTGCCATCTCTGGCGCCATTACGAATCCCATCGGGCCCGCCGCAGCGAGTAGTGGCGTTCTAGCGACCGCGCTTTCGGCCGCGCGACAAGCGAATGCGACGAGCACAGGGATCCTGAACGCTGGCGTTGGCATCGATGTCGTTGGCATGGCGTTCTTGGCGCTGACCGCGGTGCTGTTCGTCTTCTAGGTCTCGAGCTCGCGCCGCCCGCCCTATCGCCTCTTTCGAGCTCTCCTATGTGGCTTGTCGGCCCAGGGTGTTGAGAGGCCAAATTGTTTTCTCAACGAGGTGTAGGTCGGAGCGACGCGATACACGTTCACTTCGGCGATGGTGTGCTTGGCGCCGCCGCGTGTCGCGAACCTCAACCTCCCCAACTCCGCCTCGATCGCGTCGGCGAGCTCGCGCGGATTGGTCGGTGTTTTCGGGTCGAACGGTCCCGACTGCACGATGAGCTCGACGCTGCATGAAAAGCCAAAGGCATCTCCTGGCATTCCACTCCCCCTCGCATTTTTCTGCTTTGGACCGCGCGTACTCTACTCGCGTGCCGCAAGAGCGGAAGCTCGCAACGGTGCTCTTCGCTGACATCGTCGATTCGAGCGGAGCAACCAACGCGGTCGAGCCGGAGGTGCTTCGGGGAACGCTGAGCGAGGCTTTCTCCGGAATGCGTCGTGTTCTCACCGCCCACGGCGGGACGGTGGAGAAGTTCATCGGTGATGCTGTCATGGCGGTGTTCGGCGTCCCGGTCGCGCATGACGACGATGCCGAGCGGGCCGTTCGCGCGGCGCTCGCGATGCGAGAGGCCATCGCCGCGATGCGCAGGCGGCCGGCCCTCGTGCTTCGCATCGGCATCAACAGCGGCGAGGTGGTCTCCGGCGACGACGAGCACGCCGAGTCGCTGGTGACGGGCCTGCCGGTCATCGTGGCTGCTCGCCTTGAGCAGGCGGCCGGCCGCGGCGAGATCCTCGTTGGAGATCTGACCCGTCGACTCACCATGGGTCGGTTCCGGTACGGACCGGCGAGAACGATCGTCGGAAAGGGTGTCGGTGAGATCGAGGCCGCGGCCGTGGAGACCATCGTCGAGTCTCCGTCGGGTCGGATCGGCTCGGGTCGCGCGTCCTTCATCGGTCGAGAGTCCGAGCTCAGCGCCCTGCAGGACATCTATGCGGAGGTCGGATCGACCGGGGGTGCGCGTCGAGTCTTGATCTCGGGTGTTGCGGGTATTGGGAAGTCTCGGTTGACCGACGAGTTCATCCAACAGCTCGGTCCTGCCGGCCTCTTCCGAGGCCACTGCCCCCCGTATGGTCAAGGCATCACGCTGTCGCCGCTGCGCGAGATCGTTCGCGAGGCCGCGGGCATCGCTCCCACGGACTCGTCGCAGGAGGCTCGAGAAAAGCTCGAGAGCACGGTGGAGTCCATCCGCGCACCTCGAGAAGGCGGATCGCTCTTGGGCTGGCTCATGGCGCTCGCCGTCGCGGAGCCGGGTATGTCCGATCTGGCTCCAGAGAAAGTGCATACCGAGCTTGCGTCCGCCCTCGCCCGCTACCTGGAAGGGATCAGCCGGTCCGTTGTCACCACGCTCGTGTTCGAAGACCTTCACTGGGTCGAACCTGCGCTGCTCGAGATCCTTGACGAGCTCACGGCACGGATCCGCGCACCAGCGCTGATCCTCGCTCTGGCTCGCCCGGAGTTCCTCGAGCGTCACCCGACGTGGGCAAGCGCGCCGCCTGACGTTCGGATCGAGCTCGAGCCACTCACAAGGGAGGAGACGAAGCAGCTCGCAGGCGAGCTTCTCCGCGAGCGCTCGGTCGAGGGGGATGTGCTCTCGGCGGTAGCGCTGCGCGCGGAGGGGAATCCGCTTTACGTCGAAGAGCTCGCGCGGGTCGTGATCGACCACGGTGATCCGCAGGCCGTGCCACCGACGCTTCATGGCGTCATCGCGTCGCGGCTCGACAGGGTCGATCCGAGGGTGAAACGGCTGCTCCAGCGCGCGAGCGTCCTCGGGCGCGACTTCTGGCTCGACGCCGTGCCCTGGGAGGAGGATGCAGCGCTCCTGCCTCGCGATGCCGCTGAGGCCGTGCGGCGCGATCTCATCGGCGCGCGTGAGGACCTGGGCCCTTCTGGAACGTCGACCTACCGCTTCAGGCACGCCCTCATCCGTGACGTGGCGTACGGCTCGACCGCGAAGGCCGAACGCTCCCGTCTTCACGACCACTACGCGCGCTGGTTGAGCGCGGTGGCTGGCGAGCGCGGTCGCGAGTATGTGGAGATCGTCGCCTACCACGCCGAGGAGGCGTTCCGGCTCGCGAGGGAGATGGAAGTTGCGGACACCGGCGAGCTCGGGCGGAGAGCGTTCGAGGCGCTCGTTGCGTCCGCGGCCGCCGCGCGCGACCGAGCGGATGCCCGCGCCTCGCTGACTCTGTCCGAGCGCGCGCTGGAGATCGCCGATGCGGCGTCGATCGGTGCGGGTGCGCGGACGAGACCACTCGCGTACGCGGCCATCGCGCGTCTGCGGCTCGAGCCGAGTCCCGAGGCTCACGTCTTACTCGATCGCGCGATCGAGCTGGCTCGCGCAGAAGGGCCGAGCGAGCACCTCATCAGGATGCTTGTCTGGCGTGCGCAGGTCGCGCTCGTCGGCGACGTCGGTGTCGCGCGTGCGCTGTTCGCGGAGGCGGTCGATGCGGCGCGAGCCCTGCGAGACGACGAGCTCATCGTTTACGCGCTCTGGGGCTCGGGCCAGCCTCTCGAGACCACCGGCGCCCTCGCCGAACAGATCCAGATCCTGACCGAAGCACGCGACCACATGGTCCGCACCGGGAGCGACCGCTGGCTCGTCGATACGCTCTCCGACATGAGTTCGAGCACCCTCGAGATGGGCGACACGCGAGCCGCGGTCGCGCACGCGGAGGACGCGGCAGTCCTGGCCGAAGATCGTGGTACGCGGCTCCAGCGGTTCAAGGCATCGCTCGCCGTCGCCAGGGCCTCGCTCGCGTCGAACGAGATCGGACGCGCGCTGCGCGTGGCCCGCTCCGCATTCGAGCTCGGACGAGAGCTCGGCGGCCCCTGGGCGCTGGCCGAGAGTGCCCGGACTCTCGCGGAGGCGCACCGCGCTGCGGGCGACCTCGGGTCCGCGCGCCGCGTACTCGAGGAGTGCTCTGCGAGGCTCGATCCAGCGACCATGCCGGCGATGCGCGGACGTATCGCGCGGGTGAGAGCGCTCCTTTCCGAGATCTACCTCGCGCTCGATGAGCCGGACCTAGCTCGTCACGCCGCCGAGGCGGCACGTTCCGCGGCTCCGACCGCGGACACTCGCGCGCTCGCGCTCGGGACGGCTGCTCTTGCTCGGGTCGAGATGTCAGCGGGCAATGAGCACGAGGCGAAGCGACTGTTCGACGAAGCGCTCCACGTGGTGGAGCCCACCGACTATCGCGTCCTCACCGCTCGGCTGCGTGCCGAGTACGCGAGGCTCGGCGCCCAGATCGTCTGAACCGGCTTGACCGCCGGGTCAGGGATTCACGGTGAACGTGACCGTCGAGCTCGCGTTGGACGGGACTGCGAAACCAGGGACCGGCGCTGGCATGGACACGACGGCGGTACCCACGGCGACGGGATCGAAGAATGTCTGCTTCGTGTCGCCTGTCCCGCCCTGGAACGCGATCGGGCTCGCGGTGATGATGCCGACGGCGGTATTGGAGCTCGTGACCGGTATGGTCACGGTGAGGCCGCCGCGGACCTCCTGATTTGCCATCACGTTCAACGTCACGGCGTCGAGGCGGCTGGAGGTCACGCTCACCGTCGTGTTCGCGGCGCCAGTCGTCGTCGTGACGGAGGACGCGAAGCCGGGCCCGTAGATCCGGAAGCCCGCGGGATCGACCGCGATCGCGGCTGTGGCGTCGTTGTATCCGGCCGCCACGCCCGCGATCTGCGTGCTTCCGAGCGAGCGTCCCTGCATCCAGATGGTGCCCACGTTGGTACTTGTCACGCCTGCGAACGTGACCGTATTGATGCCTTCCGCCGTCCGGTTCTTTGAGATCGAGACGATCCCCTCGCCGCCAGGTGCAACGGTCAAGATGACGTCGACGGGCTCGGGTGGCGCGTCCTCGAGGTTCACCTGCACCGCGAGTTGAAGCTCTCGTCCGATCCGATTACTTGATACGTTGAGGTTCGCGATGCGCACCTCCGGCGCACGCACCGTCGCGAGGATGCTCTGGTTCGACGCCGGCGTGGAGAACCCCACGGGTGTCGAGATCGACAGCGTCGTCGTCCCGACGAGCTGCGGATCGAACAAGGCGGTGTTCGTCGACGCTCCTCCTCCGCTGAAGTGGATCGGGCTGGCGACGATGCTGCCAACGGCCGTATTGGAGCTGGTCACACTGACGTCGACGCCGAGCCCGCCGCGCACCTCTTGCTCCTGACCCGGCTGCAGCGTCGGCGTGAGCTGCGCGGCGCGCACGAAGACGGAGCTTGGGGCCGCGAAGGTGTTCGTCGTAAAGCTGCTCTGCATACCCGGGGCGAACGTCCAGAACCCGGCCTGCGAAACGGTCACGGGCAACGTCGAGCTGGTGTAGCCCGCAGCTGACACCGTGAGCTGTGTGTTGCCGAGCGTTCGTCCCTGGACCCATAGCGATTGCAGCGCGGTGCTCGTCACTCCGGTAAAGCTCACGCTGCTCGTCCCCTCCACCGTGCGGGTCTTGGTGAGCGTGACGAGTCCGGTTCCGCTGCCGGACACGGTGACCGTGACGTCCACGGGTCCAGGTGGTGCGCTCTCCAGCTGCACGTTCACCCCGGTCTGCAAGTCGCGGCCCACCGTGAGCTGAGTGACGTTGAAGAACCTGACGCTCGGCGCGACGACCGTGGCCGTGACGGTCTGAAGGGCCGTTGGCGGGATCGAGAATCCCGGAACGGGTACCGGGATTGAAAGGATCGAGACGCCGGCGCCTTGCGGGTCGAACTGCGTCGTCTTTCTCGCGCCCGTGCCGCCCACGAACGTGACCGGGCTCGTCGTGATCGTGCCGGCGGCGGTATTCGAGCTGGTCACGTCGACGTTGACGGTGAGCCCGCCGCGCACGTCCTGCTCGCCGGCGGACTGCAGCGTCGGCGTGAGGCGGACCGAGCTCACGAGAACGTCCGAGTTCGCGGCGAACGAATTCGTCGTGAAGCTCTGCGCGAAACCAGGCGCCCAGATCCAGAAGGCGGACGGCGTCACGCTGACGGGGAGCGTCGAGCTGTTGTAACCAGCCGCCGTCGCGATGAGCTGCGCCTCGTCGATCGCGCGTCCCTGCACCCACACCGTCAACAGATTCGTGTTCGTGACGCCGTTAAAGGTCACGCTGCTCGTCCCCTCGGCTCCGACGACCTTCGTGAGCGACACGTTGCCCTCATCGGCCAGAGCGACGGAAACCGTGACGTCGACGGGTCCGGGTGGAGAGCTCTCGAGCTGCACGTTGATCCCGCCCTGCAGATCGCGACCCACCAACACGCTGGTGACGTTGAAGAACTTGACGTTCGGCGCCACGACCGTGGCCGTGACGGTCTGACCCAGGGTCGCGGGGACCGAGAAACCCGGTACGGGTGAAGGGATCGAAAGGATCGAGACGCCGGGGCCCTGCGGATCGAACTTCGTGATGTGCCTCGGGCCGGTCCCGCCTTGCTTCACCAGGGGGCTGATCGTGATCGTGCCCACGCTCGGGAGCGAGCTCGTCACGTCGACGTTGACGGTGAGGCCGCCACGGATGTCCTGCTCGACTCCGCCCACCAGGTTCGCCGGGAGCCGTACCGAGCTGACGATGACATCCGAGTTCGCGGCGAACGAGTTCGTGGTGAAGCTCTGCGCGAATCCGGGCGCCCAGATCCAGAATCCCGATGGCGTCAGCGTCACGGTGCTGTCCCCGTTGCTGTAGCCGAGCGCGCTCTCGGTGACGTGGACCGTCCCAGAGCCAGTGAGGGCCTGGAAGTAGACGGTGGGGATGGGCGTCGTTCCAGCCGCGACCTGGACGGTGGCAGTCGCCCCTCCGGCGACGGTCGCCGA
>WNGF01001491.1_pt1 | contig 41852 bp, 40 predicted proteins | sample 5400641 | NCBI WGS metagenome assembly WNGF01 (sample SAMN13153371, study PRJNA577476) | soil metagenome | isolation source: 80 cm soil or saprolite under grassland replicate 2 | place: USA:California | collected 2016-06-15 | reverse complement strand
TCCTGCTCGTCCCGACTTTCGGTCGCTCCTTCCTGCCCGAGTTTCAGGAAGGGAACTTCATCATTGCGGTGACGACGCTTCCCGGGACCTCACTCACCGAATCCATACGCTTGGGCGGCCGAATCACGGAGATCCTGCGGCGGTATCCCGAAGTCGTCTCCGTCGCTCAGCGGGCAGGGCGCGCGGAACTCGATGAGGACGCCCAGCCTCCAAACTTCAGCGAGTTCGACGTGACGCTGAAATATGGGAAAAGAGATCCGGAAGAGCTCGTCAACGCGATCCGGGAGGATCTGGAGAAGGTGCCGGGTGTGGCGGTCAACGTCGGGCAATTCATCGCCCATCGGCTGGACGAGGTACTGTCCGGCATACGTGCCCAGGTGGCGATCAAGATCTACGGTCCCGATCTGGCGACCCTCCGGGACCTTGGGGGTCGGGTCGAGAGCATTCTGCGAGAGGTCCGGGGAGTCCGGGACCTCCAGCTCGAGCAACAGATCAACGTGCCGGAGATCCGCATCAAGGTGAACCGGGAAGAGGCGGGCCGGCTTGGCCTCACGCCCGGGGACGTGCTGGAGACAGCCCAGATCGCCTTCAACGGTGAGGTTGTCTCGCAGGTGGTGGAGAAGCAGCGCTTCTTTCCCCTGTTCCTCTGGTTCGATGAGGAGTCCCGACGTGACCGAGTCGGGATGGGCAATCTTCTCATCGACGCGACCGACAAGCGAAAGGTTCCCCTCCGAATGGTGGCTGAGGTTTCCGAGGACGAAGGGCCGTACTTCATCAACCGGGAGAAGGTCCAGCGCCGGATCGCCGTGCAGGCGAACGTCCAGGGACGCGATCTAGGCAGCATGATTGCCGAGGCCCAGGAGGAGATCCGCAAGGGGGTGACCTTCCCGCCCGGGTACTTCATCGAGTACGGAGGGCAGTTCGAGAGCCAGCAGGAGGCAACACGGATTCTCACCCTCTACGGCGCGCTGGCGCTAGTCGCCATCTTCCTCCTGCTGTTCAAGGCCTTCAGCTCGCTGCGGTCATCCCTGATCGTCCTGGCGAATCTCCCGCTGGCCCTGATCGGGGGGATAGTCGCTATTTTTCTGGCGGGCCGGATCGTCAGCGTGCCTTCACTCATCGGGTTCATCGGCGTGTTCGGCATCGCAGCCCGCAACGGGATTATTCTCGTCAGCCACTACCGGCATCTGCGCGCCGAAGGGCTTCCGCGCGAGGACGTCATCATCGAAGGCTCCAAGGATCGGCTTGCGCCGGTGCTGATGACGGCCTTGGCCGCGGCGCTGGGCGTCCTGCCCCTGGTCTTCGGCGATGTCGCTGGCAAGGAGCTCGAGCGGCCGATGGCGCACGTGATCCTTGGGGGCCTCCTGACGTCCACGGTGCTGAACATGCTCGTGGTGCCGACGGTGTTTGCGCGGTTCGGGTGGGAGACCGATGAGGCATTCGAGAGGCAGAGGGGCGCCCAGACGGCGGTGTTCCTGGGCGCAGGGGAGCAAGAACCATGGCAGGAGCACTAGAAAGGAGCAGGACATGAGAGCAGTGATAGCTACGCTCGCCGTAGTCGCTCTGATGGGGGTGGGACCGGGCGCTATCTGGGCGTTTGAGTGTCCCGCCCGAATCGATGAAGCCCGTGCGGCGGTACAGAAGGCCGAGGCGGCGCTCGACAAGGCGAAGGCGGCGGCCAAGGCCGCCGCCCGTGGGCCTCTGGGGAAGGCAAAAGAAATGCTCTCCCACGCCGAGGCGGAGCACAAGGGGGGCGGCACGGATGCGAAGAAGCACGCGGAAGCCGTCCGCGAGGCCCGGACGGCGCAGGGCTATGCGGAGGAGGCCCGGCTCATCGCCGAGCGGCTCTAGGACTCGGGTGTGCGGGTCACTCAGGAGCGTGAGAGAGAGAGAGGAGAAAGGAGGCCGATATCGGAAGCTTCGGGTAAGAACCTGAATCATTCGATTCCAATAATGCACAAGGGGGGAAAGAAAATGACGTGTAAACACAGCTCCTGCAAATGCCAGGCGGCCGAAGGCAAGAACGGCTATTGCTCCGACGCCTGCGCGAACGGGAAGATGGTCGGCACCCGCTGCGGATGCGGGCACCCACCCTGTAAATAGGCCCCTGCACGGTTGCTCCATGCCGTGGGCGCCGCCCCGCATGGACAGGTCCCCATCGCGGCCGGCCCCGACAAGGCCGGCCGCGAGCATTCCCATTGAGGGAAAAAGGAGAGAGAGATGCGGATGATTCAGCGTAGCGTGACGGGACTTACTGCCCTGGCCATCGGCACATGCTGGTTGGCACTATCCGCCGCGGCACAAGCACCAGACGTTGACCTTTGGTTCATCGACAACATGACGGCGCACCATCAAGGCGCAGTGGACATGGCCACGGACGCTCTGAAGAAGGCGAAGCACCCGGAGCTGAAGACGTTCGCCCGTCAGATCATCAAGGATCAGAACGGCGAGATCAGCCAGATGAAGAAGTGGCGGAATGCCTGGTACAAGGGCGCACCTTCCGCCAAGAGCAAGAACATCCCGGGCATGCAAATGCCAGCCAAGACGCCACTGGGAGGAGGGTACGATGTCCAGTTTCTCCATGACATGATGGCGCACCACGAAGGTGCCATTGAGATGTCGAAGGAGGCCCTCGACAAGGGGAAGCGGCCAGAGATCAAGCAGCTGGCCCAGAAAATTATCAAGGCCCAGGAGGCCGAAATCGAGAAGATGAAGAGGTGGAAGACGGAATGGGAGAAGGCGTAGCCAATATCCCAGCCGTTCGCAACACAGGGATTGGCTAGTCGGGGCGGGCTCAGGCGTGCTCATCGTCGAAGACCGCGGCCTGCACATGGCTTATGAGGAGTCAGCATGACTGATCTGTCTCTTCCATTCTGTGGCCCACTCGCGTGGATCGACGTGATCCTTTTAACCTGATTCGTGCTGACGGCGCTGTCGGTTATCTACGTCGCGTGGGACGCGTTCACCAATAAGCCGGAGATGACCGTGATGAAGTGGGGCTGGATCCTGGTGACGTTGTACCTCGGACCTGTCTGCCTGTTTCTCTACATTATGTCGTGCAAAGAGCTTGCGCCCGGCACCCACGAAGCGTTCATCAACCCCCTCTGGAAGCAGGCTCTCGGCTCAGCGATTCACTGCGTGGCGGGCGATGCAACCGGGATCATCGTCGCGGCTACGATCACCGCCCTGCTCGGTCTTCCAATGTGGATCGACCTCATCGTCGAGTATGCGGCGGGCTGATGCTCCTCATCGAGGTGGCGCCGTAGGTGAATGGCTCACCCATAGGAGGCAGCATGAGGATTGCGTCGATGCTGGCAGGAAGTGTCACTGTGACACGGCAGACCCCGGGCAAGTGGATTGCTAGCGCAGGGCTGCTGACTGCGCTTGCGGCAGGGACGGCTCTCCAGCGGGGGATCTCGCGTGGGGCATCAAGGCCCCACGGTGTGGCCGGTCTGCCCTCAGGTTCCTTCGACAGCGAGGGCGGGTCGGCAGCGCTCACCAGGCTTTTCGACGACTTGCGAGGCGGCCTCAGTGGAAATTCCTGTGGCATCGCCCTTGCTGTATGCTTGTCTCGAGGTAATCCGTGAGACTCCGTGACCTCTTGAAGCGCTGGTATGGTGGGGCGGCGATAGCTGCCCTTGTTTGGCTTATTCTCGGCGCCGGGCTTTGCTGCCTCGATCAAGGCCCTGGGATGGACGATCACGCAATGCTCATGGAGCTCTGCTTCTTGATGCTGCTGGTTCCGGCGCTGATCCTGCCTCTGGCTGGACTCCTTCCTCGTGGGCTCACCGTGAATTTCGGAGGTCCGGCCCTCGCCCCAGTTCCACTTGCTGTCCCCAAGCCCCCTCCTCGCCGCATCCGCTTCGCGTAACTGCTGATCGCCTGACCTCGTCTCGCTGAGCCGTGGCGTGAGCTGTGACCGCGGCAGGGATCTCCCCTGCGAGCGGCCTGAGTCGGCCCGCCTGCGCCAGCCGCCGGAGGTTTCTCCGGGCACTGTGCAATTCCGAGGAGAGGAGCCATGCAGCTTAGGTTGTCGCTGGCAGTTGTGGTCCTAGCAGGTGTCGGCATGCTCGCTGGCGTGACAGATGCCGAGTCGCGCACGCACGACGCCGGCAGTTCGCTCGTGCCGCGCATCGTCGCGCGCGCGCTGCCGGCGGTCGTGAGCATCACGACGCGCCAGATCGAATACGATCAGTTCAACCAGCCGGCGTCGACTCGCGGACTGGGCTCGGGCTTCCTTCTCGACCGTTCGGGGCACGTGCTGACGAACAATCATGTGGTCGAAGGCGCCGAGGAGATCAAGGTGGCGTTGACCGACGGGCGGGTCTTCCGGGCGGCCAGGGTCGGGGCCGACCGGTTCAACGATCTGGCGGTCCTCAAGATCGAGGGTAGGGGCCTGCCCGTGCTGCGGCTCGGAGCCTCGTCCAAGCTCGCCGTGGGCGAGACCGTCGTGGCGATCGGCAGCCCGCTCTGGATCGAGGGCGGGCCGACCGTGACGGCCGGCGTGGTGAGCGCGCTCGGGCGGACCATGGAGCAGCCCGGGCTCCCGATGCTTCACAACCTCATCCAGACCGATGCTGCTATTAATCCCGGCAACTCCGGCGGCCCCCTCTTGAACCTGAGGGGCGAGGTCGTCGGGATCAACACGGCGGTGATCGCTTCGGCCCACGGCATCGGCTTCGCCATCTCGACAAGCACCATCAAGCCAATCGTCAGGACTTTGCTGGCCCACGGCCGGGTCGCGCGCGCCTCCCTCGGGATCGTGGCCGTCAGCGTGACCCCGCAGGTAGCCTACGCCAATGAGCTCCCAATGGAGCGGGGCGCGCTCGTCGTCCGCGTCGAGGCGGGCGGAGCGGGTGAGGCGGCGGGGCTCGAGGCCGGCGATGTGATCACCGCCATCGCCGGGAAGCCCGCCCGGGACCTGCACCAGCTTCACGAGGTGCTGTCGCGACACCGCGCCGGCGAGGCCATCGAGATCTCGGTGTGGCGGGAGGGCCAAGCCCTGACGCTCCAGCCGATCTTGAAGGAGGAGTCATGAGCTTCCTGAAGCAGCTTGCCCGAGCCGCGTTCGCAGTGGTGCTGATCGGTGGGGCTGGACGGGTACCGCCCGCGTGGCCCGCGGACGAGGAGATCGTGATTCGAGCGAGCGCGATCGAACCGCACGTATTCCGCGCCACGATGGGCCAGCGCGTCAGCTTCGTGAAGCGCGTCGACTTGCCCGTTCACGTGGAGTTCGGCATAGACCCCGGCCAGCACCACGTCGTCCAGATCCCGGGGAACGGCCCCATCTGGGCCGTGTTCCATCGCCCCGGGACCCACCCCTACGTCGTGCATGTCTACGCCACGAAGACGACCACGACCCTGCACGGGATCGTGGAGGTGGTCGAGGATCCTCAGCACCCGTGGACGCCGGGAACGTGCGGAGCGGTCGTGATGGGGGACTGCATTGAGCCCTGAAATCGCGCCTTCTCAAGCTGCGCCGGGACGGGGTCGCGGCAATATCAGCCGTTGGTCCATCGAGCATCCCTACATCGTCGTCGCCTTCTACCTGGGCGTGGCGCTGCTCTCCGCGCTCGTCATCTTCTTTCAGATGCCGCGCCGGATGATGCCGTACGTGGAGAGTCCGATGGTAGGCGTGGTGTCCATGATGCCGGGGCTCTCGGCCGAGGAGATGGAGATCTACTTCTCTAAGCCCATCGAAGAGCGGATGGTGGATCTCAAGAACGTCCACTTCGTCCGCTCCACGTCCCAGGAGGGTTTCTCGATCGTCACCATCGAGTTCTGGTACGGCACCGACATGAAAAAGGCGCTCTTCGACGTCCAGTCGCTGATGAACGTCGTCCAGGCCGACCTGCCGGTGACCGGGTCGAACCTGAAACCGTCCTGGGTGCTCGCCATCGATCCGCTCAACATCCCCGTCCTCACGCTTGCCGTGACGGCCGAGGGATATGACCGCGTTCAGCTCCGCACCTTGGTGGAGAACGAGGTCGTCAACCGGCTCAAGGGCGTCAAGAACGTCTACTCGGTGGTGCCGTTCGGCGGCCAGAAGCTCCAGATGCAGGTCGTCGTCGACCGGGAGCGGCTCGCCGCCTACAAGATGACCCTCCTCGACCTCAAAGGCGCGCTCGACATGCAGAACCTCTCGCGCCCGGCGGGAACGCTGACGCACCAGGACCGCGAGCTCCTGGTGCGCAGCGATGTCCGCGCCCGCACGCCGGAAGAAGTCGCGGGCTACCCCATCGCCAGCATGGACGGGCGAACCGTGTATCTCCGGGACGTGGCGGAGGTCATGAACGCGCCCCGCGAACAGCGCAGCCTCTACCGGCTCAACGGGAAAGAAGCGGTGGAGGTCTCGGTCATCCAGCAGCCGGATGCCAGCTCGGTGCAGGTGATCAAGGACGTCAAGGCGAAGCTCGAGGAGATCCGGCAGGACTTCCCGCGCCTCAGGTTCGAGACCGCGTACGACAACGCCACGTTCGTCGGCTTCCTCATGGACAACATGGTCGAGGAACTGGTCGTGGCTGTCCTCCTGACCGGGATCGTGGTGCTGTTCTTTCTCGGGAACATCCGGGGCACGCTGATCTCGGTCATCACCATCCCGGTCTCGCTCGGCATGGCGCTGCTCGCCATGGTGCCCTTCGGGATGACGCTCAACAGCTCGACGCTGATCGGCCTCTTGCTGTCCATCGGCCGTCTCGTGGACGATTCGATCATCGACATCCACTCGATCGAGCGGCACCTGCGCATGGGCAAGTCTCCCAAGGAGGCCGCGATCGACGGCATCAGCGAGGTGCGGCTGGCCGTGCTGGCGATCACGTTCATGCTCTGCGTGGCGCTCCTGCCGCTGGCGTTCTCCGGCGGGATCGTCCAGTACATGTTCGAGGGGATCGTCTGGGCCATCATCCTGGCGTTACTGTCCTCGGCCCTGGTGTCCTTCACGCTGACGGCGCTGCTGGCGGCCCATCTCTTCGCCCCGCACAGCGCGGAGGCGGAGCGGCGGAGGACCTGGTTCGAGCGCGGGCTGATCGACCCGTTCCAGCGGTTTCTCGAGCGGCTGGAGGCCCGGTACCGCGGGGGTCTGGCATGGTCGATCCGGAACCGATTCACGGTGTTCACGGGCGCGGCGGCGCTGATCCTGGCGGGCGTGGCGCTCTACCCGCGCATCGGCAGCGAGATGATGCCGCTGGCCGACGTGTCCCAGGCCTTCGTCCAGCTCGAGGCGGCGCCGGGGACTTCCTTCGCGCGGACCTCGGAGATCGCCGCGGAGGTCGAGCGGTTCCTCCTCAAGCAGCCGGAGGTCGTCAAGGTGTCCTCCGAGGTGGGCTTCGAGCCCGGCGGCACGTACTTCACCGGCTACAGCATGGGCTCGGTCAACTCGGCCTTCATGATGGTGACGCTGGTGGACTCCTCGAAGCGGAACCGGAACATTTGGCAGGTCGTCGATCGGGTGCGCGACGAGGCGGTGGGCGCCATCCCCGGCATCCGCCGCCTGGCCATCAAGGAGATGGGGGCCGACGTGATGGCTTCGAGCGCGGTCAAGGGCGGTCTCACCAACGAGTTCTACCGGCTCGACAACAAGCGGCAGTTCACGATCCTGGTCAGATACCGGGGCGACCAGCGCCGCGACCAGGCAGACCTCGAGCAGGTCAGGATCGTGGGCAAGAAAGGCGAGGTCGTTCCGCTGAGCTCCGTCGCGCGCGTCGAGGAGCGGCGGGGCCCCACGCTCATCGAGCACGACAACTTCCGCCGGGTTGTCTCGGTGCTCGGCTACTACCGGAAAGGCGGCCCCCCGAGCATGGAGCTGTCCATGGATCTCCTCATGGCCGCCCACGAGAAGATCCAGTTCCCGCCCGGCTACGGCGTCGAGCTGCGCGGGGACATGACCCAGATGGAGGAATCCTTCCAGCGGCTCCTGCGCGGGCTCTACCTGGCTCTCATCTTCATGTTCCTGCTCCTCGTGGCCCAGTTCAGGAGCCTCATCGAGCCCTTCAACATGATCTTCTCCCTGTCGCTGATCCTGACAGGTATCCTCGGCGGGCTGCTGCTGGCGCACCAGACTTTCTCGACGGTGTCGATCCTCGCCGTCGTCATCCTGACAGGCATGATGATGACGGTCGCCGTCCTCATGATCGATCTCGTGCTGCGTCTCCGGGCGGAGGGGATGGAGCGGGACGAGGCCATCCTGACGGCGGGGCCAGTCCGGCTCCGGCCGATTCTGATGACGTCGTTCATCAGCATCGTGGTGCTGATTCCCGTGGCCTTCTTCCCGCGGACCGGCATCGATGCCTACGCGCCCCTGGCCACCGTGGTGATCGGCGGGCTGACCATAGGCACCGTGCTCGCGCTCTTCGTGGTGCCGGTGCTGCACACGTATACGGACGACCTCACGAAGCTGGCGCTGGCAGGGCTCCGGCGGCTGCGCGGCCGGGGCACAGGGCACGGCGAAACCGATGTCAGGAGGGACTCATGAAGCTTGGAAGGCGCGAGAGCGGCGAGGAGATCGAAATCGGCCCGGAACGTCTCGGCGGGGATGGGTGGCGCCGCCGAATCGCCTCGCGAGAGGGCGGCTCGAGGCTATTGAAGCTGGTGATGCTCGTGATCGTCCTCGTCGCGGCCGCCTGGGCCTTGTACGCCAACCTCCGGCCGGACCGGCCGGCCATGGACATGAACATGCGCGTCACATCCGGCGCCACGCCGTTCCCTGTCGTCGTCGTACCCGTGGAGCGCGGCCCGATCATGGGGACTGTGGTGTACACGGGCAGCGTCGCGCCCTTCAACGAGGAGGACATCTACCCGCGGGTCACCGGGCGGATCGTGGAGATGCCCGTGTATCCCGGCGATGCCGTGCGACCCGGGCAGGTGCTGGCCCGCCTCGACAGCGTCGAGCTGACCTCGCGGGTCAGGGAAACCGAGGCGGCCCTGACTGCGGTGCGGGCGAGCCGGGTCCAGATGGAGAAGGAGCTGGCGATGACGGAGGCCGAGGCCGGCTACGCCCGCGCGGTGGCCGCACGGACCGAGCGTCTCTTCAACACGGGCGCGGTGTCGAAGCAGGAGCACGAGAACGACCTCGCCCTGGCCGCGACCGCCGAGGCGAAGCGGGACGCTGCGCGCGCCAAGCTCCACGCCGCAGAGGCCATGCTGGCGCAGGGCGAGGCCGCGTCCCGCACCGCAGCCATCGTCCGCAACTACTCGGACATCGTGGCCTCCACCTCGGGCTACGTGGTGAAGCGGCTCGTCGCTCCGGGCGTCCTCGTGCAGCCGGGCACGATCATCCTCAAGGTGGCGCAGATCGACAAGGTCCGCCTGCAGGCCAATGTCGGCGAGAGGGACCTCGGATCGATTCGGATCGGCTCGCCGGTGCAGGTGACGACCGCGGCGGCCGGTCAGCCGCCCCTCGCCGCGACCGTGACGGCCGTGTTCCCGTTCGTCGAGCAGGGGCCGCGGACTGCCGTCGTCGAGGCGCTCGTGAATAACGCGGGGCGACGGCTCCTCCCGGGGCAGTACGTCACGATGCAGTTCTCGACCGGCCGGCGCGAGCAGGCGTTGATCGTCCCGGCCTCGGCCGTCGTCCGGATGGGCGGCACGGCGACCCTCTGGGTCGTCAAGGATGGGCTGGCGGACCCTCGTCCCGTCGTGACCGGGCTGCACAATGCCGATCGAGTCGAGATTGCCGAAGGCCTCACGGGGGACGAGCGCCTCATCGCTCGCGGCCAGGAGGGCCTCTACGCGGGCGCGAAGGTTAAGGAGGTCTCCGGCGCGTCCCCGCCATCCTCGCCGACGACGGGGCCGCAGCAGGAGCCGCCCGCCAAGCCCGGGATGAAGGACATGCCCGGGATGAAGGAGTCGACCGACGCCCCCACCAAACCCAAGGAGGGACCCCATGCCGGTCATTGACCTCCGTTGCGTCCGCCACGTGGCGCGCTGTGCGGCCTGCGCAGTCAGCCTCGTGCTGACCCTTGCGGCGCCCACGGAAGCTCAGCCGCTCCCCAGGGTGGAAGGACCGCTCACCATGGAGCAGGCCGTCGAGCTGGCGCGGGAGAAGAGCCTTCGCGTCAAGGCGAGTGACGCCGACGCCCGCACCATGGATTCGATGCGGAAGGAGGCGCTGGCACCCTTCTGGCCTCAGGCATCGGCCAACGGGTACTTCAACGACCAGCGGATGGCCCCGAATGTCTACACCTCAGCAGGCAACACCATGGCTCGCAACTACCAGGTCTTCAACGCCGACCAGACCCGCGACGGGAACCTGACGCTGATGTACCCGATCTTCTCCGGCGGCCGTGACTACTACGGCTACAAGGCGGCGGCGGCGAGAGCGGACGCGGCGAGGCACATGCTGAGAGGGACCGAGCTCGACGTGGTCATGCAGGCGCGCCTGGATTACATCGCCGTGCTGCGCGAGAGCGAGAACGCGCGGGTGACGGGCGAGCTCCTGCGCGATGTCGAAGAGCGGCTCCGCGTGAGCCGAGAGATGCTCGACGCCGGACGCGTTCCCCGCTACTACGTGCTGCGCGACGAGGCGGAGCTCGCCAACGTGGTCCAGATGGACGCCATGGCGCGCAGCCGGGTCGAGCTGTCGCTGGTGTCGCTCAAGACGACCATGGGAGTGGACCTGGCCTCTCCGATCACGCTGGCGGACAGGCTCGAGTTCGCGGGCGTGACCCTGTCGATCGACGAGGGCATCCGGCAGGCGAGCGAGGCGCATCCGGATCTCAAGGCGGCCGCCAAGCAGCGCGAGGCCACCGCGGCCGAGGTCCGTGCCGCCTACGGCAACTACTTCCCGCAGGTGTCCGTGGGCTACATGTACGACTGGGCATGGGTGAAGAACCGGGCCTGGGAGTCCCAGGCCGAAGGGCTCAGGTCTCGCGCGGACAGCTCCGACGGGTACTCCGTCGGCGTGGTCGTGACCCTACCGCTCTTCGACGGGTTCGCGAGAGAGAACGCGCTGAAGACGGCCAAGGCCAGGCTCGACAAGGCGACCCAGTCGGAGGGCCTCGTGCGCCAGCAAATCGCGAAGGAGGTCAATCAGGCTGCTCTGATGCTCAGGGCGGCAGAGAAGAGCGTCGAGGCGAGCCGGAAGGGCCTGGAGCAGTCCGAGGAGGAGTCCCGGATCGTCAAGGAGCGGTTCGGGGCTGGCCGGGGAATCCAGCTCGAGATCCTGGACGCGCAGGTGAGCCTCACTCGGGCGCGCTTCAACGCGGTCGCCGCGCTCGCGGACTACAACAGCGCCCTGGCCATGTGGCTCAAGGCGACGGGGCGCGTGCGCTGACCGAAAGGGAGAGTTCGAGGCGGGAAGCGAGGTCTGAGGGAATGACAATGCACCCGCTCCACCTGAAGGTCATGACATGGTCATCGGCGCTGTTCGGCGCAGTGACCTACGTGCTGTGTGTCTTGTACGGATTGATCGCTCCGAAAGGGTTGCATGCGACGCAGCTGCTCGAGTCGCTGCTGCCAGGCTTCAAGTGGCTGAGCCTCGGGAGCTTCCTGCTTGGCGTCGTGGAAATGTTCCTCTCCGGCGCCTACCTCGGGCTGGTGTTCTCGCTGATCTACAACGCTGTCCAGCGCCGGTACGCTGGCGCCGGATGAGCACGACCGGGGTGACCGGCTCAGTATCCAGCTTGCAGAGAGCTGATCTGCAGCTTTGGGGCCTCACGTGTCCTGCGTGCGTCCGGACGGTGGAGGAGGCGATTCGCGGGGTGCCTGGCGTCGAGTCCGCGTCGGTCAACCTTGCAACGGCGCGCGCGTTTGTGACCTACGACAGCAGCCGGACCAGCCTTGCAGCCATCCACGATGCGATCAAGAAGGCTGGCTATCGCGTCGGGCTAGGTCGGGCACGGTTCCACATCAAAGGGATGACGTGCGCCTCGTGCGTGACCCGCATCGAGCGGGCGCTGGAGGGTACGCCGGGGGTCGTCCGCGCCACCGTGAGTCTTGGCGCAGAGGAGGCGGAGGTTGAGTACGTCCTGGGCACCACCGACCTCAAGATCGTGAAGACAGCAGTCGCTTCCGCCGGCTACGACGTGACCGAGGGGCCTCCGCCGAGCAGCCCGTCCGCCGTCGATCAGGAGGCCAGCGCCCGAGAGCACGAGTACCGTACGCTCATGCGCCAGTGGTGGTTCGGCGCGGCTGTCGGGTCGTTCACCATGATCATGAGCTATCCGTGGGTCTTCCCGGGCCTTGGCACCCTGTTCCCAAGGGACAGCCATCGTCTCTGGTACATGTGGGCCGGCATGGGGGTCGCCTCGCTCGCGGTGATGCTCTATAGCGGGCGCCACTTCTTCACGGGCGCGTGGCAGGCACTCACACACCGGTCGGCGAACATGCACACCCTGATCGCGCTGGGGACCGGCGTGGCCTGGATCTACTCGACCATTGCCTTGCTGTTCCCCGCCATGTTCCCGTCGCGCGAGTTTGCCGATGTCTACTACGACGTGACGGTGGTCGTGATCGCGCTGGTGGACCTGGGGCTCGCCATGGAGCTCAAGGCGAAAGGGCGGACCTCGGAGGCGATCAAGAAGCTGATCGGTCTTCAGCCCAAGACGGCACGCGTCCTGCGTGACGGCCGAGAGCTGGACATCCCGGTGGAGGAAGTCCTGGTGGGCGACACCGTGGTCGTCCGGCCGGGCGAGAAGATCCCCGTGGACGGGAAGGTGGTCGAGGGGGCCTCTGCTGTCGACGAGTCCATGGTCACCGGGGAGTCCCTCCCGGTGGAGAAGCACGTGGGTGACGAGGTCATCGGCGCCACGATGAACAAGACAGGGGCCTTCCGCTTCCAGGCCACCAAGGTGGGCAAGGACACGGCACTGGCCAACATCGTCCGGATGGTGCAGGACGCTCAGGGCTCGAAAGTGCCGATCCAGCGCATCGTGGATGTGGTCTCCGGGTACTTCACGCCGAGCGTGGCGATCCTGGCGATCTTGGGCTTCATGGTCTGGTACACGTTCGGTCCCGAGCCTCGCGTGATCTATGGGCTCATCGTCGCCGTCACGACCCTCATCATCGCCTGCCCCTGCGCCCTGGGCATGGCCACACCCATGTCCCTCACCACCGGCGTCGGCCTCGGGGCCCTCAACGGCATCCTGATCCGTGGGGGCGACGCGCTACAATCGGCGGAGAAGCTCCAGACCGTGATCCTCGACAAGACGGGCACGATCACCCACGGGAAGCCTGTCCTGACCGATGTCGTGCTGGGGCCCGGTTTTGACGAGGCCACCCTGCTGCGATTGGCTGGAGGTGTCGAGAAGTCCTCCGAGCACTCTTTGGCGGCCGCCGTCGTGGAGGGAGCCAAAGCCAAGGGGCTGGCGCTGGCGGAGCCGTCGAGCTTCGCCGCCATCCCGGGGCACGGGATCGAGGCCACCGTGGAGGGCCGGGTACTTCTCCTCGGCAATGCCAAGCTCATGCGGGACCGCAAGGTCGAGCTGGGCGATCTCGAGGCGCGGGCTCAGCAGTTCGCCGCTGACGGCAAGACGCCGATGTTCGCCGCGATCGACGGCAGGCCGGCCGGCATCGTGGCAGTGGCCGACACCGTGAAGTCCGATTCCCTGGCGGCAGTTCAATCGCTCAAGGGCATGGGGCTCGAGGTCGTGATGATGACCGGCGACAACGAGCGCACGGGCAAGGCCATCGCACGACAGGTAGGCATCGAACGAGTGCTGGCCGAAGTCCTTCCACAGGACAAGGCCTTCAATGTCCAGAAGCTCCAGCTCGAGGGCAAGCGTGTGGCGATGGTGGGCGACGGGATCAACGACGCGCCGGCCCTGGCCCAGGCCGATGTGGGCTTCGCCATCGGTACCGGTACCGATGTGGCCATCGCCGCCTCGGACATCACGCTCATCAAGGGGAGCCTGCGCGGTGTCGTCACCGCCATCCAGATCAGCAGGGCCACGATGCGCAACGTCTACCAGAACCTCACCGGCGCCTTCATCTACAACACGCTCGGTCTCCCGGTGGCCCTCGGCGTCCTCTACCCGCTCTTCGGCATCCTGCTCTCGCCTCTCCTGGCGGCCCTGGCCATGTCCTTCAGCTCGGTGACCGTCATCGGCAACGCCAACCGGCTCAAGCGTTGGAGACCATCATGAGCTGGGACCGGGTGGTCGTCGATGTGGTCGGTCTTGCGCTGATCGCCTGCATCGTGTGGTTCTTCTGGCTCGTCAAGGCCAAGGGCGTGCGCGCCGCGGCAACGAGCGGCGGCTACCAGGAGCAGATGGTGCTGGTAAAGGGAGGCTACACGCCCGACGTGATCGTGGTCGAGGCCGGCAAGCCGGTGCGCCTCAACTTCGTCCGCCAAGAGTCCGCCTCGTGCTCGGAGATGGTGCTGCTGCCCGCGTTCGGCAAGTCCGCGAAGCTCCCAGAAGGTCAGACGGTGCCCGTCGAGTTTCTGCCTAAGGAGAGAGGGGAGTTCGAGTTCGCCTGCCAGATGGGCATGTTCCGCGGCAAGATTGTGGTGGAGTAGCCAGTTCATGCGACTCGTATCGTCCTTCGCGATTGCGCTGCTGACGGTGACGGTGGCCTCCGCCCAGCCCGAGCCCGTCGAGGTTCACCACATCCACGGGCTCTCCTTCGATCCGCGTGATCCCACGGCGCTCCTGGTGGCCACGCATGCGGGGCTTGCGAGAATCCGGCCCGGCGCGAATCCCGAGTGGGTCGGCGCAAGCCGATTCGATTTCATGGGCTTCACGGTGCCCCCCGCTAACCTTGGGATGCTCTACGCGAGCGGCCATCCTGATCTCGTTACCTACCGGAATGAAGGTCACGGGAACCTCGGCTTGCTCGTCAGCCGCGATGGCGGCCGGACCTGGGAGAGCGTGGCCCTGAAGGGCCAGGCGGACTTTCACGCGCTCACATACGGCCCGGACGGCGGGGGAGCGCTCTTCGGGTGGAGTGTCGCCGGGCAGACCGGTTTGTATCGCATCTCGACCAAGACATGGGCAGCGGAGCGACTTTCGGCCCCGGGCCTTAAAGACGTCCTGGCTCTGGCGGCCAGTCACGACCTGCCGAGCCGACTGCTGGCCGGCACGCCGGGCGGCCTGCTGCTGAGCCAAGACCGGGGCCTGACCTGGCGTCCGGTCGCAGGTATCCCGCGTGATGCCCCGGTGACGGCGGTGGCGTACAGTCCCGCCGAGAAGAGGCGCGTATACGCCTACGTTCTCCGTGCCGGCTACGGTCTCATGCGGAGCGACGATGCCGGCGCGACGTGGCGCCCGACGGGGCTGGCGGCCAAGCCCGACGAGCCGGTGATCGCGATCGCGCCGGGGCCCGACAGCAAGGTGGCGGTCGCCACGACGGCCGCGTCCGTATCTGTGTCGGATGACGGCGGAAGGTCGTGGAGACCCGTGTTCGACAGGGGGCGCGTCCGCAAGCGCGCGCAGACGATGGAGAAGGAGAAGTAAGGGAGCGAGCCCGTAACGATCTCGTAGACAGAAAGAGAGGCCAGCGGTGGCAAAGGATTGGGTTGTGGCTGCCCTGGTGGCGTCGTAGTGCGGAAAGGGGGTGAAGTGACGGTCTAGACGGCGTGACAGACACTCTGCTGTGACCCATGCTGTCGCTTGGAGGCGCAGAATGAGACAGGTGATGAGTATCGTAGTGACGATGATGCTCGTGGTCGCCGTGGCGACGATGGGCTCCGCTCAGACCGGAGCGATGACTCCTGAGCACATGAAGATGATGAGCGGTCAGATGAAGACGATGAGCGATCAGATGAAGGGCGGGAAGATGACCGCCGATCAGATGAAGATGATGGCCGAGCACATGCAAATGATGGCCGATCGGATGAAAGACGGCCAGATGAGTCCCGATCAGATGAAGATGATGAACGAGCACATGAAGATGATGGACGACCACATGAAAGGCAAGATGAGGGGCAAGATGTAGCCGCTCGCTGAGACACGCTGACGGGTCAACCTCTCCCACCTGCGCCACAATCTGGAGCGCCGCCATATTGGCCGGAGGCGATGGTGCGATGCGTCTAGCCGTGGGAAGACGCTTGCAGTACTCTCTGGGCCCCGATACCTTCGGTGGGACGGTCAACGGGCCTTGGAGCTTCAAGGAGGAGCAGCCATGCCAGTGTACGAGTACTACTGTGACAAGTGCCGAGGCGACGTGAGACTCACCCTCTCGATCAAGGAGCACGACAAGGCGAAGGCCGCATGCCCGCAGTGCGGCAGTACAGCGCTTCGCCCGTTGGTGAGCTCGTTCTTCTCGCAGACGTCGCGCAAGTCCTGAGAGCCGCGAGCGCTGGGAGGATCGGAGGGGTCCGTACGTCCACGAGGAGCCGGCGCTGGCCCTGCGGGCTCCCCGGCGCGGACTACACGCCGAACGACTGAAGGAAGCGCTCCGACACGAGACGACGAGAGGGGCGCTGATCATGGCCAAGGCGACGCCATTTCCGCGTCCTCAGCCGAGAGCCGGTGATGTCGTCGTGCTGCGTCAAAGCCAGGAGTATGTCGAGGGTGAGATCATCACCGTGTTGGGCGCCGGCCGGTACAGGGTGAAGTGGGCCACCGGTGTTGACTACCGCGATCGGATCACGACCGTGACGGCCGACGAGATTCGCAAGAAGACGTTGGAGGATTCGTGATCGCCGGCGACATCGGCGCTGTCCATCTTGAGCCCGACCTGCGGCGCGTGAGCGCCGACGCCGATTCCGACGTGGCCCGGGCGGCTCACGACGAGCTTCGCCTCCTGGCCGCCCAGCAGCGTCAGGACTCCACGCAGGGCGGCTAGCATCCTAGCTCGATCGTCGATCACGGCTCCGCGCGGCGGAGCTGCCAAGTGCCGGCGCCCTCGGCCGTGCGCGTATAGCCCCAGGTGCCAGTCACGATCCGTCCGCCCTCGATCGCGCGCAGACGACCCCGGCCGAAGTAGTCGGTGCCCCACTTCCATTCGTACTCGAGCGTCCCCTCCCGCGCGGTGCCGGTCAGCGTGACGGCACTCGAGCCGTACGGGTGCCACCGCCCTGCGCCGTCCACCGTGAACAGCGTGTAGGAGCCGCTGACGGAGTCGCCCTGGCGGGTGAGGACCATCTTCACGTCCAGATCGGTGCCCTTGGCATTGAGCCACTTGCCCGTGAAGGTACCGCTGAACTGCCCGGTCAGAGGTGCGCCTTCGCCCGGCAGCGGCGGTAGCTCTCCGAGCCGGCGTGGCCGGAGCATCTGCGGCGTGGCGGACAGCCCGATCCGGCGCAGGGCCTCCTGCGCCCCTGGGTCGCTCAGGATGCGCGCCACCTGGCGCAGCTGCCGCGCGATGAAGGTGACGCGCGGCGCGCCACCCGGACGAGCCGCGAAGCGGTCCGCGTTGCGCTCCATGTGGGCGGCGATGGCCTCGATGCGCTGCGGGCTGAGCGGATGCGTGCGATTGGCTCGGTCCTCCCGGAAATCGGGATCGCCGGCGAAGGGCTCGAGGTGGGTCAAGATATGAAAAAAGAGCGGCGCCCCCACCGGGGCCTCGCCCAGCCGCTGCGCGATCGCAAGCGCGAAGGCATCGGCTTCCTGCTCCTGCTGCTGCGCCACCTCCGGCGAGACCGCCTCGTAGCCCGCGTGCTGATGGTAGAGGTGGCCCAGCTCATGTCCCAGGACGAAGGCGATCATGGTGTCGAAGAGCTGCTGGAAGCGCGCCATCACCACTTGATCATCGAGGGCGGTTGCCGGCACTCCCAGGGCCTCGAGCGGCGTGTGGGGCGCGCTGCGCAGGCGCGCCGGCCACTGATACTTGATCATGCAGAGGTAGTCCGTGATGGGCTGCAGGTCATAGCCCTTGGCGCTCAGCCACGAGTAGGCGGCAACCACGTCGCGCAGAAAGCGCAGGCTCGAGACGGGAAAGAAGATGCGCCGGGTCGAGAGCTGAGAGTAGAAGTTCATCGGGTGGGCGGCGTCCTCCCGCGGGAATTCGATGCGGACACCGGAGAGGCGGGCGCGCTCCTCTCCCGTGAGGACTCGGGGGATGTCCTGCTCGAGGATCGTCCGGATGTCTGGGGTCGTCTGGGCGGCCGTCCGGTCCAGCGGCGCGCTGCCGTAGAATCCCTGCCAGCGCGTAGCCGGCCCCGGCTGCGCCGGAACCGGCAGGGGCCACGCCGCCACAGCCAGAAGCACGGCGGCGGTGACGAGCCGTGCGCCCTCGCGCCTCACCGCGACGCCTCCAGGCCTTCCAGGTAGATGCGGGCTGGCTCGCTGATGGCGGCCGGCGGGGGGAGCGTGGCGCCGCTATTCACCCAGGCCTCGAACTCTATCGGAGAGCCCCACCGCGGAAGCCACACGGCACGCAGGATCTGGCGTTTGCTGTAGTCGCGCGCGATCTCCAGGACCTTGCGATCGTCCCCGTGCAGATCCTTCCGGAGCGCGTGGGGCCAGTCCCGGTTGAGGGTGAAGATCTGGGTGCGCGCCTCCTTCACGCGCCGATCGGTGTCCGACTCCGATTCTGGCGCAGCGGAGCCCACGCCGCGGCGCGAGCGCGTCTCCTCCATCAGCTTCGAGGCGCCGCCGGGATCGGTGGTGGCCACCGAGACGCGCGATGTCATCTCGACGCCCTGCTTGAAGGCCGTGGCCACGATGGCCGCGCCGAAGAGGGCGAAGAACACACCTGGTCCGACGCGACTCAACCAGATGCTCGTGCCCCCGGGAAGGATCAGCTTGCCCGACGAGTCCGTCTTTTCCGGCAGCTTGGTGAACAGGCGATAACCCAAGAACACGCTCATGCCCCCGATGAGCACCCCCAGCAACCGCTCGCCCATCCGCGTCAGGAAGCTGATCTCGTCACCTGTCAGCATGCCGTCCTCCTCATGGACATGAAGGTGCGACCCGGCATCTCGGGCAAGCGGATCGGGTCCACGCAGCAGATTTCCTCACGGGCTCGGCGAGAGTCGGCGCTGGCTCATTTAGTAGGAGCCAGGCTGACCACGGCCGCTGATGGAAGGGGCGGCCTGTCGCCGCCCCTTCTTGTTGTCCGACACTGTGCGCGGCTGTGCCGGCGAGAGTCGGCCCGGCAGCGCGTCAGGCGCAGCGCTTGTTGCCCGTCTCCCGTGGCGGAATGGTGAGCTCGTCCTTCGGCAGGAGCATCGGCTTGCCGAGGAACGGGAACTCGTTGCCAAAGTAGCGGAAATCCGCCGGGATCTTGTCCGGCTCCATCACCTCGGCCACGTAGCCCTGGGTGAGCATCTGATGGTCGCAGGCCCGCATCTCGACCTCGGCGCCCCAGAGGGTCTTGAACTTGCTCCCCTCCCAGGCCTTGATGAGCTTGTCGGTGTCCAGGCTGCCCGCGCGCTTGATCGCGTCAGCGATCCACATCGTGGCATTGGCGCAGCGTCCGACGGTCAGTGTCGGGTACTTGTAGGAAATGGGGGCGTCTGGATAGCGCGCCCGCCAGGCCTTGACGAACTCGCGGTTCTCCTTGGTGTCCACCGTGGACAGATAGGCGTCCGCCGTGACCTGGCCGAGGGCGGCCTTGCCCACGGTCTGCATGACCAGGGCGTCGTCGAGAAAGTAGTTGCCGACCTTCACCTTCCAGCCGAGCGACGCGCCCTGCTGGAGGAAGAGCTTGAGGTCCTGCCCCCAGTCCCCGGTCATCACGACCTCGGCGCCGGAGGCCATGATCTTGGTGATGTACGGCGCGAAGTCCTGCACCTTCTGCAGCGGGTGGTACTCGTCGCCCACGATGCTCTGGTTGGCGGCCTTGATCTTGTTGAACTTCTTCTTGAAGCCGTCGGCCGCGGCCCGGCCGAAGTTGTAGTCCTGGTTCAGGAGGTAGAACTTCGTGTACTTCTGCGGCGCCAGCTTGACGAAGTAGATGGCGAGCTCCGCCGAGTGCATGTCCGTGTTGAGGCAGCACCGGAAGGTGGTGTCGAAGAACTCCTCGCCCGTCAGCTCGGAGGCTTCCGTGCCGGTCGAGTAGAAGACCTTCTTGGCCTGGTTGGCGACCTGGGAGACGGCCTTGGCGATGTTGGAGCCGGTGTTCACCGCCAGCAGGTCCACCTTCTCGCTCAGCAGCAGGTCGTTGGCCCGCCGCGTGGCCACGTCCGGCTTGAGCTCGCTGTCGGCCGGGACGATCTCGAGCTTGCGCCCGAGCACCCCGCCCGCGCCGTTCACCCGCTCGGCGCCGAAGCGGAAGCCGGCCAGGTTGCCCTCGCCGATGTAGGCGACCGGGCCGCTGGTAGGCTCGAGCACGCCGATCTTGATCGGGCCTGTCTGGGACCAGCCCGGTCGCGGGATGACGAACGGGCCCGTCGCCACCGCTCCGGCGGCCGCCGCGCCCGTGAGGAATTGCCTGCGGTTCATCCTCCTGCTCATGGCCGACTCCTTTCGCTTAGACTTCGAGGTACTGCTTGCGCACCGATTCGCTGTCCTGCAGCTCCCGCATGCTCCCGCTGAAGACGATTTGCCCCTTGGACATGACGTAGACCCGCTGGGCCAGCGCCAGCGCCGTCTCCATGGACTGCTCCACCAGCAGCACGGGTGTTCCCGTTTGATGGATCACGGTCAGGATACGCTCCACCTGGTCGACGATCATGGGCGCCAGCCCCTCCGTCGGCTCGTCCACGAGCAGGAGATCCGGGTTGCCCATGAGAGTCCGGCCCATCGTGAGCATTTGCTGCTCCCCACCCGAGAGCGTCCCCGCGCGCTGCTGCTCGCGCTCCTTGAGGCGAGGGAAGAACTCGTACACCCGCTCGGGCGTCCAGCCCCCGTTCCGGACGCCGCGCTTCATGCCCATCAGGAGGTTCTCGCGGACCGTGATGGTGGGGAAGATCCGCCGCTCCTCGGGCACGTAGCCGAGCCCGAGCCGCGCGATCCGGTATGGCGGCATCCCCGTGATGGGGGCGCCCTTGAAGGCCACGCGGCCGCGGGACGGTGTCACAAGTCCCATGATGCTCTTGAGCGTAGTGGACTTGCCCACCCCGTTCCGGCCGAGCAGGCAGACGATCTCCCCGGCGTCCACCGCCAGGCTCACGCCGTGGAGGATGTGGGACTTGCCGTAATGGGCGTGCAGGCCCTCAACGGCCAGCAGCACTGGCTTTCCTCCCGAGGTAGGCGCGCTTCACCTCCTCGTTGCTCCGGATCTCGTCGGGCGTCCCGGTGGCCAGGACGCGTCCATAGTAGATGACGCTGATCCGGTCAGCCAGATTGAACACGACCTCCATGTCGTGCTCGACCATCACGAGGGTCCGGCCCTCGGTCACCTGGCGGATGAGGCCCACGGCCCTCCGCGTGTCCTCGGCGTTGAGCCCGGCGGTGGGCTCGTCGAGCATGACCAGATGCGGGCGCGTCGCCACCGTGAGGGCGATCTCGAGCTCCCGCTGCTCGCCGTAGGACAGGGCGCTGGCCGGCACATCCCGCCGGTCGAGCAGGCCGACCATGCCCAGCACCTCCTCGACCTCGCGCGTCACGTCGACCTGTCGATCGAGCAGCGACCAGGGATCCAGGCGCATGCGGCGGCGCGAGAGCACGGCGCTCCGCACGTTCTGGAACACGGTGAGACGCGGGAACGTATTGATGATCTGGAACGACCGCCCGACACCCAGGCGCGCGATCGTGTGCGGAGAGTCGCCCGTGATGTCACGGCCCCGGTAGACCACGTGGCCGCGCCGCGGGGCGTAGCGGCCGGTGATGATGTTGAAGAGCGTGGATTTTCCCGCCCCATTGGGTCCGATGACGGCGTGACGCTCACCCTCGCGGACCTCGAGATCGATCCCCGTCAGCACCTGCAGCCCGGAGAAGTCGTGGTGGATATCGCGCAGCTCGAGCGCGGTCACACCGGCTCCTCCGCCTCGGGCCGCGTCCACAGCCGGCGCACCGGCCCGTCCCGGCCGAGGAGGCCGGTCAGGCCGTTGTGGGCGTACAGCACCATCAGGACGAAGAGCAGCCCGAGCAGGAACGGCCAGCGCTCCGTCGTGCGCGACAGCCAGTCCTGGAGCAGGATGTAGACGGTCGCGCCCAGGAAGGGCCCGAGGAAGCTGCTCGTGCCTCCGAGCACCGCCATGAAGACGACCTCGGTCCCGATGGGCAGGTCGAGCGACGTGGGCGAGATGAGGCGCTGGAAGGAGGCGAAGAGGCCGCCCGCCACGGCCGCAAGCGTCGCCGCCACGGTGAAGACGATGAGCTTGGTGCCCATCACGCTGTAACCGAGAAAGGCGGCGCGCTCGTCGTTCTCCCGCATGAGCAGCACGGCATTGCCGAGCGGCGTCCGTGTGAAGCGCCAGGCCGCCCAGAGGCAGAGCAGGACCGCGGTAAGGGCCAGCCAGTAGAAGTGGGTGGGCTGCCCCATCCGGAGGGTGCCCAGACCCGGCAGGCTGATGTTGGGCACGGAAACGGTCAGGCCGTCGTCGCCGCGGGTGACATCCCGCCACTTGAGCGCGACCGCGTAGAGGAACTGGCTGAAGGCAAGGGTCAGCAGGGCGAAGTAGGTCCCGCGCAGCCTCACGCAGAAGAAGCCGATGACCACGCCGCCGATCGCGCCCGCCAGCGCGCCCAGGCCGAGCGCCGCCAGCAGCGGCAGCCCGACGATGTGCTTGAGGGCAAGTCCCACCGTGTAGCCGCCGACGCCGAAGGTGGCCGCATGGCCGAAGGACAAGAGTCCCGCGTAGCCGAAGAGCAGGTTGAACGACACCGCGAAGAGACCGAAGTAGAGCACCTCGATGGCCATGCGCAGGCGCACGACATCCAGCGCCCACGGCAGCGCGTAGAGCGCGGCCAGCGCCGCCACGCCGAGCGCCCCGGCACGGCGGCTCATCCCTTCTCCCCGAAGAGGCCTTGGGGGCGAACGATGAGCACGACGGCCATGAGCAGGAACTGGAAGACGAGGGCGAACTCGGGGAACCAGAGGATGCCGAAGGACTGCAGTTCGCCGATCATCAGCGAGGCCAGCAGCGCGCCCAGGAGCGAGCCGAAGCCGCCGATCACGATCACCACGAACAGATCGGTGAGGATCACCGCTCCCATGGAGGGGTCGGCCTGGAGGAACGGAGCCGCGATGACCCCGGCGACCGCGGCCAGCGCCGAGCCCACGGTGAAGACGCCGAGGGAGACCAGCGGCGTGTTGATGCCGAGCGCCGCGACCATCCCCCCATCCGAGACGGCCGAGCGGATGACGATGCCGATCCGCGTCTTGAGCAGGGCCAGGGTCATCCCGAGGCAGATCAGCGCGGAGACGGCAAGGATGAAGAGCCGGTAGACTGGATACTGGCTTCCCAGGAAGGGCACCGAGCCCCCGAGGCCGCCGGGCACTGGCACCTGGAGCGGATTGCTGCCCCAGATCCAGCGCACGGCTTCCCCGATCATGAAGAAGAGGCCGAAGGTCAGCAGCAGTTCATAGGCGTGACCGAAGGCGTGGGTGCGCCGCAGCCAGAAGCGCTCCACCAGGGCGCCGAGCGCTCCCACCACGAGCGGGGCCACCAGGAGCGACAGCCAGAAGCTGCCCGTCGCGTGGACGGTGCTGTAGGCCAGATAGGCGCCGAGCATGTAGAAGCCGGCGTGGGCGATGTTGAGGATGCCCATCATGCCGAACACGAGGGTGAGCCCCGACGCCACCAGGAAGAGAAGCATGCCCGACACCAGGCCGTGCAGCGCCTGGGTGGCGTAGACGCTCAGCGCGAACATGGGATCGGATCAGACGAGCTGATCGTCGTCCCGCCTACGCGCATCGCTTGTTGCCGGTGTCCCGCGATGGCTGCGTGATGTCGTCCCTGGAGATCCTGACGGAGCGGCCGATGTACGGGAAATCTTTTCCGAAGTAGCGGATCTCGTGCGGAATCTTCTCCGGCGGCATGACTTCGGCAACGTAGCCAGGGGTCTGCATCTGGTGATCACACGCGCGCATCTCGACCTGGCCCCACACCGTCTCGAACTTGGCGCCTTCCCACGCCTTGATCAACCGCGCCGTGTCCAGGCTGCCCGCCTTCGTGATGACGTCGGCCAGCCACCGGACGCATTCGGCATAGCGGCCCATGGTGAGATCCGGGACTCTCGATTCGAGTGGAGCATTCGGGTACCGCGCCCGCCATTTCCTCACGAACTCCACGTTGGCGGGCGAGTCCACCGTCACGAGGTAGTCGGACGCGGTGACGTGTCCGATGGCGTCCGTCCCGATGGCCTGCAACGTCGAGGGGTCGTTGAGAAAGAACGATCCGACCTTGGTGTTCCAGCCGAGCGCTCGACCCTGCTGCAGCAAGAGCCGGAGGTCCTGGCCCCAGTCCGACGTGATGACCACCTCCGCGCCCGACGCTCGGACCTTCGTGATGTACGGGCCGAAGTCCTGCAGGCGTTGAAACGGGTGATACTCCTCGCCGACGATGCTCTGGCTCGGCCGTTTGAGCGCCGCGAACTTCCTCTTGAATCCCGCCGTCGCCGACCGGCCGAAATTGTCATCCTCGCTGAGCAGGTAGAATTTCTCGTACGTTCGTGACGCGAGCTTGGTGAAGTAGACGGCGAGCAGGGCGCTGTGCATCTCAGTATTGACCGTGCAGCGGAACGTCGTATCGAGGAACTCCTCGCCGGTGAGCTCGACGGCCTCGCTCGTGGGAGTGAAGAAGATCTTCCTGTTCTGCGACGCGATCTGCGAGGCGGCCTTGCCCACGGTCGATCCGAGCCCGGTGAGAAAGTCCACCTTCTCCGAAAAGATCAGGTCGTTGGCGCGCCGGGTCGCGACGTCGCCCTTCATCTCGCTGTCCGCCACGACGATCTCGAGCTTGCGGCCGAGCAGCCCGCCGGTGGCATTCACCTGTTCGACGGCGTAGCCCAGCGCCGCGATGTGCTTGTCGCCGACGTACTTCACCGGGCCGCTGCGTGGTTCGAGGACCCCGATCTTGATGGCGCCGCTCTGCGACCAGCCCGGGCGGACGATCACGGCAGGGCCCACCGCGAGCACAGCGGTCGCCGCGGCGGTCGTGAGAAGCCTCCGCCTCGTCAGAGATCGGTCCATGGCGCGCCTTTTCCTCGGCTGAGCATCGGTTCGCCGGTAGCGTGGAGGGAAAGCGGCGGTGTGTCAAGCGGACTGCGACTGAGGCAGATGAACTAGTGAAGGCGCGCTCCCGGTTGGCAGAGAACGACGACCGTGCCGAGCTTCGTCCCGGCTTCGACCGCCTCGTGGGCCCTCGCGGTGTGCTCGAGCGGGAAACGGCCGGCGATCGGGTGCATCCGTCGACCGGTCTCGAGCCAGCGGGTGATGTCCTGCTGCGCCTGACGCCTGGCCTCGAGGGGGAGCGTCGACAGCACGAAGGCCTGAAGCGTGACGTTGCGCCGCATCATGTCGGAGAAGGGGACGACCGGTGCCCGGTTGCTGGTCGACGCGTACACGGCGAGAACTCCGTTGACCTTGAGGACCTTTAGGGTCGTCTCGAGGTTGGCCGCGAAGTCCACGTCCACGATCCGGTCGACGCCCTGGCCCTTCGTGAAGCTCATGACGCGCCCCGCAACGTCCTCCATCCGGTAGTTCACGACACAATCGGCACCGGCGGCCCTCGCATGGTCGGCCTTCGTCTCGGAGCTGACCGTGGTGATGACCTGTGCGCCGCCCCACTTCGCCAGCTGGATCGCGTAGTGACCGACCGCGCCGGCGCCGCCGGTGACGAGCAGCGTGTGTCCCTGGACGGCCCCGTCGCGGAAGACGCATCGATGGGCCGTCATGCACGGAATCCCGAGGGTCGCGCCCGCCTCGAAGCTGACCGAGTCTGCCAAGGGCGTGACGAGGCCGGCGTCGAGGGCGATGTACTCGGCCGCCGTGCCGAACGCCCGGCCGCGCTGGCCGTTGTAGAGCCACACACGGCGTCCGAGCCACTCGCGCGGGCCGCCGTCGCCGATCTGGTCAACCACGCCGGCGCCGTCGCTGTTCGGGATCACGCGCGGGTACTCCAGCCGATAGCCCGCGCCGCGCCGCCGGTTGCAGTCCGACGGATTGACACCGGATGCCGCCAGCTTCACACGGACCTCGCCCGCGCCCGCGTTCGGCGTGTCCGTCTCGCCGACGATCAGGACATCGGCAGCCGGTCCCTGACGCTCGTACCAGACAGCCCTCATCGCTCCATTCGCTCAGCGTTCCTGCCCTCAGCCCGCGGATCAGATCGCGGCGATCGTGCCAGATTGGCCGAGAGGGGTCAAACACCAGTTCTGCAGACCGGGCACGATGCGAAGGCGCCTGACCCGGGTCTCGTCCGGTCCGGAGACGGAATAAGCCAGCACTGTAAATACCAGGCCCGGTTGTCGCGTCTGATAGGCTGAGAGTCTCCCGAGGCGCTGCCTCCGCCGTTACATTGTGGCACTAGGCGAACCCGGGAATAGACAGGAGTGAGCCATGACTGCACAGCGAGTTCTCGCGGCGCTTCTGGCGCTGAGCCTCATCATGACCGGCCCGGGCCTCGCCCGGGCGGCCGATCCCCCGCCGGCCCCACCCGCACCGTCAGTTCCAGCGATGCCTTCAGCGCCGCCCGGATCGCCAGTGCCGGCGCCGTCCAGTGACGTGACGCCGGCGCGCGTGAGCTATCTCAACGGTGAGGTATCCTTTTGGCGTCCCGGTGCTCAGGACTGGACGCCGGTCAAGGTCAATATGCCTCTGGCGCCGGGCGACCTCCTCTACACCGGGCAGGGCGGCAATGTCGAGATCCAGGTGGGCCCGCGCGCCTTCGTGCGGGCATCCGAGGGAACCCAGATCGGCCTCGACAACCAGGAGCCCGACTTCGTCCAGTTTCGCGTGACCGCCGGTCATGTCGGGCTCGACCTGCGCGAGGTCGCAGCGGGACAGACGGTCGAGCTCGACACCCCGAACGGAGCCTTCACCATCGAGCGCACCGGCTACTACCACGCGGAGGTGACCCAGGAATCCACGGCGTTTGTGACCCATCGCGGTGGGAGCGCCACGCTGACCCCTGCGGGCGGCGCCGCCACGCCCATCGCCTCGAACCAGCAGGTCGTGATCACGGGGACGGAGTCGCCGCGTGTGGAGACCGGCGCCGCGCCCGCGCTCACCGCGTGGGATCGCTGGAACTACCAGCGCACCGATTACCTCCTCCAGCCCGCGAGCATCCGGTATGTGTCACCCGGGGTGTATGGAGGCGAGGCGCTCAATCAGTACGGCAGCTGGCGCCAGGTCGAGACGTACGGGTCCGTGTGGGTTCCCGCGGGCGTCCCCGCGGGCTGGGTGCCCTATAGCACCGGCCGATGGATCTGGGACCCGCGCTTTGGATGGACCTGGCTCGACGACGCGCCCTGGGGCTGGGCGCCTTACCACTACGGCCGCTGGGTTTTCGTCGGTGGCTACTGGGGCTGGGCGCCGGGACCGATCATCGTCCGGCCTGCCTACTCTCCGGCGCTCGTCGTTTTCCTCGGAGGCGGCGTGAGTGTGAGCATTGGTCGGCCTCTCTGGTGGGCGCCGCTCGGCTGGGGAGAGCCGGTCATTCCGTGGTGGGGACGGCCGGGCTTCGTCGGCGTGCCATGGTGGGGTGGCTGGGGCGGGCCGCGCGTCGTGAACAACGTCGTCGTCAACCGCACGACGAATATCAACGTGACGAACATTACGACGTACAGGAACGTCAACGTGACCAACGCGGTTGTCGGGGTGCCCGCCGAGCGCTTCGGCCAGGGACAGGTACAGCCCACGCGCATCAGCCAAACACAGGTGCAGCAGCTCACGCCGGTGCGCGGCGCGCTCGCGGTAAGGCCGGTCGCGGCCAGTGTGCAGCCGGCGACGGGCCCCGCCGCGCAGCCTCCGGCGGCGGTGCAGGCACGGACGGTGGTGGCGACGCGCGCGCCCCACGACGTCACACCAATGCTGCGCGCCCATGACCTCGCCGCGACTCCGGCGCCTGTGCCGCTGCCGGCGCCTCGCCTCGTGCCCGCTCCCCGTTCCGTGGCCGCTCCCGCGAACGCTGGCATCGCGCCAGGAGCCAGCCCGGGCGGGACTCCGATCGAGGCTCCCGGTACTCCCGGACCAACTGTCCCGCGGCAAGGGCAGAGGAGGGGGAGCACGGTAGAGCGGACAGCGCCGCCTCCACTACCCGGCTCGCCGAGAGCGGCGTCGCCCGAGTCCCGCGAGACGACGCAATCGGGTGCGCCGGCAGGATCTCCGAAAGCGGCGCTGCCGGGGACTCGCGAGACGGCGCAACCGGGTGCGCCGGCAGGGTCGCCGAAAGCGGCGCCGCCCGAGGCCCGCGAGACGGCGCGACCGAGTGCGCCGGCGGGGTCTGAGACGCGGAAAAGCAACCGGGCAGTCGGCCCCACCGACCAGCAGGTGCCGCCGCCTGCTCGGCCTGCCCTGGAGGGCGCGGCTTCACGTCACACGCCGCCGCCTCCTCCGCCGCCTCCCGTCGCGCGCAACGGCGCAAGCCGGCGTGCGCCAGAGGCCGCGCGGCCAGAGCCGCGGCCCAACCACCCCAGCCCATCTGCTGCACCGGCCGACCGCCCGTCTCGTCCGGAGCCGCCGGTGCGAGGTGAGCGGTGACCCCAACCTCGCGGGCGCGACTGACCTAAACGGGGAAAGGTCGGCGCAAATCAGACACGGTGAAGATGGCGAACCGGAGTGCCCCCGAGACTGGGCGGCCACCCCGGAGATGGGCCGTCAGTCTCGGCCCTCGGCAATGAATGGCGCATAGCCCCGCGCCATGAGCTCGCGGAGCGCGGACATGGCCTGCGCCCGATTGACGAACGGGCCCACGCGCACCCGTGCCAGCATATCCGCCGGCTGGCCCGTCACGCTCGTGAGCGAGTTCTGCAAGGCCGTCACGCCCTGGCGTCGGAGCCTGTCCGCGAGCCGAACCGCCGCGTCCGCGGTCTTGAAGGCGCCGACCTGCACCCAGTAGTACGTGCTGGCCATCCGGGTCTTGCTCGCCGGCTCCGCCTTCTGGGCGATTGCGGGCTCCTGCACCTCCACGAAGGATCGATCGTCCTTCAAGGTTGTCTCCTCGCGGGGGCGTACCGTGAGATGAAGCTCCCGGCGGATGCCTGGCAACGTGTGGACTGCTGGCGGCGCGGGCAGGGGAGCTGTCGATCCTGCGACGCGCTGGATCCGCGCGGCCGGCTCCGCCTCGGGCACGGTCGGGCCGACCTTTGAGGCTGGCGTCATCGCCGCGACATTGCTCTGAGGCGCATGAGGTAGATCGCCCCGCATTCGCGCGACCAGATCCGCGTAGGAGGCGGACCGCAGGATGCGGTTGAACTGAGCCCGATAGTTCGCCACGAGGCTGACCCCGTCGATGACCACGTCACGTACCGCCCAGCGATCGCCGCGTCGGACCATCGAATAGTCGACGGGGAGTTCTTTCCCGCTCCGAGTCAGCAGCGTGGTCGTGACCATTGCCGATTCACCGGCGACGGATTCGCCCAGGTAGTGGACCGTCACGCCGCTGGTCACGCTCGCCTTCGAGCTCATCATCGCGACGTAGCCACGCTCGAGGTACTCGGCAAAGAGTTGGACGAACTCCCGCTGTTGCTCCGGAGTCCTCGAGCGCCACACGGGACCGAGTGCCAGCGCGGCGGCTTCCTGGAAGTCGAACACCTCGTTGACGAGGGCCCGGATGGCCTGGCGAGACTCCTCGAGCCCACCCGCGAGATCCACGGAATGCAGCACGGAGTTGGCGCGCCCGAAGAAGGCCTCCAGCACCGCTGTCGGCGACAACGCCCAGGCAGGCTGGACGGCAACCAGCCCGAGCGCCGCAGCGAGACCGAGCACCATGGGCCTGCGGTGGGCCATACGCTGCCACAATAGTCCGTCCACGGGGTTTGCCCACCACTTTTTGTGGGTCGGACTCGATCCTCCTTCCTCACAGGGAAGAAACGACGTGCCGACCGAGCCGCGACCGACATCCAGGAGCCCGGAGCGAGCCAAGGGTGACCTGCTTCACCCGCCACTCCCGACTTGCGCTAGGCTCAGGGCAAGAAACAAGTGGATGCACGCTGAAAGCCCCGCTCATCAAGGGGTCAATATCAGATGATCAACTGCACGTTCGAAAACGGCTCGCATGCTCTCCTTCGCCACGTCGTCCTCCATGCGGTGGTCGAAAAGGACGGGGCGATCCTGCTGGTGCGACGTGCGCCCCATCTTCTCGAAGGTGGAAAATGGGGACTCCCCGGGGGATTTCTGAATCGGGACGAGTCCCTGAGCCACGGGGTCGTGCGCGAGCTGCGAGAGGAAACAGGGTGGGAGGGGCAGGTCGTCGCTCTGCTCCGTGTCAACTCGAGGCCGGATCGCCCACATGAGGACCGCCAGAACGTCGCCTTCGACTTCGTGGTCATGCCAGTTCGAAGGGTCGGCGAGCCGGACGGCGAGTCGTCGGCCGTCGAGTGGGTCAAGATTGCCGAACTACCTCCTGGGGAGTCGTTGGCGTTCGATCACGGCGAGACGATAAGTCTGTATCTCCGATCGCGCGGCAAGACTTGGCAAGCGCCGATCCTCGGATAGCTCGCCTCGTCTTAAAGACGTTGCCCGTATCCGCAGTTGCAGTTCCTGAGGAAGAAGATCGCGCACCAGAGCCTGTGCTGCATGGGTGTCCGGCGAGCCGCGCAGAATGAACATTCTGGCTCCGTGTGCGGGTGGTCGAGCGGAAGGTATTCGGCCTCTTCCTCGACCTCTGCGATGGCACAGAGTGGGGATCCGCACTCGCACATCGGACGTTCGATGCCGGGGGTCAAGGTGACCGTTCGGACTGACCAGCACTTGGGACAGGCGAACTCGTAGATCTCCTGCTGGTCGCCGTCGTACCGGAGCGCCGGTGTGCTCATGGCTGTTCCTCCCTGGAACGCAGACACAGCAACTCGCATGCCGGGATGGAACGGCAATGGCCGTGAGCACTTACGGTCGCTGCGCAGCCGCCGATGGACGAAGATTGTTGGCCGGATGCGCAGGCTTTGGCACTCGCACTGGAGGCAACTGGTCCTGCCCGGAAGCCAAAGGATCCCACGCGTCGGTCGTCGTCTCCGTCCGGTCTTGGACACAGCCCGACGATGACCGGTGTTGACGGGGACTCACGAGTGGCGTCGTTCTCGTCTTCCTGCTACGGCGCGGGTGCTGGCGCTTTGGCGCCGCGGCCGCGATGACGCCGGCCGCCGCGGCGCGACCGCCGGCGACGGCGTGAGCCCCCTTCTGCGGGTCCGGGTCTGGCCGTCGGAGCCGAGCCGCCGTCGGGCGGGGCTTCGTTGCCAGGGCCGACGCTCAGGTCCTCAGGGGGATGGACCGGCCCTCCGACGCGCTCGTGCCCGCGATCACTCCGCTCCGGCGCACGGTCGGTGCGGCCGACGGCATGCCCCGTGGGTAGCGGGCTCTCGACCTCTTGCCCGTTGTCGCCGCCTGTGAGCGTGATCGCGCCCGAGCGGCTCACGGTGATCTCCTTGATGCGACGCAGCCGGGTGCTGAGGCGTGGCGAGCCGGGTGGGCGGCTGAAGCCGCGCGACTTGAGCGCGTTGGCGAGCGTGTCGATCGTCACGACGCGGCCGGGGGCGGCCTGGACGAGATCCTGTACGATGGTGACGATCTCGTCGTGCGGCGCCGTGTGGGGCTCCGCTGTGAGCTGCCGCCCGTCGTGACTGCGCGCCGCAGGCTCCGCGGTGACGGCGGCGGCCGCCGGGCGCGACGGTGCCGGCCGATCGCGCCAGCCCCCGCGCCGGCCGCGACGTCCGGGCGCGCTCGCCTGCTCTCGCGGCTCGCGCTCCACCACCTGCTCGTGGCGCGCGGCGCCGCCTGTCAACGAGCGGTACGACAGGCGGCGGAACGTGATGCCGAGGCTTGCCGACACGTCGCCGACGGCGTCGAAGGCGCGGTCGTCGGACACGATTTCGATCAAGTCGCCGGGCCGCGCCGAGGCCAGCCACGCCCCGGCGCCGACCGCGATGCGCAGGTCGCTCCAGTCGCGCACGCCCACGGCGGGCGCGCTGTGCACGAGGTGCGCGCCGTGCCGCGCGAGAAGACGCGCGGTGTCGTGACCGATCACGCGCCAGTTGCCGACGGCGACGAAGTCGGTGCGACGGTCGAGGCGGTCGACGGCGAGGTGCTCGAGCATGCGCCCAATGTGTTCGGCCCGGCTCGCGTTCTCGACGTCGAGGAAGATCGCGCGGCGGGCCGAGGGAAACGGGCGCTCGGGCTCGGGCGGAAGCATGCGCCCCGCGAACGCGGGCTCGACGTCGATGGTGGCCAGGTCTGGCGGGAGCGACGTTCCTTCCGGCGGCTCGGCGGCGATCTCCGCGGCCGGCGCCATGACGTCCTCTGGCGGAGCCGCGGCCTCCGGCGCCCTCCGGGAGCGGGGCGCGGCCTTCCGGCCCGCCGTGCGGCGTTTCGTCGTCTTCTTCTGAGGCGTCACGCTCATCCCCCGTTCGTGGAGTGTCGCTCCGGGCATCGCGGCCCGCTATCGGCCCGGCCGAGTCTGATCGCCGGATGGTCGGGCTATCGTAGCTCAATGTCGGCGCCAGGACCAAGCGGACTGGGCCGTCGGGACAGCACGGTCCTTGATTCCCCCTTTGCGCAGCCCTAGAATGCCGAGATTCCTCCAAGACACCAACCAGGGAGGCCCCACGTGGCTCTGACCCTCGCGGAAGCCAATCAGATCGTGCACGCGGCGCTGGATATCGCGTCGGCCGCCTTCGCGCGGCCCAGCGGTGAGCTGGCCGAGCGGGCGGGAGTCCGATCATCCAGGGCATCGTCGCGGCCGAGGGCGGGCACATGATCCCGAGCCAGGGCGCGGTGCCGATCCTCCGGAGCGGGGTGCTGGAAGGCGCGTGCGGGGTAGGGGGCGGCACGGCCCAGCAAGACGAGGACTGTGCCCGCGCAGGCGTCGCGAAGCTCTAGCAATGAGCCGCCGTGCCATCGGCGGAGCACTCGTGGCGCTCCTGTTCCTCTGCGCCATGCCGGACCGCGCGCCTGCTCAGGTTTTCATCGCGTCACGCCCGCAGCCGGAATTCACGATCGGGCCGTTGTTCGTGTCGGCGTCCGTCAGGAACAAGGACGTCGCCGGGGCTCCTGGCCCGCTGACCGTGACGGTCGCATGGAGCCTCTCGCTGCCCCCGCGGCGGAGCGCCACCGATATCGCCCAGGAGCTCTACCTGTTGTGGCCGGCCGAGGTGGCGGGCACGGATGGGCCTGCCGGTGCCGATCTCGCCCTCATGCACCAGGTGGAGGTCCTTGGCTTCAAGGTCAAGGAGCACGGCAGCCTGCGTCTCTCGGCGCGGAGTCGAACCGACATGGGAACCGGCGCGGGCGTGCGGATGCTCGGCGAGGCCCCGTTCGTGACGTTCGCGCGGGAGAGCGGGCACGCCACGGGGGCCCGGGGCGCCACCCTCGTTCGCATTCCCTGGGTACCCGAGTCGGCGAGCCTGGACTGGCTCGTCCGGCTCGAACTCCCGGTGAGGGGCGTGATTGCCCCGAGGCGCGTGAGCTGGCTCGAGGACACGTTCTGGGGCCGGCGGTACATCCTCACGCTCAGCTTCGGAGACGTCGGGTACGTCTCGCTCTATCCCCTGTACTTCGGAGCGCGGGACCGCGTCGTGCCGCTGGCCCGCGATTTCTCCATGCTGCTGGTCAATTTCGGCGACGCTGACCATCTCAAGGTCGACGAGGTGGTGCCTTCGTCGGTGAACCGTCGGACGAGCGAGACACGGAGCAACACGGAGGCGTTCCAGCTTCCGCTCCTGGCCTCCGAAGGCCTGGCGCCCCAGCTCTTGAAGATCCAGTTCACGTACTTCCCGGGGCAGCTGCCGTGGCGACCCATCCTGATCTCGGCGCTCTTCCTCGTGCTCGGGAATCTGACCGGGCCGCTGGTGGCCGCGCTGGCGAGGCGCCTCGGCCGGACGCTGCGGGCGCGCGTGCACGTGGGGCGGGGCGCGGCGCCCAGCAGGGAGAAGGGAGCGATCCTGCCCAAGGAAGTGCTGGAGCGGATCCGCCCCGGAGAGACGAGCTACGAGGAGGTGCTCAGGCTCTGCGGGCCTCATGCCGAGGAGCAGGCGCACCTGCCGTCGGGTGAGACCCGGGCGCTGGTGTACCGCGGTCAGCGGGTCGTGCCGAACCGGCGGCGGTCGTTCGGCTGGTTCGCCACGGTCGGGCACTGGGATGTCGAGGACCACGAGGTGCAGATCGACTTCGAGCGCGACCGCGTGCGCGACATCCAGGCTCGCGTCCGTCGGTCACGCCTGACCGATCAGCCGATCCGGTGAGCGCCTGACTCGGGCCCTAGCGGCGCACGGAGTGAGAGGCTCGACGGTGCGGGAGGGAGGGGTGCATGGACGGCACGACGCTCTGGACGACGAGGGGATTCGGGCTGTGGGACTTCGTGCTGCTGCTCGTGATCGCGGGCGTCTGCGGCGCGATCGGACAGGCTATCAGCGGCGTGTCGCGGGGCGGCTGTCTGGTCTCGATCGCGCTCGGCTTCATCGGCGCGCTCGTGGGGATGTGGCTGGCGCGCCTGCTCGGCTTGCCGGAGCTCTTCACCATCAGCATCAACGGCGCCAAGTTCCCGATCATCTGGTCGATCATCGGATCGGCCGTGTTCGTCGCCATCATCAGCGTGATCACTCGCGCCCGAGGGTGAGCGACGCTAGGCGACGGGGCCTCCTCACTCCCTCGGGGTCGCGCGCTCGGCGATCTCGCGAATCCGGCGAAAGGCGAGCACGCGGAGGCGGTTGCCTTCGGGAAGCTTCTTGATGTCCTCGTCGGTGAGGGCCACGGTGTTGCCGTAGGCCTCGAAGACGGGGATCTCGTCGTCGGCGAGTGGCCGCAGGGCGCGCTTGCGGGCCAGGGCCGCCTCGACGTAGGGCGCCAGCTCCTCGCGCTTGGTCCGCTCGCGCTCGGCTTCGCGCTCGGCGAACTCGGGCATGACCTCGGTCGAGAAGAGCTCCAGGCTCTCGCAGATGTGCTCGTGGCGATTCTTGCCGCCCTGCTGGATGAAGATGGTCTGGTCGACGCCGGCGTCCTGGAAGGTCCGGAGCGTGCCGCGCAGGTCGTCGGGCGTGCCGATGCAGCCGGTCCCGGCGCCCAGCACCTCGGTGCCGAGCTGGTCGCGCACGGCCAGGAAGGCGTTCCAGATGTTCGTGCGCCCGGGCTTGTGCTTGCCGAAGACGTAGTGGTGGGCCAGGGCGAACTGGAAGAAGCGGAAGCCGTCGGTGCCGCGGCGCCGGGCCTCGTCGGCGTCCCGGTGGCAGGAGAAGCCGGTGACCATGGCGATGTTCGGATTCACCGCGTGGCCGATGGGGACGCACTCGCGCTTGAACGTCTCGTAGTAGTCGTCCACCCAGTGCTTGGCTTCGGCGGGGTCGACGAAGGCGAAGCTCAGGGCCCCGATGCCGAGCTGGGCGGCAAGATGGATCGTCTCGCGATTCGAGCAGGCCACCCAGATCGGCGGGTGGGGCTTCTGCACCGGCTTGGGCACCACGTTGCGCGCGGGCATCGAGAAGTACTGGCCCTGGAAACCCGGGTAGGGGTCCATCACCATCATGTTCGCGACCTGCTCGACCGTCTCCCGCCACATGGCCCGTCGCTCGGCCGGCTTGACTCCGTAGCCCTCGAGTTCGGCGCGCGAGGCGGACTCGCCCGTGCCCCAGTCGACGCGGCCGCCCGAGACGAGATCGAGCGTGGCGATGCGCTCGGCGACGCGGGCCGGCTGGTTGTAGCCGGGCGGCATGAGCACGATGCCGTGGCCCAGCCGGATGCGCCGCGTGCGCTGGGAGCAGGCGCCCAGAAACACCTCGGGAGCCGAGGAGTGCGAGTACTCCTCGAGAAAGTGGTGCTCGACCTCCCAGGCGTAGTCGATGCCCAGGCGGTCGGCCAGCTCGACCTGGTCGAGCGCGTCCTGGAAGAGGCGCAGCTCGCTGTCGGGCTCCCACGGTCGCGGGAGCTGGTGCTCGTAGAAGATGCCGAATCTCATCGCGCCTCCTTCGCGTGCCGGGGCCTGCTTCCGCTCCGCCCTCTGCCGGGCGGGAAAGCCAGACTCGTGAGCGTGGCCGGACTCGCGGGCCGGCTCGGAGAGCATACCAGTCTCGATACGATGCAGGAAGGCTCCGTCACACTCCTGTCGTCCCGTTCTTGACTGGGCGCTGGTGGCTGGCCCACTATCGTGCCGGCATGAGTCGACATGCCGCCGGCCGGCGCGCCGGACTCGAGCCCACCGGGGAAGGAGACTGGCTATGACCGCATCCGACAGACGCCACGAGTGGCCCGGGGCGACGCTCGCCCGCGTGCCGTACTGGGTCTACCAGGACGACGCCAATTACCAGGCCGAGCTGCGCCGTATCTTCGAGGGCCCGGCGTGGAACTACGTCTGCCTCGACTCGGACCTCGAGCGGCCTGGCGACTACCGCACCACCTTTGTCGGCGAGTTGCCCGTCATCGTCGTGCGTGACGACGACGGGGAGATCCGCGCCTTCGAGAACCGCTGCGCTCATCGCGGCGCCCTGATCGCGCTCGACGACGGAGGGACCGCCAGGCACTTCCAGTGTGTCTATCACGCGTGGAGCTATGACCTCCAGGGCAATCTCATCGGTGTCGCCTTCGAGAAGGGCTCCCATGGCCGGGGCGGAATGCCCGAGTCCTTCTGCAAAGCGGAACACGGGCCCCGCAAGCTGCGGACCGCGGTGCTGTGCGGCCTCGTCTTCGCCAGCCTCTCCGCCGACGCGCCGTCCCTTGGCGAATACCTGGGGGCCGAGGTCCAGGGTCGCATCGCGCGGGTGCTGCGCAAGCCCGTGCAGGTCCTCGGCCGCTTCACGCAGGCACTGCCCAACAACTGGAAGCTCTACGTCGAGAACGTGAAAGACACCTATCACGCCAGCCTGCTGCACGCGTTCTTCGGCACGTTCCGCATCACGCGGCTCACGCAGGGCGGCGGCGTGCTCGTCAGCCCGGACGGCGGCCACCACGCCAGCTACACGATCGACCGGCCCGACGACTCGCTCAGCACGGCGTATCGCGAGCAGGGGCTCCGATCGGAGAACCAGCGCTACCGGCTCGCCGATCCCAACCTGGTGGACAGCGTCGACGAGTTCGGTGACGGGATCCAGCTGCAGATCCTCACGGTCTTCCCGAGCTTCGTGCTGCAGCAGATCCTGAACTGTCTCGCCGTGCGGCAGGTCGTGCCGAAGGGGCCGCGCGCAATGGAGCTGCACTGGACGTACCTCGGCTTCGCCGACGACACGCCCGAGATGCGCCGCCGCCGGCTGAGGCAGGCCAACCTGGTCGGCCCCGCGGGCTACGTGTCCATGGAAGACGGCTGCGTCGGCGGCTTCGTCCAGCGGGGCGCGGCGGCCGCGAGCGCGGAGGTGTCGATCGTCAACATGGGCGGCGACGGCGCGGAGTCGCAGGAGACGCGCGCTACGGAGGCCTCGGTGCGGGGATTCTGGAAGGCCTACCGCCGGTACATGGGGCAGTGAAAATGACCTGGGCGCAGCAGTCGGCCGCGGATCTCGTCTCGCTCGTCTCGACGCTGAGCGCCGAGTACGCGCGTGCCATCGACGATGACCGGCTGGAGGACTGGCCCGAGTTCTTCGCCGACCCCTGCGTCTACAAGATCACCTCCGCCGACAACTACCGGCGGGGCCTGGAGGCCGGCCTCGTCTACGCCGACTCGAAGGGCATGCTGCGCGATCGCGTCACGGCGCTCCGCGAGGCGAACATCTACGAGAGGCAGGCCTATCGGCACCTCGTGGGCCTGCCGGCCATCCTCGGCGAGATGGATGGCGTGCTGCGCGCCGAGACCCCGTTTCTCGTGGTGCGGATCATGCGCGACGGCACGATGGATCTCTTTGCCACGGGCCGTTACCTCGATGCCATCCTGCAGGCCGGCGGGGCGTTGCGCTTCCGGGAGCGCATCGTGGTGTGTGACAGCCATCGCGTCGATACGCTGCTCGCGATCCCCCTCTAGCGGGACTCTGGCGAGTTCTGCCGAAAGCTCGCTGCCCGACCTTAGAGTGCCGGACGGGAGATTCTCATGCGCAGCATGTGGGCACTGCTGAACGCCACCTTCAGTGACTGGTACGAGGACCGGGCGCAGCGCCTGGGCGCCGCGCTCGCGTACTACACGATCTTCGCTCTGGCCCCGGGCCTCGTCATCGTGATCGCGATGGCGGGACTCCTGATCGGTCCCGGCGCGGAGAGCCAGATCATCGAGCAAATTCGAGATCTGATCGGCAATCAGGGCGCGACGGCGATCGAGGCGACGATTCGAAGCGCCCGCACCGCGACCCTGGGGGCGACGGGGACCGCTCTCGCGCTCGTTCCGTTGGTCTTTGGCCTGTGGGGCGTCTTCGGCGAGCTCCAGGACGCGCTCAACACGATCTGGGGAGTGACGCCCAAACCCGGCCGCAAAGTTATCGACATCGTGAAGGAGCGATTCTGGTCCTTCGCGATGGTGGTCGGCATCGGGTTCTTGCTGCTCGTGTCTCTGGCCCTGAGCGCCTGGCTCGCCGCCGTCAGCACCTACATTGGCCATCTCCTGCCCGCGCCGGCGGCCGCGCTCGAGGCGCTCAACTTCGTCATCTCCTTCGTCGTGATCACCGGTTCCTTCGCGCTGATCTTCAAGCTGCTGCCTGATGTGAGGATCGCCTGGCGGGACGTCTGGCTCGGCGCCGCCGTCACCTCGCTGTTCTTCACCGCCGGCAAGTTTCTTATCGGTCTCTATCTCGGCAAGAGTGCCGTGGCCTCGGCATACGGGGCCGCCGGCTCCCTCGTCATCATCGTCGTGTGGGTGTACTACTCCGCACAGATCCTTCTCTTCGGGGCCGAGTTCACCAAGGTGTGGACGAAGCGGCGCGGCTCGGGGTTCGTGCGTGAGAAGACGGCAATCGCGGTGACGGCAGAGGCGCGCGCCGAGCAGGGCCTGGGTCCGCGGACGGATGCCTGAGCGAGGCTTCGCTATCGCCTGCGCTCGAGGTTCAGATCGATTCGCTTCAAGCGCCGGAGATCGGCCCCGAGCTTCGCCACCTCGCTCTTCAGCCGGGCGGATTCGGCCTCCCGCGCCACGAGCTCGGCCTGACGCGCCGCGAGCTCGGCGTCCCGTGCCGCGAGCTCGGCCTGACGCGCCGCGAGCTCGGCGTCCCGCACCGCGAGCTCGGCCTCCCGTGCCGCCAGCTCAGTCTCCCGCGCCGCGAGCTCGGCGAGAGCGGCCTGCCACGCCCGAGCCTCAGATTCCCACTCGCCCGGCGGGTACTCGCTGAGGAGCCGCTCAAAGGAGAGCCTGGCCGCCCCGTAGTCAGACAGCTCGCTCGAGGGATCCACGTGGAGCCGCGCGAGGCGGTACAGCGCCCTCGCGTGCACAGCGTCGCGTGGGGCTTCGGCGACGACCCGGGCGTAGAGATCGCGAGCGGCGCCCGGCCGCCCGTCCCGGACCATCTCGTCCGCCCTGGCCACCAGTTGCGCCGCCTCGGATCGGCTGTCCGCCGTGTCGCGGAACCAGCCGGCCGGAGCGCACCCGGCGCAGAGGGCTCCGAGCGCCAGGACGGCGACAAGCCGGCTCATGGCGCTGGTGCTGTCTTCGGGAGCCGAACGGTGAAGCATGTGCCCTTCCCCTCTTCGCTCTCGACGCCAACGGAACCGCCATGGGCGGCGACGAGCTCTTTGACGATGGCCAGGCCGAGTCCGGAGCCCTTTCGGCCTCGATGCGCCTGCTGGTACGGCTCGAAGACGCGGCTGACGTCCGCGGGCGGGATTCCGGGGCCCGTGTCCCGCACCGTCAGCTCGACGTGCGTCGCCGCGTCGGTCACCCCCACGCGAACCGACCCTCCGTGCGGCGTGAACTTGACCGCGTTCCCGATCAGATTCAGCACCACCTTGGTCAGCGCCTCGTCGTCGGCTGCCAGCACGAAATCGGTGCCGGTCGGGATGTGCTCCAGAAGCAGGTTCTTCTGCTCCGCCTGGGGCCCGAGCACGTCCAGCACGCGGGCGACGATCTTGTCGAGACCTACGGATCGTCGCTCAAGCGGGAACACGCCCGACCGGAGCCGGTTGAAGTCTAGGATCCGATTGACCAGGCTCAGCAACCGATCGACGCTGCCATCGATCGTCGCGACCCACTGGCGCTCCTTCGGGTCGAGAGTGTCCCGCGATCGGGCCAGAAGGAGCTGCGCCGCCGCCCGGATGGCCGTGAGCGGATTCCGAAGCTCATGCGTGATCTGGGAGAAGAACTGCTGCTTGAGGGTTTCGACGTCGCGCAGCTGCTCGGCCATGCGGTTGAAGGAGTGCGTCAGCTCCCCGATCTCGTCCCGCGTCTCGATCGGCAGCGGCTCCCTGAAGCTCCCGTCCGCCACGCGCCCCGTCGCCGCGGAGAGCTGGCGAACTGACCGCGTGACGTGGAAGGCGACGAAGCCCGTCGCGCCAAGCGCGGCCAGCAGGCTCACGCTCAAGATCACCAGCACCGTGGCCCATGTGCGGCTCTCGAGCGATCGGATGGCTGCTTGTGCCCGGTCGACTTCTGCCGAGGTCGCCTCCGTCAGCCGTGCCAAGGCTTGATCGAGTCGGTCTGCGGCTCCCCGCGCGGGCCCGTCGAAGAGACGGAGAGCCCGCGTCGTCTCGCCCCGCATGATGAGCTCGCGCTCTTTGCTGAGCTGTTGCCGGAAGGTCGCCAGGGCGGCGACCGCCTCACGGTAGATCTTCTGTTCCGCAGTCGATCGGAGCAGGGGGTCCAATCGCTCCAGATCCGTCGCGATCCGATCCACGCGCTCTCTCGAGAGATCGCCGTACGCCGTGTCCCGTAATACGAGGAAGCGGGCCTCGAGCCGGAGCATGCGGGGGACGGCCTCCTGGAGGGAGGCTTCGAGCTGGAGGGCGGGCAGGAAGCGGCTGGTGATGTCGCGATGCGTTTGAACCAGGTGGTCCACCGCAAGGAGGCTCCAGCCGGCGATGCCGACCAGCGCCAGAATGACGAGCGCCGAGGCTGCGAAAATCTTGGACGCCAGCCGCATGTCGACCCTCGCGATTTCTGGGCTGCCCAGGTGCCCCCGCACCAGCGTGATGCTCTCCATGGTGCGAAGCGCTGCGCGGCCTTGCTCGTGCCGAGACTATACCACTCCGAGTCTCGGCGAGCGTCCGGGAGTCACGCATCGCCTCGCCGCCTGCTGGGGTCGTCGTGCTCGGCGATGATGCTACACTTCGGGCCGGCGATCCGCTGCCGTCCCCGGATGCGGTCACCTGGGCGCCGGCGAGCTCGAGCAGAACGATGGCTGCGTCCCGATGCCAGGGAGGAGATTCGATGGCTGACCCGGAGGAGCTGACCATGGAGGAGCTGCGCGAGCGCATTCGCGCGGCCGGCGTCACCATAGCGGAGAACAGGCTCGCCATGATGCGGAAGCTCTTGGGCGATGCGCTCGTGGCGGTGCGCGCGATGGATCCGCGCGCCAACAAGACGCTGGAGCCGGCGGTGAGATTCGTGCCCACCCGCGGGAGCCGCGATGAGTGACGAGATCGCCTACGCCACCATTCGGGAGCTCGGCGCCCGCTACCGGAAGCGGGAGCTCTCGCCCGTGGAGGTCACGACCGCGCTGCTCGCTCGGATCGACACGCTCGACCCTCTCCTGCACGCCTTTGTCACCCTCACGGCCGCCGGCGCGCTGGCTGACGCGCGAGCGGCGGAGGAAGCGCTGCGCCGTGGCGACGAGCGCCCCCTGCTGGGCATCCCGGTCGGGCACAAGGACATCTACCTCACGCGGGGCGTCCGGACGACGGGCGGATCCGCCCTTCTGGCCGACTGGATTCCGGAGGAGGACGCCACGTGCGTCCGGCGCTGGCGGGAGGCCGGCACCGTCCTGCTCGGCAAGCTGATGACCCACGAGTTCGCGTTCGCGATCCAGCTTCCGGGTCATCGCTTTCCGCCCGCGCGCAATCCGTGGAACCTCGACCACATTCCGGGCGGCTCGAGCAGCGGGTCCGGCGCCGCACTCGCCGCGGGGCTCGTCGTGGGCGCGACGGGCTCCGACACCGGCGGG
>WNGF01001990.1_pt1 | contig 41932 bp, 42 predicted proteins | sample 5400641 | NCBI WGS metagenome assembly WNGF01 (sample SAMN13153371, study PRJNA577476) | soil metagenome | isolation source: 80 cm soil or saprolite under grassland replicate 2 | place: USA:California | collected 2016-06-15 | reverse complement strand
TGATCTATCTCGTCCTGTACCTGGCGACAGCCGGCTGAATGGTATTCGCTATGTCACTGGCCGCCACGATCTAAGAGGGGAGGTGACCGCGGGTGGTCCTGTTCTCGAGGATCATCATGAGTTTTGGCGCGTTCCTCATCGTGACGGGCGTGACCTACGGCGGCGTCACATACGAGTGGGAGGGCGCCACGCTGATGATCATCGTGGCCGGAGGCGCGCTCCTCATCGGCGCCTACCTGGTCTCCGGGGTGCGGCGGGCGCGCGCCGTACTCGCCGCGCGGCCTGGGCAGGCGCAACACGAGGGCGCGGATTCCGAACCCCACGTTGCGCCAACCATCTGGCCGGTCGTGTTCGCCCTCGCTGCGGTTGGCTTGGTCGTTGGGGCGGTCGGGGCACGCTGGGCGCTTGTCGGCGGTGGCGTGCTGTTCATCGTCGCGAGCGTCGGCTGGGTGCTCGACATACGCCGGCAGTGGCAACACGGCCCGGGTGCCGCGCCGCAGGAGGTAACCCAGCACCCCGCGACCGGGCCGCAGGGGGACTGAGCCGTCGGCGGTGAAAGGAGTCGGCAGTGAAGAGTCGCTCGCTGGACCAGTGCCTTCGCTGCGGCAAGCCAACGGCATATGGCCGGTCCGTGTGCAAGGAGTGCAACCCGGCTGGACTGCCCGAGCCGAGCCGAACGCAGTACCACGCGACGGTGTTCATCACCGTCCTCGTGGTTCTCGTCGGGCTCGCCATCCTGGCCATCGCGCTGCACTAAATATGCCGCCAGCGGAAACGCCCAGCCCGCGGGCTCGCGCCAGGCGGTGGGCGCCGCGGCTGGCCTGCTTCGTGATCGTCACGGGATGGCTCCTGCTCATCGCCGCCCCCGCGCAGGCCCATGCGATCCTCGTCTCGTCAAGCCCGGCTGCAGGCGCAACGCTGGGTGTGACGCCGGCGGCGGTCGTTCTCACCTTCGATGAGCCTCTCGTGCGCGGGTTCTCGCATGCCACCGTCATCGACCCGGCGGCCCGGCGGTTCCAGGGCACGGTGTACCGCGCAACCATGCGGGTGCCGCTGTCGACAAACGCCCCAGGCGTCTACCGTGTCGAGTGGACGACGGTGAGCCAGGTCGACGGGCACACGGTTAGCGGCGCATTCCGGTTCGGCGTCGGCGTCTCCGTCGCCGCGTCAGCCGCGCCTTCGTCGCCGGGGCCCTCTCGGGGGGACATCATCGTCGCGGTCGCCCGCGCTGCCGAGTACGCCGTTCTACTGCTTGCGTGCGGGCTCGTAGTGCTGCGGCGGCTAGGGCGGGACCTCCCGCTGCGGCTGCCAGTGGTTCCCGTCGCGACCACACTGCTGGTCAGCGGCGCCGCGGTCGTGGTTATCGAGGCGGTGCGGGCCACGTCAAGCGCCTCGGTCGCTGGCATCGTCGACTACCTGACGATCGGAGTCACCGGCTGGGCGCGGGTCGCACGCATCGGGCTCGAGGCGGGAGTGCTGATCACGGCCGTCGTGGGCAGGCGCCTTTCGGCGTTCCTGCTCACCGCGGTGGTCGGCGCCGTCGCGGTCGCCGGGCATGCCGCTGACGTGGATCCTGCGTGGGCGGGCATGGCCGTCAACGCCGCCCACCTCGCGGCCGCCGGAGTGTGGGCCGGCGGCATCATGGCTCTGGCACTTGTCCGCGTGACCGGTTCCTGGCCGACCGCGGGCCGGGCGCTTGTTCCCCGGTTCTCACGGGTCGCGCCGTGGGCGTTCGGGGTCTCAGTGGGCCTCGGCGCCGTCCAGGCGGCCCAGTTGCTCGGCGGCCCGTCCGAACTGCTCGGCACCGCGTATGGCCGCACGCTTGTCGCAAAGGCCGCCGGCGTCATCGCCATGATCCCGCTGTCGATGCTCGCCTGGCGGCGGGTGCGGGTGATGGTGCGAAGCGAGGCGGCACTCGCGCTGCTCGTTGTGGTAGCGGCAGCGGCACTGGCTGCCTATCCCGTGGTGCCACGGGAAGCACGTGAGGCGGCGGAGTCACGCGAAGCACGCGGCACGGTGGCCCAGACGTCGCCGTTCCCGCGGCCCGGTGACCTCACGATCGCCCGCGGTGCGGGAAACACGATGGTCGGTCTGACCGTGCACCCCGGTCGTCCCGGATTCAACCAGGTGTTCGCCTACATCGCGCCGTCGCCGAAAGCACGCGCACGGGTGCGGCTGTCGGTCGGCGGCAGGTGGTCCGTCTTCACCGCGTGCGGCCCGTCGTGCTGGGGCGTGACCGCCGACCTGCGAGGCGGGGAGCGCCTGGCGGTGGCGATCGCGGGACGCGGCGGCGGCACCGCGGCCTTCGCCTTGCCGCCGCTGCCCGCACATGACGGCACCGCGCTCGCCGAGCGAACGGCCCGCCGGATGGATCGCCTGCGCAGCTACCGGGTGGACGAGGTGCTGGCCGGCATCCGCAGCGCCTACGCCTTCGCGCGGCCCCACAGGATGTCGGAGCGGACGTGGTACGGTGACTTCCCTCAGGACACGCGGTGGCTCGGTGCCTCGATCTATACCCGCGCCAGCCCGGGAACGCGGTGGAAACTGCAGTCCAAAGGTGTGCTCGCCCCAGTGCCGTACTTCGCGTGGAACCCATTCAAGCCGTTCGTCGACCCGACCGTCGTCGGCGCCGCGACGATGGACCACGTCGCCGTGACGCGGGTGGCGTTCTTCGGCGGGCACGGCTCGGATCCGGAGCCCGTGTGGTTCACGTTGTGGATCGATCAGGCGACTGACCGCGTGCTGAGGTCGCAAATGTGGCCGCCAGGCCACTCCATGGATGACCGCTACTACGCCTTCGACCAGCCGACGGACATCCCCCGCCCGCCAATCGGGTGAGCGCAGGGGTAGGAGGTCGGTGCAGCTTTCAGACAGGGAGCCGCAGCTCGAAAGTCGCGCCGTGGCCAGGCTCGCTGCGCAAGTCGACGGATCCGCCGTGCGCCTCGGCGATGGCCTTCACGATCGCGAGCCCGAGGCCGACGCTTGTCCGCCCGTCACGACCGTCGGCGCGGGCGAACCGGTCGAAGATCCAGGTCTGCTCGGTTTGCGGTATGCCCGGTCCCATGTCAGCCACGGCCATCACCACGCAGCCGTCCTCGCGCCGCGCTGACAGCTTGACGGGCGTTCCGGCCGGCGTGTGCCGGACGGCATTGCCGATCAGCTCGTCGAGGGCGTCGGGGACGCGGGCGGGGTCGAGCGGCACCGAGGTGTCGATGACCCGGCCGAGCTCGACTGCCGGGCACGTGGACGACCACCGTGCGCATGCGTCGGTCACTAGCTCGCGAATCGGCGTCTCGACCGGGTGCACGAAGTCCGGCTGCTCCGTCGCCGCCAGCTCAAGCAGCCGGTCGGAGATCGTCCTCAGCCGGTTCAGTTCGTCGATGACGACCTCCGCGTCGCGTGCTGCGGCCGGGTCGGTCGTCGTTCGCTGGATCAGCTCGGCGTGCCCAAGCGCGATCGTGAGCGGCGTGCGGAGCACGTGGGAGGCATCCTCGATGAACTGCCGCTCCTGCTGCAACAGCGCGAGGTTGTGCTCCGAAACCCGGCGGATCTCTTCCCTGGCGGCGACGCTGCGCCGGACGTACAAGACCATCACCACGAACACGGTCGCCATCAGGGGGATCTCGGTCAGCTCATCGGGCGCCTGGTTGCGTTGTAACACATCGGTCGCCAGCGCGACTCCGGTGACAAGCATGACCGCGGCGAGCGTCATTGACGTGGTGCGCAACCCCCAGACCCGCCAGCCGTACAGCAGCGACAGCCCGATCCAGATGAAGTGGAAGGGCACCGTGGCCCAGTCGCGGAACACCAGGATGGCCGCGGCGTTGATCAGCACGAAGGGCCACCATGCGATCTCAACCCAGTACCGCCGTGCGAATGCCGTCGCTCGCCTAGTCAAGGTCCACCCCGTACCCCATGCCGCGTACGGTGACGATGGCGTCGGGCACCAGCTTCGCCCGCAGCCGCCGCACGTACACGTCAACGACGTTCGATCCGGGCAGGAAGCTGTACCCCCACACGGCCGAGAGCAGCCGCTCCTTGGACACCGCCTCGCCAGCGTTGCGCATGAGCTCGGCCAGCAGCATCGACTCCCTGCGGGTCAGCGCCACCGGTCCTGATCCGGCGTTCGCCTCCTGCCGGACCGGGTCAAGCACCAGCCTGCGCGTCGTGAGCGTGTGCGGGTTCGCTGGCGCCCTGTCGCGCATCCGCGCCTTGACCCGCGCGAGGAGCTCGTCCAACGCGAACGGCTTGGCCAGGTAGTCGTCGGCGCCCATCTCAAGGCATCGGACCTTCGAGGTCGTGTCCGTGAGGCAGGACAGGACGATGACCGACTGCTCGGGCTTTCTGCGCAGAATCCGGTGCAGGACCGAAACACCATCCGTGCCTGGCATTAGCAGGTCGAGAACGATGACATCGTAGGTTCGGGCGAGCGCGAGCCGGAAGCCGTCCTCGCCATTGGTGGCCGTGTCCACATCAATGCCCTCGCCGCGGAGCGCACGCGAAATGAAATCGAGGACTCGGGGTTCGTCATCGATTGCGAGAACTCGGTTGCCGGTCACCGCCACCTTCGGAAACGAACCACATGTGCTATGGAAGGCCGCTATCTGTAGATTCATCCCGCCGGGATGAACCTACACCGGCCCCGCCGCCGTACAAGACAAGAGAACATGAACTAGCCTCAAGGAGCAACCGATGCGAACCGTCCATACGTTGGCGATCACGATCGGAGCCGCCGCGCTGCTTGCCGCCTCGGCATGCGGCTCGAACGGCTCCGGCCCATCCTCGGGTGGCAGCAGCAAGCCGACGCTGACGATCACTTCGCCGGCCCGCGGCGCCACCGTCACCACACCGTTCACCCTGACGTTCACCACCGACCGACTCCGGCAAGGACCACGTGCACCTGTTCATCGACGGCAAGACCCAGAACTACAAGGTGGTGACCTCCACCCGGACCCAGGTCAGCAACCTCTCGCCCGGCAAGCACACAATCGGTGTGACGCTGCAGCATGCGGACCACTCGCCGGTCGGCCCAAAGGCTTCGGTCGTCGTCACCGTCAGCGGAGGCGCCGGCGCAACGCCGAGCAGCAACTCAAGCCCCACCGGCGGCCATGGCTACTGATCATCGCCGGAAGCGAGCCGCCACCGTTGAGGTTGTGCAGCGGTATCGGCGCCCGGCGCGCTGGTTCCACGCGGGGATCTATGTCAGCGTGCTTATCGTGGCATTCACGGGCTGGTGGCTGCTCGCGGGCCAGGAGGGCCGTGCCAGCCCGCTGGCCGTGCTCGCCGGCATGCCGGACATCTCATTGCACAAGCTTGTCGGGTGGATTCTGGCCGGTCTGGGACTCGCAGGCGTGCTGGCAGGCGCGCGGGGTGTCCCGTCCTTCGTGTCCGAGTCGGCGCGCTTGCGCCGGTCCGAGCTGGGCTGGTTCGTGCGCTGGCCCGCGGCGGTTTTCACCGGCCGGTTCGGCTGGCACCAGGGCCGGTTCGACCCGGGCCAGCGATTTCTTAACATCACGCTGATCCTCGGCCTGGTGGTGCTGGTGGGCACCGGGGCAGGGCTCGTTGCCGTACACGGCGGGCCCACCTTCGTCGTGCTCGCCCTGGTGCACAAGTGGACGACCTACCCCGTCACCGGGCTCATCGCCGGACACATCCTCGTTGCATCGGGCGTGCTGCCCGGCTACCGCGGAGTGTGGCGGTCGATGCACTTCGGCGGCCGGCTCCACGCCAGCGTGGCCCGGCGGCTGTGGCCTGCGTGGTCCCGCGACTCACTGGAACGGCAACCGGAGCCGGGCGAGGGCACCCACGATTAGGTTCCGTCGGTGCGGATCTCGGCCCGGCTGGTGAACCCGCCGCCCGCGAGCCGCGCCGCGATGGCGACCGGGATGAAGGTCGCAAGCACGACGAAGAACACGACCACGTTGACCTCAGGCAACTGCTGGCCGAGACGGATCGCCCCGAAGATCCACAATGGCAGCGTGTTCTGCGCTCCAGCGGTGAACGTGGTGACGATTACCTCGTCGAAGGAGAGCGCGAAGGCGAGCAGCGCGCCGGAGATGACCGCCGTGGACAGCAGGGGCATCGTCACACGGCGCAAGGTCTGCCAGCCATTGGCACCGAGGTCCATCGAGGCTTCGATGAGCGACCCGGACGTCCGGCGCAGCCGGGCGAGCACGTTGTTGTAGACGACAACGATGCAGAACGTCGCGTGGCCGATCACGATCGTCCACAGCGAGAACCCAACGGCAGCGTTGTAGAAGAAGGCGTTGAGTGCCATCCCAGTGATGATCCCGGGCAGCGCGAGCGGCAGCACAAGCAGGAACGAGATGGCTTCCCTGCCGAAGAAACGGAACCTGTGCACACCGAAGGCGGCGAGGCTGCCGAGTATCAGCGCGGTTGCCGTCGCGAGCAGGCCGACCTTGACAGAAAGGAGCAGGGCCGCGCGGACCTGCGGATCATCCCAGGTGCGTGCGAACCATTTCACCGTCAGGCCCGAGATCGGCCAGCTCTGGATGTTGGAGGGGTTGAACGCGTAAAGCAAGATCGCGACGATGGGGACGAACAGGAAGAGCAGAACGACCCCGACCCAGACCGCGAGTGCCCTGCGGGTCCATGGACCTGTCATCGTTGCCTCCCTTCTCGTTGCGCGGTTACCTGTTGCGTCGCTAGAGGGCCTCGAAAGCGCCGAGGCGCTTGGCTGCGGCCAGGTAGAGGGCCATGACAACGATCGGCACGACCGCGAACGACGCGGCAAACGGCAGGTTCCCCGCGACGCCGACGTTGGTGTAGACGACGTTGCCGATGAATGTCGAGCCGGTGCCCCCGACGAGCAGCGGGGTGATGTAGTCGCCGAGGGTCAGGGCAAAGGTGAAAATCGAGCCCGCCACGATCCCGGGAAGCGCGAGCGGCACGACCACCCGGCGCAACGTCTGCCGACCCGGAGCGCCGAGGTCAGCCGACGCTTCAAGATAGGACTCCGGGATTCGTTCCAGCGCCACGAACACTGGCGTGATCATGAATGGCAGCCAGATGTAGGAGAACACGATCCACATCGCCCAGTTGCTGTAGGCGAGCTGAACCACCGGCAGGTGCAATTGCTGCAGGGTCCAGTTGAGCGCCCCCCGGTGGGACAGGATCAGCACCCACGCGTAGACGCGCGCCAGGTAGCTGGTCCACAGCGGCAGCATGATGGCCGCAAGCAGCGCGGTTCGCAGCCGGGGGCCAGCGACGCGCGCCATGAAGAAGGCGAAAGGGAACGCGACGATCGCATCGGTGACCGTTACCGCGAGTGCCATGCCGATGGTCCTCGCGATGATCTCGCGGTAGGCGCCGTTGCCCAGGAAGGCGCGGAAGTTGTCCAGGTTCCAGGTGTGGGTGATCGCGTTGGTGAACGGGTCGATCCCCCAGAACGCGGTTATGAGCAGAACGACGAGCGACGCCGCATAGACAACCAGGAACCAGGCGAGCGGGAGCGAAAGCACGGCCGTCGCCCGGGCGGAGGGGCGCCGCCAGAGGACCGCCGCCACCCGGGCCATCCCGCCCGGCGCCTTGTTCGTGCGCACGCGAGCCGTCACGCGTGGTTCACCGGGTCAACGAGGTGCGGATCATCCGGTGACCTGTGTCGTCCACGCCTGCTGCCACTGCGCGTAGGGCACGCAGTTATCGCTGCCGCCGCCGCATCGGGCGATCGGTGTCTTCCAGAACTTGATCGAGTTGAAATACGACGCGGGCGCGTTCGCGTGGTATTGGGCGCACGCGCCCTTTTGCAGCCTGTTCATGACCGAGCACGCCAAGGTGTTCGCCGGTGTCTCACCGAACGAGATCGCCTGCTCGGCCTGCACCTTCGGGGTGCTCACCCACTTGATCCACAGATAGGCGCAGTTCGGGTGCGGCGCGTGGGTGGCGAGCATCCACGTGTCGGCCCAGCCGGTGGCACCCTCGCTCGGGATCTCATCTGCCACCTTTGCGCCGTCCGCCTGCAGCGTGTTGGTCTGGTATGGCCAGGCGGCGCCGACGGCGGCGTCGCCGTTTTTGAACATCGAGATTTCCTGCGAGGCAAGCGCCCAGTACTTGCGGATCAGCGGGCGCTGCTGCTTGAGGAGGTTGACCGCCGCGTTGAACTGGTCCTGGGTCAGCTCGTACGGGTCTGTGATCTTGAGGTTCGGCCTGGTCTTCGACAGATAGAGCGCGGCGTCGGCGATCTGGATGGGGTTGTCAGGAACCGTGACCTGTCCCTTGTACTTGGGGTCGTAGATGACGCTCCAGCTCGCCGGCGGGCTCGCGAAGGTCTTCTTGCTGTACAGCAGCACGTTCGGCCCCCACTGCAGCGAGACGCCGTAGTGGACGCCGTTGATGGTGTTAAAGGCGGGCGCCTTCAGTTGCGGGATGAAGTTCTTCCAGTCAGGCACGAGGTTCACGTTCACCGGCCGCACGTCGCCGCCGTAGATGAGCCGCAGGTCAGCGTCACCCGAAGCGGAGACGAGGTCGTATTGCCCGCCACCGCCGTTGGCCATCAAGGTGACCATCTCGTCGCTCGACCCCGCGTACTTGGCGTTGACCTGGCAGCCGGTCTGCTGCTCGAACGGCTTCACCCAGGCCGGCTGGGCGTACCCTTCCCACGCGATGAGGTTGAGCTGCCCCTCAGCCTTCCCGATGGAGCCGGCCGGCTTCATCCCGGCGGTGGGCGGCTGCCCGGCGCCCCCACTCGATGATGAGGCTGGTGTGCTCGAGCCGCCGCAGCCCGCGAGCAGAAGGCCTGCTACGCAGCCGATCACTACGGCGATAACGATCCTGGGTTGCCTGCGCATCATGTGTCCGTTCCGCTGCCGGCACCATCGGGCGCCGTGTCGCTTGCCTGAATCCGGTATGTCTGGTCCGCGTGCCATGACAGGTGAACCCGCTCCCCCTCGGCGGCCGTAGCGCCCTGCGCATCGCCCGCGTTCTGCTTGACCACCACGAGTTCGCCGCCGGAGTCGAGATCCACGACGTACCGGGTGATCATGCCAACGTAGACGATGTCACGTATCCGCCCGTCAACGGAACGCAGACCCGCAGGAACCGGCAGGTCCACGCTGGTCAGCCGGATCTTCTCTGGCCGGATGACCCGGCGCTCACCGTCGGAGTCGATGACGTTGGACACGCCGATGAACCCCGCCACGAATTCGGTGGCGGGATGCTCGTAGACCTCGACCGGAGTGCCCACCTGCTCGACGCGGCCCGCGTTGATGACCGCGATCCTGTCGCTCATCGTGAGCGCCTCTTCCTGGTCGTGCGTCACATACAGGAAGGTGATCCCAACTTCGCGCTGCACGTGCTTGAGGAAGACCTGCATCTCCTGGCGCAGCTTGAGGTCCAGCGCGCCGAGCGGCTCGTCGAGCAGCAGCAGGGTCGGGGCGTTGACGATGGCCCTGGCCAGGGCGACGCGCTGGCGCTGCCCACCGGACAGCTGCGCGGGCCGCCGATGTCCGACGTCGGCCAGGCGGACCATGGCGAGCGCGTCGGCCACCCTTCGCTGGCGCTCGGTCCGCGGCACCCGCCGCACCGCAAGGCCGTATCCCACGTTCTGGGTCACGTTCATGTGCGGGAAAAGCGCATAGTCCTGGAAGACGGTGTTGACATCACGGTGGTAGGGAGGCTGGCCGGTGACATCGGCATCGCCGAGCAGCACCTGCCCGCTGTCCGGGCGCTCGAATCCAGCGATGATCCGCAGCAGCGTGGTCTTGCCCGACCCCGACGGCCCGAGCAACGTGAAGAACTCACCCGGCGCCACCATGAGATCGACTCCGGCGACGGCCGCTACCCCGGGGTACTCCTTACGCACGCCGACAAGCCGCACCGCGGCGGTGGGCGCCGGCTGGCGTGACCTGGCCTGGGTCGATGAGGGGCCCACGGGCGCACCCGCCCGATTCGTAATCACACCCTCATACTCTCCCCGAATTCATGAATCCGCAGAATAACTGCCTGCTGACAACCGATGCAAGCGTCTACAGGCACGCCGTCTTCGTTCTTCGCAAGAAAGCTCCCGTATCGGCACCGGATACCGCAAGCGCCCACGTGACAGCGCCGCGATCAGCGGCGAGCCCTCCGGCACCGTCGGTGTCGCACACTCTGGACCGCTCGCACACTCTGGACCGCTCGCGCGCTCCGACCGGTCGAGAAAACTTAACTTTTTCGATTGATTTAGTCGATAATTTTTGCCAAGATCGTCCTCATGCGCCGACAGCCCTCATCACAACCGACGTCTCACCGATCCGCGGCGGCAGGCCGGTGGCCTGTTCCAACCCCGTCCAGTCCCGCGCCTGTCCGCGACTGGCGGGCAGCCAGACACCAGCCAGCGGCGAGGCGGCGAGTGAGCGCCAGCAGTCAGGATCTGCTGAGCCCGCAACAGCTCGCCGAGGTGGCAGGCGACCACCTGGCCCGGCCGGAGGATTGGATCTCACGCGTGCGGCTCACGGTCGAAAGACGCTGGTATGAGCGGATCCACCTGGCTGATTCGCATGACGTCTGGCTGATCAGCTGGCCGCCCGGCCAGGCAACCGGCTTTCACGACCACGGCCCCTCGGCTGGCGCGTTCGCCGTCGCCTGGGGTTTCCTTGAAGAACTCTTCGACGGCGCGGCCAGCATCGTTGGGGCGGGAGCGGCTCGCTCGTTCGGGCCGAGATTTGTGCATAATGTCCGCAATGTTTGCGAGGTGCCAGTGGTCAGTGTGCATGCCTACTCGCCACAGCTGACCGAGATGACCCGCTACGAGGTCACTCCAGAAGGGCTGGTGGCGTGCCGCACCGAGAGCCTGCGGGAGTGGTGACCGCGCCGCCCGCGACCGCGCCGCCCGCGACCGCGCCGCCCGCGACCGCGCGCACGATCGATGAGATCCTCGCGGCCGCCCGTGGCCGCTTGCGGAGGCTGACGCCGACGCAGGCGTTCGGCGAGTTTCGCCGCGGCGCGTGCTTGGTCGACATCCGCCCGGCCGGCCAGCGCGCCGCGGAGGGTGAGATACCGGGTGCTCTCACGATTGAGCGCAATGTCCTGGAGTGGCGGTTCGATCCGGCCAGCGATGCCAGGCTCCCGTCGGTGACCGGATACGACTGCCGAGTGATCGTTTTCTGCTCTGAGGGCTATACGTCCAGCCTCGCCGCCGCGGCCCTCCAGGACCTGGGCCTGGCGCGCGCCACCGACATAGTCGGCGGTTTCAAGGCATGGGCTGGCCGCCGGCTGCCAACCGTCGGCGGCCGCCCATAATCGGTTGCCGCGCCAATCCGCAGACCATGGCCGGCTAATCCGCGGCAACGAGGGGATCAGGGGGCAGGCGGCAGCTTGGCCAGCTTCGCCAGAAGAGCCCGATGCCTGTCCGGCGTGCCGAACGCCACAGCTGAGCTCTTCGCCCGCTTGAGATACAGATGCGCCGGGTGCTCCCAGGTGAAGCCGATGCCGCCGTGCATCTGGACGCACTCCTCGGCCGCGTTCACCGCCGCCTCGCAGCAGGCGGCCTTCGCCAAGGCGACCGCGACCGGGGTGTCGGAGTCGGCGGCCGCGAGGCAGCCCGCCGCGTATCTGGCCGCCGCTCGCGCCTGGGTCACCGACACCCACAGGTCCGCGAGCCGGTGCTTGAGCCCTTGGAACGACCCGACCGGCCGCGCGAACTGCCGCCGCTCCTTCACGTAGGCGACCGTCATCGTCAGACACTGCTCGGCGAGGCCGAGCTGTTCGGACGCAAGCATCGCCGCACCGGCTTGCAGCGCCCGCGCGATGGCCTGCCTCGCATCGTTGCCCGAGGCGATCAGATGGCCAGGCGCATCGTTGAGCGAGAGGTCGCAGAGCTGGCGAGTCATGTCCAGCGAGGCGACGGGAACGCGGGTCACCCCGTCGGCGCCCGCGTCAACCGAATACAGCGCGAACGGCACGCCGTCGGCGGGGATCAGCAGGATGTCGGCGGGCAATGCGTCGGCCAGCCCGCGCACAGCCCCGCTCAGCCGTGTCACGCCGGAAGCGCCATCTGTCGGCCATGGGCCGCGAACCCGCACGGTGGGCGGGGCAGATGCGGCCGCAGCGGTGGCGAAGGGCACGGCGAGCGCGGCGGTGGCACCGCCCTCCGCCAGCCTCGAAAGCAGCTCGCCGGCGGCGGCGGCGAGCAGCGCCGTGGTCGCGACGACGGCGCTGCCCAGGAACGGAACCGGCGCGACCGAACGGCCGAGCTCCTCCGCCGCGACGGCTGTCTCACGGTAGGACGCGCCCGCGCCGCCGCGCTGCTGCGGCACAAGCAGGCCAGCGCAGCCGATGTCGGCGGCAAGCGCGTGCCAGAGGCCGGCGTCGTACGGTTCGCCGCTCTCGGTCCTCGCGAGCACCGCGGCCCAACCGCATCGATCTTCGAGCAACGCTCGCACCGCTGACCGCAGGTCGCCTTCGTCCTCGCTGTAGAGAAGATCGGGCATCTCTTTCGCAACGGCGGGCGCCGCGGCCGGCCTCGCGGGGCGCACGGCCTGGGCGTCGGTGACCGCACCGCGCGTGCTGTGGCTGTGATCGGGCCCGCTCATCGCGGCAGGTCCTTCCATGGCACGTCCTTGTCGAGCCGGATCTCCGGCGGCAGGCCAAGCACTCGCTCAGCGATGATGTTGCGGAGGATCTCCGACGTGCCACCCTCGATGGAGTTGCCGCGTGCGCGCAGGTAACGGTATCCGGGCCAGCTCAACCTCCAATCCCGATATCTCCTGGTTCAGCCGGGCGAAGACCAGCTTGGCCGCCGACCCCTCGGGGCCTGGCTGGCCGGCGGCGAGCTGCTGGCGCAGCCGCTGCGAAGCAAGCCTTGCCACCTCCGCCTCAGCCCACAGCCGCAGCATGCGGTCGTGCAGTCCCGGGGTGCGCAGGTCGGGCCGCTCCCGCCAGGCCTGAGCGGCCGAGGCGATCATCCCGCCTTCCCTGGGCAGCGCCGCGCCGCCGATCGAGACGCGCTCGTTCATCAGCGTGCCGATGGCCACCCGCCATCCCTCGCCGACCGCGCCGATCCGGTCGGAATCAGGGATCCGAACGTCGGTGAGGAACACCTCGTTGAACTCCGCCTCGCCGGTGAGCTGCCTGAGTGGCCGCACCTGCACACCGGGCGCGGTCATATCGCAGGCGAAGTAGGTAAGCCCGTCATGCTTGGGCACGTCAGGGTTGGTGCGCGTGAGCAGCATCGCCCACCGCGCCATGTGCGCCGTCGACGTCCACACCTTTTGGCCGGTGACCAGCCAGTCGTCGCCGTCAGCTGTCGCGCGGGTGGCGAGGCCGGCAAGATCTGAGCCCGCCGCAGGTTCGCTGAACAGCTGGCACCAGATCTGCTCGCCGGTCCAGAGCGGACGCAGCCAGCGCCGCCGCTGCTCGTCCGTGCCGAACGCGAGGATGGTCGGCGCCGCCATGCCGAGGCCGATGCCGATGCGCTCCGGATGATTGCCCGGCGCGCCCGCGGCACCGAACTCGGCGTCAGCGACCGGCTGCAGCGCGCGGGGCGCGCCGAGGCCGCCAAGCCCGGGCGGGTAATGCACCCATGCCAGGCCGGAGTCGAAGCGGGCGCGAAGGAACTCGGTGGGCGGGACGGCCGCGGGGTTGAACTCGGCGAGGAAAGCGGCGACCCGGCGCCTCACGTCGTCTGCCGTCGCCACCGGTTCGGTTGGAGGCTGGCGGGCTTGGTCGGACATCTGCGCCCTCCCTTCGCTCCCACATCACCATGCCGGTTACGGGCAGCGCAGGGCAACCTCCGATCGTCGGCTCGCGTTCGCTCAAGCACCCCCGTTACAGACCGCTGGTCAGGACGTGGAGGTGACCCGGGTCGCGTTCGGGGTTCGGTCGTCCGCCTCGGCTTTCGCGGCTCGTCGCGCGGCGCGCGCAGAGGTCGGGGCGAGCTCCCTGCGGCCAACCACAGAGAACCGGCCAAGCGACATCGCCGCGAGGAACACGATGACGACGCCGAGGCCGGTGAAGAAGCCGATCTGCTCGCACACGCGCAGCAAGGTGCCACCGGTGGGAACGCCGATCTGCGGGAACCCCGACGAGGCCCACAGCGTGCTGATCGGCGTGCCAACGACGAACCAGGCGCCCGCGAGAGCGGCCAGCCAGGCACCGAACGCGGCAACGGCGCGATTCGAGCTGGCGAGCGCGATCAGCCCGCCGAGCGCGGTCGCGATGCCGGGGAGGATCTCGAGCCAGAGCCGCCCGGAGGTGTAGGCCCAGGCGCGGTCGGGGGTGTACGCGTAGTTGAAATACGGCCCAATGAACGGAATGAGTGCTCCCCAGGCGCCGAGAAGCAGCAGCAGGACTCCGCTGAGCGCGCCACGGCTCCGTGGAACTCGTAGCATCCCAGCCATTTTCGACCACTCCTTTGGTAGCAAATTGTGACCGCTTGTCTCTATACCCGCAGAACTCGCGACTACGCCCGCGAAGCCGGTGCGGCGCCGGACATCGGAGACAGGCGATTTAGCCGAACGGCTGAGCGCGGCGTCCGCTTTCACGACGGCTGGCACACTGCGCGCGGCTTAATCAAGAATCAAGAAAGGCTGCGCGTCCTTCCCTGATGGCGAGGGTCTATGCCGAGGGCGAGCGGTCCTCGATCTCCCAGGCGTGGTCGAGCACATGCCAGGTGAACCGGCGCAGCGCGTACCTGGCTGGCCAGCCCTTCTCGGCCAGCGGCACGCCATCAGACGCCGCGTCAAGCGCGGCGGCGATGCTGTCCCTGTGCGCCGCGATCGCCGCGGCGTCATCGATCGCCGGCTCACGGAGCCGGAGCCCGATCTTGCGGCCGTACCCGGCCTCCGCGCCCAGCACGTGCGCGGCGATCTTGTCGCGGTCACGTCCGCCGCCGCGCGGGCCCTTGCGCAGCTCCTGCGGCGCATCGGCCACGACCCGGTCGAAATAGGTCCACGAGGCGCGGAGCAGGGCAGCGAACTTGCTCGCCGCACCGCTGCTCAGCGGCGCGGAGTCGGCCGCGGGCACGGCGCCTATCGCACCGAAATCGGTCGTTGCCGATCCGGGCGCCCGCTCCACGACGTCAAGCGACTTGCCCGCCGAGGCGGGAAACCTCGCCGCGGCAAGCTCCGCGACAGGCGCGTACCGAGCGGCGTATGCGGCCAGCGTCTCCAGCGCCGCCTCCTCGCTCTTGCCCGAACGGCACCACCCCGGCCAGTCAAGCGAGCAGGCGAAGACACGCTTCTTACCGACCTCCAGGTACACCGGTGTCGCCGCCATGGCGCGATCATCTCACGCTCGGCGCCGTTCGAGCGCCGCTGCCATGCGGTCGCAGATCTCGGTGAGCACGGCGCCGGAGGTGGCGAAGTTGAGCCGGGCGAAACCGCGCCCGATGGTCGGCGGGCGCCCGGGGAACCCGGCAAAATCCGGCCCAGGGCTCAGCTTGACCTTCGCCTGGTCACCGAAGAAGGTGGCCGGATCGTCCGGCAGGCCCAGGTCGCGGCAGTCCAGCCAGGCCAGGTAGGTCGCGTCGGGCGGGAGGTAGCCGACGCCGAGTTGCTTCAGCGCCTTGTCCAGAATCGAGCGGTTCTCGCCGAGCCGGCTGAGCGCCGCGGACAACCACCGGTCGCCGTCGAGCCACGCCGACAGCGTCGCGACGACCCCGGGCACGCTGGCCGTTCCAAAGATCAGCGGCGGCATCGCCGCGAACGCGCGACGCACTGCCTGCGATCCCACGTGCGCGACGGCGCACCGGATGCCGGCCAGGTTGAACGCCTTGGTCGCGGACGTGAGCGTCACCGCACGGCCGGCCGCCTCGGCCGAGATCAACGCGAACGGCGTGTGCGCGCTCCCCGGGTACGTCAGGTCCGCGTGCACCTCGTCGGCGATGACCACCAGGTCATGTGCTACCGCCACCGCGGCGATCTCCTCGAGTTCTGGCCGGGTGAACGAGCGGCCGGTCGGATTGTGCGGGTTGACAAGGACCAGCGCGCGCGCATTCGATGTGGCGACGTCTCGCGCGAGCCGTTCTGGGTCAAAAACCCAGCCTGCCGCGGAGCGTTGCATGGGGATCGGGACCAGCCGGCGATTCATCGCGGCGAGCGCGTGGAGGAATGGCGGATAGGCCGGCAGGTGCATCGCCACGGCGTCCCCCGGCGCGGTCGCAACGTACAGCACCGCCTCGAGCGCCTGGATGATGTCGCTGAACTCCCGCACCTGCGCCGGATCGGGCGACCAGCGATAACGCCGCGCCATTCGGGCGGCGAACGCCTCGCGCAACGGCACCGCGTCATGCAGCCACTGCGGGTAGCCGAGGTCGCCGTCGGCCACAAGCTTGGCGAGCGCCTCGCGAACGACGGCAGGCGTGGGAAAGTCCATGTCCGCGACCCACGCGGCGATGCCGTCCGGACCCACGGACTGCCATTTGAGGCCGGGCTTCGCGCGCAGCCACGGCAAAGCGACGTCCAGCTCATCGCGGTCAGTGGGCATGCCATGCCTCCAGTTCCGGATCCGAACCGCCCACTTGGCTGCATACCAGCAGCCGCCGCGATCGCACAACGCAGCACGGGGACCGCGAGGGCTAATGTCGTGTGCATGGAAGAGCGCGCGCTTGGCCGTACTGGGCGCAAGACCAGCGTGATCGGGCTCGGCACCTGGCAGCTTGGGGCCGACTGGGGGCAGGTGAGCGACGAAAGCGCACACGCCACCTTGCAGGCTGCCGTGGATGCCGGCATCACCTTCATTGACACCGCAGACGTCTACGGCGACGGGCGAAGCGAGCGGGCCATCGGGCGGTTGCTCTCCGAGCAGCCGGATTCAGGCCTCACCGTCGGCACCAAGATGGGCCGCCGTGCGCCACAGGATCCCGCGCAGTTCACGCTGGAAAACTTCCGCGCATGGACCGACCGCTCACGGGCCAACCTCGGTGTCGACACCCTCGACCTGGTGCAGCTGCACTGCCCGCCATCGGCGGTCTATTCGGCCGATTCCGTCTATGACGCCTTGGACACCCTGGTCGCGGACGGCGCTGTCAGCTCCTATGGCGTGAGCGTGGAGACCTGCGACGAAGCGCTCACCGCGATCGCACGGCCCGGCGTCGCCACCGTGCAGATCATCCTGAACGCGTTCCGGCTCAAGCCCCTTGACGAGGTCCTGCCCCGGGCGCAGCGGGCAGGTGTCGGCGTCATCGCGCGGGTGCCGCTGGCCAGCGGCCTGCTTTCTGGCCACTACGACGAGACGACCCGGTTCGGCGCCGACGACCACCGCACCTACAACAGGCGCGGCGAGGCGTTCGACGTCGGCGAGACCTTCTCCGGTGTCGAGTTCGCCACCGGGCTGCGAGCCGTGCGGCAGCTCGCGCCAATGGTTCCTGTTGGAGCGACGATGGCGCAGTTCGCGCTGCGCTGGATCATCGATCAGCCCGGGGTGAGCGTCGTGATCCCCGGCGCGCGCAACCCCGCGCAGGCGCAGGCCAACGCGGGCGCCGCCATACTGCCGCGGCTGCTGGCCGAGGAACACGACGCGGTGCGCCAGGTGTACGACGAGCTGATCCGGCCGCAGGTCCACCACCGCTGGTGAGCGACCCGATAGGAGGGCTGATGCCCGGCGCCGGACAACACCGGCTGCTGCTTGTGCGGCACGCCAAGTCGGCCTGGCCGGACGTAGCTGATCATGAGCGGCCGCTCGCGCCGCGTGGCCGTCGGCAGGCGCCCCTGATCGGCGCGTGGCTGCGGCGCAACGGCTACCTTCCTGATCTGGTGCTGTGCTCGACGGCGCAGCGGGCCACGCAGACATGGCGCCTCATGGCGGGCGAGCTTGCCGCCACCCCACGGGTCAGCTCCGACGAGCGGATCTACGGCGCACCCTGGACGGCGCTGCTTGACCTCGTCCGCCAGACACCGCAGACGGTGGCGACGCTGATGCTTGTCGGCCACGATCCCGGGGTTTCCGACCTGGCCTCGATGCTGTCCGACGACGCGGCGGGCGGCTCGGCGGCGGACGCGCTGCAGCGGATCCGGGCCAAGTTTCCAACCGGCGCGGTCGCGGTCTTGAGCGTCGCAGGCGGCGGCTGGCGGGATCTTGACGCGGACTGCGCCCAGCTGACCGACTTCGTGGTCCCACGCGACCTAGATCGCCGACACAGCGCAGGGAGGCTGGATGCCAGGGAAGAGCCGTGATGGTCGCGTCGATGCGCCGCGGCTGGTGGCAGTGGGCTTGCTGCTGATCGTGGTTGCCTTCGGCGTGCGCGCCCGGGCGGGTCTTGCCGCGAAACGCCCGCGGCTGTCCGCCGCCTCTTTTAACGATTTCCTCAACGCCGGCGTTGTGGTCGAGGCGCTCGCCGCCGTGGCGTTCGTGGTCGTGCTCGTGCTCGCGTTCAGGTCCGGGCGGGAGCGGGGCGACCAGCCGCTGCTGCAGCGCAAGCCGCGGTCGCGGCTGGCCCGCGTGCTTGCCGCGCTGCTCGTGCTCGCCCTTATCGCCGTCGAGGTCGTGCTGTTCGGGCTCCACCCATTCCGCAGGCACAAAGCAGCCGCCCCGCACCCGAGCGGCAGCCCGCTGCCCGCGACGCACCACAACGCGCACGCCGCCACGTCACACGCGCCGTGGCCGCTCAGCGTCACGGTGGTCGCGGCCGTCTTGGTCGCGGTCATGCTCGTGCTCGCCCAGCGTTTCCGACGGCCCGGCAGCGGCGAGCCCAGCCTCGCCGAGACACCGGACGCGCCGTCGCCCGAGCCGCTGCGCGCCGCCCTGGCCGACGCGGCCGACGCGGTCGGCGAGCCGGGCGACGCGCGCCTGGCCATCATCGCGAGCTACGCCGCCATGGAATCCCGCCTCGCCGAGGCCGGTGCGGCGCCCGCCGCCGCCGACACCCCTGCGGAGGTGCTCGCCCGCGCCGCGGACTCCGGCTTGGTCCGCTCCCCGGCCGCTGGCACCTTGACCACGCTGTTCCGCCGCGCGCGCTACAGCCGGCACTGGCTCGGCGAGACCGACCGCGCCGCCGCTCGCCGCGCGCTCGCACGGCTGCGCGCCGACCTTGAAGACCGCCGATGAGGGCGCCGAGGACAGCCGCGGCGATAGGCGCCTGCCTCGGGCTCGGCGTCGGGTTCCTGGTGGCTGGCCCGGTCGGCCTGATCGTGACGGGCACCGTTGTCGCGGCGGCCGGGATGCTGGCGGCGCGTGCCGCGGTCGGGTATGGCGATGCTCGCGCAGCCGTTCGGGATCAACAGATCGGATCCGATGACGACGCTCGTGCGTTCCGCACGTACCGAAAGATCGCCGGCGACCTCGGGTGGGCCGTCGTCTCGCGACGGCACTACGACCATGGCGTGCGACCACTGCTCGCCCGGCTGCTCACCGCGGCGCTTGCCGACCGTCACGGGATCGACGTGGCCCGCGAACCTGAGAAGGCCCGCCGGCTGGTCGGCGCTGATCTGTGGCCGCTGATCAACCCGGCGCAGCCTTTTTCCAATGACGACCGCGCGCCCGGTGTGGACCGCGCGACGCTCACCCGCATTGTGGAGCGGCTGGAGGAATTGTGACCGAGGCACGGGCATGACCGAGGCGCTGGCATGACTGAGGCGCTGGCCGACCCACGGCGCGCGGCTCCCGCGGAGACCGTGCAGCAGTGCGGACAGATCCTGGCCGAGGTGGAGCAGGTGATCGTCGGCAAGCGTGACGCCGTGCGGCTGGTGCTGATGGGCATTCTCGCCGCCGGGCACGTGCTCATCGAGGACCTGCCCGGCCTCGGCAAGACCTTGCTCGCGCGGACCTTCGCCCAGGTGCTTGGCCTGCAGTTCACCCGGGTGCAGTTCACGCCGGACATGCTGCCCGCCGATGTGACCGGCGCGGTGGTGCTGGACCCGCGCACCCAGGACGTGGTCTTCCGCCGCGGGCCGATGTTCACCAACCTGCTGCTCGCCGATGAGATCAACCGCACCCCTCCCAAGACACAGGCGGCGTTGCTCGAGGCGATGGCCGAACGCCAGGTGAGCGCCGACGGCATCAGCTACCCGCTGCCCCAGCCGTTCATCGTGCTCGCCACCGACAACCCGATCGAGTACGAGGGCACCTACCCGCTGCCTGAGGCGCAGCTCGACCGGTTCACCGCCCGGATCCGGCTCGGTTACCTCGACCCCGACGGCGAGGCCGAGATGGTGCGGCGGCGGCTGTCGCGCGGCTCGGCCGAGCCCACGCCGCGGCAGCTCAGCGACGCCGCTGGCGTGCTCGCCATGCGGGAGTCACTGGAACAGGTCCAGCTAGATCCCGCGATTTTGGCCTACATCGTGAAGGTCGTGGCGGCCACGAGGAACCATCCGAAGGTCACCGTGGGCGCCAGCCCGCGCGGCACCCTCGCCCTTGTCCAGGTGGCGCGTTGCCACGCGGTTCTCGACTCACGCGATTACGTGACACCCGAAGACGTCAAGGCGGTGGCGGTGCCTGTCCTCGCCCACCGGCTGGTCCTGCGCCCGGAGATGTGGGTCCGCCAAGTCAGCGGGAGCGACGTCATCAGCGAGATCCTCAGCCAAGTGCCGGTTCCAAGGACCGGCGAGTGAGCGAGGCGTTCGGGCTCGCGGGTGTGGCGCACGCTCGTGTAGCCAGTCGCCACCCGCTCGTTTGGCGTCCCGCGCCACGTGCCAGGCAGCTCGCCACCGTGGGGTTGATCGCGCTTGTCGCGGCGCTCGCCACCGGCCGGGCGCCGCTGGTGCTGCTCGCTGTGCCCGCGCTCACCGCGCTCGCCGCCGCATCGCGCGGCGGCCGTCCCGGCGAGATCGAGGTCGCCCTCGCCGTGACCGCGGTCCGGTGCTTCGAGGGCGAGGAGTTCGAGCTGCGCGTCACCGTGCGGTCCGCGGAGGAACTGGACGAGATCGGGATGCGGCTGCACGTTGGCGACGCCTTCCAGCTTTCCGACGGCTCGGCGGCGCAGGCGGCGGTGGTCAGCGCCACCGCGGATGCGCGGTGGACGCTGCGCGCCCGCCGCTGGGGGCGGCACCACCCGGGCACGGTGCGCGTCACGTGCCATGGCGCCGGCGCGATGTGGCAGGCCTCGGTCGATGTGCTGGCCACCGTCGTCGACGTGTTCCCCACTGCGCGTGCCCGCGCGAGCCTCGTGCCCGTGGATCTGTTGCGCAGGATCGGCGAGCACGTCAGCCGGGCAAGCGGAGAAGGTGTCGAGTTCGCCGGCGTCCGCCCGTACCTGCCAGGTGACCGGCTGCGGGACATCAACTGGGCCGTCACGGGCCGCCGCGGCCAGCTTCACGTCAACCAGCGGGCGGCCGAGCGCGCGGCCGACCTCGTCGTCATGATCGACGCTTTCACGCATACCGGGCCTCCTGGCGAGAGCACGCTCGATCTCGCGGTCCGCGGCGCGGCCGGTCTCGCCACCGCATACCTGCGGGTCGGCGACAGGGTCGGCGCCGTGGCACTGGGCGGGATGCTGCGCTGGCTCGCGCCCGGCACGAGTGAGCAGCAGTTCTACCGGATCGTGCAGACCGTCTTCGACATCAGGACCGACAGCGTGGTGGAGCCGGACCTCGGCCGGATCCCCCGCACCGCGCTGCCGCCAGGTGCGCTGGTCGTGGCCTTCTCGCCGCTGCTCGACGACCGGGTGATCGGCGGCCTCACCGATCTGCGCGAACGCCGGTTCCCCCTGGTGGTTGTGGACGTGCTGAACACCGAGCCCGCGGTCCGCCGGCCGCGCCCGCTCGACGCGCTTGCGCTGCGGCTGTGGCGGCTGGACCGGGCGGCGCTGCGGTTGAGCTTCGCCAATCTCGGGATTCCGGTGGTGACCTGGGACGGCTCAACCGCACTTGACACCGTCCTCACGCCGCTGCGTCACTTGCCGATCGTGGCGAGGCGGTCATGAGGGCCGCGCCGCCGCGCATTCTGGCCGCGATGAGGAACTCGCCGCTGCGCCGCATGCCGATCATCGCGGCAAGGTGGCCAGGGCACTCGGGCGCCGCGCGCAGCGGCGAGGTCAGCGGGTCGGCCGGCCCGGTGGGCCTTGGCCAGGTTCTGAAGCGCACCGGCGCCGACGGCGCCGTGGTGGCCTTCGCCGCCGCATCCGGGGCGCTGATGCTCGCCCTGCCCGCGCTGACCGCTCCCGCGACGGCGCAGGCCATCACCGCGGTTGGCGTGCTCGCCGTGGCGGCGAGCCTCGCCGTCCGCTGGGCGCCGGTCGGCACCCTCGCCGCGACCGCGGCGATCGCCCTGTGCGTCCTCGCGCGCCCGGCCGCTGGGATTCTTGCCGCGGACGGGCTGCTGATCCTCGGCTACCTGCTGCTCGTGGACGCGCCGCGGCACGTGCAGCCGCGGCAGGCGGCCCGCGGCTGGCACCGTGCGCAGGCACCCATCGCGGCCGCCGCCCTGCCGGTCTGCGGCGCGACCCTCGCGGCGGTCACGCTGCCTGCGGCGCCCTCGGCATGGATCGCTTTCACCGGCGCCGCCGCCGCCGTCATCGCCTACCTGTTTGCCGTGCCCCGTGGGCCTCGCCCGCCCCGCGCCGCCCGCCGCCGAACGCGCGGTTCCTGACCGCGCGCCGCACGATGGTGGGGCCTAGGGCTGAGGCTGGTCGCAGCCCGCGTGAGCCGTTCTGGATATGACAAGACCGGCTCGGTCCGGACCGTGTGGGCCGACCTGAGCTGGCCGGTGACCACCGCTTTCTCACCGTCGCGGCCGGATCCAGGCAGGCGCGGGCCGGGCTAGCGGCGCTGCGGGATGCGGCTTGTTGTCCGCCTGGGCGGCGCCGGGTCGGCGAGCGCGGCGATCAACTCAGCCAACGCGGTCAGCCGGTGCGCGCTCACGACGGCGTCGCAATACGGCCACGCCGCGGCCATCCCGCCGACCTCCGGGCGGTACCGTGCGCTCTGCGTGCGCGGGTTGGCCCACACGATCCGGTGCGCCACCCGCGACAGCCGCGCCATCTCGGCGCCGAGCTGCGCGGGGTCGCCGGTCTCCCAGCCGTCGGAGATGATGAGCACCACCGCGCCCCTGGCCATGCCGCGGCAGCCGTGACGATCGTTGAACTCCTTGACCGCGGCCCCGATGCGCGTACCGCCGGACCAGTCGGGCGCCGCCTGCCCCGCGCGTGCCAGCGCCACGGCCGGCCGCGGGCTGGCGAGCACCGGCGTGAGCCTGGTCAGCCGCGTCGCGAAGCTGAACACCTCGGCGCGCGCGCCGCCGGTGGCGCAGTACAGCAACTGCAGCATCGCTCGGGCGTACGGTTCCATGGACCCCGAGATGTCACAGAGCACCACCAGCCGCCGCGGCTTCGTGCGGGCGGCGTCATGTGCCAGCCGGAAGGGCTCGCCGCCGGTGCGGCGCGACAGGCGCAACGTTGTGCGCAGGTCGATCCGCCGGCCGGTCGGCGTCGAGGTGAACCTGCGGGTCCGCCGGGGCGGTGTGGCCAGCGCGAGCTCGCGCATGAGCTGTTCAAGCAACGGCAGCTCGTCAGGTGAAAGCTCGGCGAAGTCGCGGCTGGCCAGCCGCTCGGCGGCGGTGGCGATCGCCCGGACGGGCCGGCGCCGGCCTCGGCTGCCCGCGGGCCGATCGGCCGCGGCGTCGGCCTGGCCGGTCGCCGAGCCTGACGCGCCGGTGGCCGTGGGCGCCGTTGGCGGTTGCGCCTGATTGGGGTCGCCGCGCTGCTCGGCCGGATCGACCAGGCCGGTGAACACCGCGGCGAACACCCGGCTGAACACCTCGATCTGATCTGGGTCGCTGACCAGAGTGGCGAGGCCGCACCGGTAGAGCTCACTGATCGTCGCCGGGCGCATGACCGTGACTGCGCGGGCGAAACGCTCGGATCGATCCGGCCCGACCGGCAAACCTTCCGCGTGCAGAGCCGCGCCGAACCGCGCGGCCACGGTGGCGAGGTCGGCGGCTTGATGTGGGTCCGGCTCAGTCATGCTCGCCGACCAGGGTGGCCAGGTCAGCGCGCTGGACGATCCCGTCGTCCTCGGAGTATTTCAGCACCGCGCTCATGGTCCGCTCCGCCGCGGCGGCGGTGAGCTCGCGGACGCCAAGCACCTGAAGCGCTGTCGCCCAGTTGATGGCCTCGGCGACACCTGGTGGCTTGGTCAGGTCCAGGCCGCGAAACCGACGGACCGACTCGGCGACCTGGTCGGCCAGGTGGCCCGCCACGGCAGGAACGCGGCGGCGGATGATCGCGGCCACCCGGTTGGTGTCCGGGTAGCTGATCCAGTGGTAAAGGCACCGGCGTTTGAGCGCATCGTGCAGGTCGCGGGTTCGGTTCGAGGTCAAAACGGTGATCGGGGGCAGCGCCGCCTTCCGCGTGCCGAGCTCAGGAATCGTGACGGCCGACTCCGCAAGCAGCTCGAACAAGAACGCCTCGAACTCGTCGTCGGCACGGTCCACTTCGTCGATCAGCAGGACCGCGGGCCGCGGTCCCGTGTGGTCGAGCGCGGCGAGGAGCGGCCGTGCCAGCAGGTAATCCTCGCTGAACAGGTCGGCATCCTTCAGTGTGCCGCCGCTCGCCTCGGCGAGCCTGATGCTCAGCAACTGGCGCGGGTAGTTCCACTCGTACAGCGCCTCGGCGGCTGCGATGCCCTCATAGCACTGCAACCGCACCAACGGCGTGTCGATCGCCGCGGCCAGCGCCTTGCCGGCCTCGGTCTTACCCACTCCAGGCTCGCCTTCGAGCAGGATCGGCTGTCCCATGCGCACAGCCAGGAACAGCGCGGTCGTGAGCGGCTCGTCGGCGAGGTAGCCGACCTCATCGAGGCTGGCGGCGAGCGCGCGCACGTCGGGGATGCGACCTTCAAGATCGGTCATGCGCTGTAACGCTCCGGGTTCGCCGCGAATGCGTCGCGGCAGCCCGAGCCGCAGAAGTACCAGACTCTGCCGCCATGCTCGAGTTGCGGGGTGCCGCTCGTGGCAGCGACGGTCATGCCGCAGACCTTGTCCGTCGTCTCCGTGGTCACGTTTCGCGCCGAACGGCTTGCGATGATCTCGGCGGCGATCGACACCGCGATTTCGCTGGGCTCATGCGCGGAGATGTCGAGGCCGGCCGGGGTGTGTATTCGGGCCCGCCGTTCTGGCTCGATGTCGAGGCTCTTGACCACCTCACCGCCGCGCCGCCTGCTGGCCACCAGAGCGACGTAGGCAACCCCCGCGCGCAGAGCCTGGGTGAGCGCCCGTTGCTCGTCGCCGCCGTGCGAGGCCACGACCACCGCGGCGGCGTCGGCGGGGATTGGGCTGTCCGGGCTGGTCACCCGGCGCATTTCCCAGCCCACCGCCGTGCCGAGCGCTTCGAGCGCGTGCGCGATTGGCGAGTCGCCGAAAACGTGTACCAGCATGGGCGGCCTCATCACCTCAAGGAATATGTCCAGCGTGCCGCCCGACAAGCAGGGGTTGTGCGCAGTGACCAGTCCTTCGTCGGACATCCCAGCGTCGGCGCCGGTCTCGGCGCCGGTGTCGCGGCCGGGGCCGGTGTCGCGGCCTGCCGGAGTGATCCGCAGCAGGGTGGACTGCCCGGCGCCGAGCTGCCGCAAGCCCTGCAGCCGGACGGTCGATTCCGCGCAGTCGCCGCCGACGAAGCCCTCGATTGTGCCATCGGGCAAAACAAGCGCGCAGTCACCGGCCTTGGCGCTCGTCGGCCGCTCCACCCGGACCACGGTGGCGAGCACGAACGGTGTCCGGCTCGACCGCAGGTCATTCGCCCGCGCCAGCAGATCGGTGCGGATCACCGTCGGGCTCTCAGGTGATGGCAAGATCGGGCCGCAAGGGCCGGCCCTGGATCGCTCGCCACACGGCCGCTGGGGTGAGCGGCATGTCGGCGTGCCGAATGCCGTAGGGCTTCAGCGCGTCCATCACCGCGTTGACCACCGCGGCCGGCGAGCCCACTGTCGCCGACTCTCCGACGCCCTTGGCCCCGATCGGGTGGTGCGGTGAGGGCGTGACGGTTTCGCCCAGTTCCCACGTCGGGCATTCCATCGCGGTGGGGAGCAGGTAGTCCATGAACGACCCGCCAAGGCAGTTGCCGCTCTCGTCGAACGCGATGACCTCCATGAGCGCCATGCCGATACCGTCCGCGAGCCCGCCGTGCACCTGGCCCTCGACGATTGTCGGGTTGATCCGCACGCCGCAGTCGTCAACGGCGATGAACCGCCGCACCTTGACCTTCCCCGTCCCCGGATCGACATCGACGACGCAGATATAGGCGCCGAACGGGAACGTGAGATTCGGCGGGTTGTACACACAGGTCGCGTCCAGGTGCCCTTCGATTCCCTCGGGAAGCTCCAGGTTGGAGTGCGCGGCCAAGGCGATCTCCTGGATGGTCCTGCCCTGGTCTGGATCACCACGGACGAACCAGCGGCCCTTCTCCCATTCCAGGTCGTCCGGCGCGACCTCGAGCATCGCCGAGGCGACGATGCGGGCGCGCTCGCGTACCTTGCGCGCCACCATGGCGGTAGCGGCGCCGGAGACGGGCGTGGAGCGGGAGCCGTAGGTGCCGAGGCCGAACGGCGTCTGGTCGGTGTCTCCGTGCACGACCTCGATGTCGTCCGGGGAGATGCCGAGCTCCTCCGCCGCGATCTGGGCGAACGTCGTCTCGTGGCCCTGCCCCTGCGTCTGGACCGAGATCCGCAGCACTGCCTTGCCCGTCGGATGCACCCGCAGTTCGGCGCCGTCGGCCATGCCGAGGCCAAGGATGTCCATGTGCTTGCGCGGCCCTGCCCCGACGGCCTCGGTGAAGAAGCTGATGCCAATTCCCATGAGCGGCGCCACCTGTCCGCCCCGCTCGCTCCGCGCCTGTTCGCGGCGTGCCGCTTGCTCGCGCCGTAGCTCGTCGTAGCCGGCGATCTCCATCGCCTTGCGCAGCGCCCGCGGATAGTCGCCCGAGTCGTACTCCCAGCCCGTCGGGCACTGATACGGGAACTGTTCGGGGCGCAGCAGGCTCCGCAGCCGAACCTGCGCCGGGTCCATGTCAAGCTCCGCGGCGAGCACGTCCACCATCCGCTCGACCAGGTACGCGGCCTCCGTGACGCGGAACGAGCAGGCGTACGCGACCCCGCCCGGCGCCTTGTTCGTGTACACGCCCGTGACCTTGCAGTGGGCGGCCTTCAGGTCGTAGGAGCCGGTGAACACGTGGAAGAACCCGGCAGGGAACTTCGTCGGCTGCGCTGTGCCGTTGAAGGCGCCGTGGTCTGCGAGAACGCGGACCCGGACCGCGAGGATCCTGCCCTCGCTGGTGGCCGCGATCTCGCCGCGCATGTGGTAGTCACGGGCGAAGGACGTGCTCATCAGGTTCTCTGACCGGTCTTCTGTCCACTTCACGGGCTTGCCGGTCACGATGGACCCGACGATCGCGCACACATAGCCGGGGTAGATGCCGACCTTGTTGCCGAACCCGCCGCCGATGTCGGGGGAGATCACCCGGATCTTGTGCTCGGGCAACCCGGCCACCATCGCGTAGAGCGTGCGGTGCGCATGCGGCGCCTGGGTGGTTGACCACACGGTCAGCTTGCCGGTCACCTTGTCGAAGTCCGCGACGGCGCCGCAGGTCTCCATGGGCGCCGGGTGCACGCGCGGATAGATCATGTCCTGCGCGACCACCACGTCGGCGCCGGCGAACACCTCCTCGGTGCGACCGGCGTCGCCGGCCTCCCAGTCGAAGATGTGATTGTTCGTGCGGCCCTCGAGGTCGTCCCTGATCACCGGGGCGCCCTCGTCAAGCGCGCGCCGCGCGTCGACCACGGCAGGAAGCTCTTCGTAGTCAACCTCGATGAGCTCGAGGGCGTCGCGGGCCGCGTAGCGGTCCTCGGCGACCACGAACGCGACCTCCTGCCCCTGGAAGCGGACCTTGTCGGTCGCCAGGACAGCCTGAACGTCGTGGGAGAGCGTGGGCATCCAGGACAGGTTCAGCCCGGCCAAGGTCTGGCCGGTGATGACCGCCTTGACCTTGGGGTGAGCCTCCGCGGCCGAGGCGTCGATGGACTTGAGCCGCGCGTGGGCGTAGGGGCTGCGCAGCACCGCCCCGTGCAGCATGCCCGGTAGCTGCAGGTCGTCGATGTAGCGGCCGCGGCCACGAATGAAGCGAGCGTCTTCCTTGCGTGTCATCCGGCCATACCCCATCGGGGTGACCTGCTCCTCGACGGCACTCATGCCCGCACCTCCTCGGCCGCAGCGACGCCTTCGCCGGCGGCTGCGGTGGCCGGCTGCCCCTCTTCGGCCGCGGACACGCTGGCGGGATGCTCAGCCGCCCACCGGACCGCCCGCACGATGTTCTCGTATCCGGTACATCGGCAGACCTGGCCGGAGATCGCCTCCCTGATCTCCTGCTCCGATGGATCGGGGTTGTGGTCGAGCAGCCACCGTGCCGTCATCATCATGCCCGGGGTGCAAAAGCCGCACTGCAGCCCGTGGCAGGCCATGAACCCCTCCTGCACGGGGTCGAGGCGCCCGTCGCGCTCCAGCCCTTCGACCGTGCGGACCCGGCGCCCGTCAGCCATGGCCGCGAGCAGCGTGCACGACTTGACCGGCACGGCGTCGAGCCACACCACGCACATGCCGCAGTTGGAGGTGTCGCATCCCCAGTGGCTGCCGGTGAGCCCAAGCTCGTCGCGGAGGAAGTGGATCAGCAGCATCCGCGGTTCGACGTCGCGGGTGTATTCCTGATCGTTGACCGTCATGGTGACCTGCATGTCACGCCTCCCGTCCCTGCGCGCGTGCCATGGCCCTGCGCAGCGCGCGCGCCGTCAGCTCGGCGACCAGGTGCCGCTTGTAGTCGACCGGCCCGCGCTGGTCAGCGGCCGGGTTGCAATGCTCGGCCGCGATCTCGCCCGCCCGCGCGAAGGTCGCGTCGGTTGCGGGCTGGCCCCGAAGAAACTGCTCGGCCTGCGCCGCGACGAAATGCTCGGCGCCGACCGCGGTCAGGCCGATCCCAGCGTCGGCGACCAATGGGGTGCCGTTTTCCCTGTCAAGCCACATGACGGCCGCCGCGGCGGCCACCGACCAGTCGCCGACGCGGCGCTCAACCTTCTCGTATGCGCTGCCCGCTCCGGCGCGGATCGGGACACGCAGCCCGAGCAGGAGCTCGCCCGGCGCCACCACGGTCTCGTACGGCCCGAGGTGGAACTCACGAACGCCGACCTCCCGCGTGCCGTTCGGCCCTTGGATCACCGCTGTCGCGCGAACCGCGGCGAACGCCGCGGAAAGGTCTTCCGACGGGTCTGCCTGGCACAATGAGCCGCCGACTGTTCCCCACTGACGGACGATCGGATCGGCGATGACACGCTCGGCGTCGTAGAAGACCGGGAAATGCTCGGCAACCACGGCCGAGGCGAACAGTTCCGCGTGCCGCGTCAGCGCGCCTATCCGCAGTTCCGCGTCTTCGATCCTGATGTAGGACAGCTCGGTCAGGCCGTTGATGTCGATGAGCACCTCGGGTTGGGCCAGGCGCAACTTCATCATCGGGATGAGGCTGTGGCCGCCGGCCACCACCCGCGCCTCCTGCCCTGATGTTGAGAGCAGCGTCAGCGCGTGCTCGACGCTGTCTGCTTTCGCGTACTCGACGTGCGAGGGAACCTGCATGTGCGCTCCGTGGGTGAAGACGTGGCGAAGGCGTGCTTGCTTGGCAAGCTCGTCCCTGCGGCTATCATTTCGGCGCCCACGGGCGCCGGCAACGGCTGGATAAGCGAAACCTTAGCCGCGAACCTTCTGGCGTCTGGCGCGAGGCGCACCTGGGCCCCGATCATGATTGTGTGACACTCACACAGCTCAGCGCCTTCGTCCTGGTGGCGCGTCTCGGCTCGGTGAGGGACGCGGCGAAGCTGCTTGGCGTGAGCGAGCCTGCCGTGTCCCAGGCGCTTGCCGCGCTACGCCAGCACCTGGATGATCAGCTCATCACCCGGCGCCCGAGCGGCATGACGCTGACCGCGGGCGGAAGCCGACTGCTCCCGATCGCGTCGCAGATGGTGACCCTCGGCGCGGAAGCCAACGCAGCGGTGCGGGCCGGCCAGGGCATGCCCGCGCAACTGCGCGTGGTGAGCACGAGCACCATCGCGGAATTCGTCAGCTCACCGCTGACCAGTGCTTTCACCCGGCGGTTCGGCGGCGGAGTCGAGGCGTCCACCGGAGTGGCCGCGTGCGCGGAAATGCCGGTCCTTGTCGCAAACCGGCTCGCCGACGTGGCGCTCGGCCCGTGCCTGTCCAACCCCGGCCTCAGCCTGATCAGCGAGCCTGTCTTTCGTTATCAGCTCATCACCGTGACCGGACGCAACGGCCGCCTACCCGGCAGCCCACGGACTTGGTCATGGCTGGTCGACCCGGCGGGCGTCGATCCCGACAGCGACGTGGCGAGGCTGCTCGCCCGGCTGGCCGTGCCAGAGAGGCGGATCCGGGTGTTTCCTAACCAGACCGCCGCCTGGTCGGCGGCGGCCGACGGCGCCGGGGTGGCGCCCGGCGCCGCCCATCTGGTGGCTCACCAGATGCAGCGCGGCGAACTGCGGCCCGTCGGCACCCCTGCCACGCCCATGGAGGCAAGCTGGTACGTCACCACGCTGTCCCGCGACCGTCGCCCCCATGTTGTGAGTTCGCTGCGGCACTACCTCGGCACCCCGGAGGCGATGCAGTTGATGCGGAGCCCGGGCGGCGGGGTGCCGCCTTCGGTGTTCCGCCCGCCGGTCTACGTCACGATCTGGAGCTGAGGGCCATGATCACGCCTCGCCTCGCCTCGCCGCGCGGTGCGCGCTGCGCTTATGGACCGGGTCGCAGCGCGGCTCACTCCGTGGGATCATCGGGAGACTCACCGAAACGGTCGTGGGCACCATTTCACCTCATCGGCCGTTTGGATGTGGAACCAGCGGTGTGCGCTGCCGGGCACAGGGAGGCGGTGAGCCGGTGAAGCCGTGGCGTGGCAGGCACGTGTCCAACCAGGCTGATCTCTGGCCGAGCCTCTGGCATGCCGCCTGCGCGGCGCCGCTGCTCGCCGTGGTGGTTGTCTTCAGCCTGGACCACTCGTGGCAGGGGCCGCTGTTCCTTGAGCCGCTGCTCGCCGTGCCACCGGCGCTCGCTGGAATCGGCGCGACGAGGCCGCGGTGGCCGCTGATCTACGGAGGGATCAGCCTCGCCGCCGCGATCGTGATCAGCACGCGGACCTTCGATACGGCACCCTCGCTACCGGTCACGACCTTGATCTCGGTCGTGCTCGTGACCGCCGTCAGCACCGCGGGCGCGGTGCACAGTGCGCGAAGCGTCCAGAAGCTTGCCGAGGTCACAACCGTGGCCGAGGTCGCGCAGCGGGCGCTGCTTCGGCCGCTTCCCAGCCGGGTCGGGCCGCTGGAGCTTGGCGTGCTCTACGTGGCCGCAGCTGCCGAGGCGCAGGTCGGCGGTGACCTGTATGAGGTCGCGCGGACCCCGTACGGAATCAGGGTGATCGTCGGAGACGTTCGGGGCAAGGGTCTGAGCGCGGTCGAGGTCGCCGCGGACATCCTGGGCGTCTTCCGTGAGGCCGCGCACGACGTTTACACCCTCGCCGAGGTCGCGCGCAGGCTGGACGCGAGCCTCGCCAGGCGGCAGGCGACCAATGAGGAGTTCGTGACCGCGGTCCTTGTCGAGATCGATCCCGTGGTCAACCGCCTGACGCTCTATAATTGCGGGCATCCCGCGCCGATCCTGCTGGTGCCGGCCAGAGGCGCCGATTGGTCGCCGCCGGAGGTGAAGGTCGCGGTCGTCCCGGCGCCTGCGCCGCCGCTAGGGCTGATGTCGCTTGGGGATTGTTCGGGCGCGGGCCTGACGCTGCCGTTCAACACCGGTGACGAGATGCTGCTGTACACAGACGGGATCACCGAGGCGCGGGACGCCGACCGGCGGTTCTACCCGCTGGCCGAGCGCCTTGCCGTGCTCGTACAGGAAGGGACGGGCCAGGCCCTGCTCGAGCGGCTGCGCGAAGACGTGCTGCGTCACCGAGGTGCGCCGCTCGACGACGACGCCGCTCTGCTGCTCGTACGTGCCACGGGCGTGCTGACGGCGGGTCAGGATGGCGCGGTCAGCCCGCTTCCGCTTTCCCTCCCGCAAGCCTCGCAGCCGGCCACGCCCTAGCCGCGCTTGCGAGGACTTTGACCGCGCTTGGTTGCGAGGACTTTGACGGCGGTCTTGAGTTTTCGGGCTGGCTAGCGGCCTGTGCACCGTGGCCGAGGCGCCTTGGCCTAGGCGCCTGTCTCACCGCTCCCCGCATCAGATCGGTCGGGGGACGGACTTGCCGCCAAAACCGTTAACACTGTAAGCTGCTAACAGTGTTCACGAAAGATACGGCGTTAACTCTTGTGCGCCGTTCGTGGAGTGCGAACCAAGTGCTCCACAGGGAGGAGAGAGTCCGATGGTTGACATCCATGCCCTGAACGTGCTGCTGTGGGCCGTTACGATCATCTGCGCCGTGGCCGTCGGCTCGGCGGCGGGCGCCATCGCCCTCGCCTGGCTGGCCGACAGGAGGCGCGACGCACGCGGCGTCGCACGCGGCGTTCGGGCCGTCGAGGCGCACCTCGCGGGCGCGGCTCGCGACCGCGTCGCGCATTAGCCCAAGACATGCCGATCGAGGAAGCGGCGAGCTTCTTCGAGGCGGTGCAGCCGCCATTATCCCTAACGGCTGCCGCGGTGCGAGCCACGCGCGGGCCCGCGGGGAGTGGCACCCGGCGGCAGCCGTTATGGATAAACGACTTTGTACTCTGGAGTGTCGCCAGCGGCCGTTATTGGTGGCTCGATAGCGACACTCCAGAGTACAAAGTCGAAAGGATCTAGCCGATCCAGACCGTCTTGGCGTTGCAGAACTCGCGGATCCCCTGCGCGGACAACTCCCGCCCGTAGCCCGAGTTCTTGACACCGCCAAAAGGCAGCTGCGGGTACGAGGTGGTCATACCGTTGATGAACACGGCGCCGGCGTCGAGGTCGCGAATGAAGCGCTCGCGTTCGCCGTCCGCCGTCGTCCACGCGTTCGAGCCAAGGCCGAACGTTGTCGCGTTGGCCAGCTCGATCGCTTCATCGATGTCGGCCACCCGGTACAGGGAGGCGACCGGGCCGAACACCTCTTCGCCGTGCACGCGCATCTGCGGAGTGACACCCGCGACCACGGTCGGCGCGTAGAACCAGCCAGGCTGGTCAAGGGTGTTGCCGCCGCAGAGGATCTCGGCGCCCTTGCCGACCGCGTCGCCGACCAGGTCGGCCACATCATCGCGGCCCTGCCGGGTGGCCAGGGGCCCCACTTCGGTTGCCGGATCCATCGGGTCACCGACGACCAGCCGCCGCATCCGCTCGGTAAAGCGCTCAGCGAACGCGTCGTAGACGTCGGTGTGCGCGATGAATCGCTTCGCGGCGATGCACGACTGCCCGTTGTTCTGGACTCGGGCGAACACCCCCACCTCGGTGGCGCGGTCCAGATCGGCCGAGGGCATCACGATGAAGGGGTCGCTCCCGCCGAGCTCAAGTACGGTCTTCTTGATCTCGCTGCCAGCGATCTTGCCGACGGAGCGCCCCGCGGGCTCGCTGCCGGTCAGCGTGGCCGCCGCGACACGGCTGTCGCGCAACACCGCCTCGACCGCACCGCTGCCGATGAGCAGGGCCTGGAAACAGCCCTCGGGGAACCCGGCCCTGCGCAGCACGTCCTCCAGGTAGAGCGCGGTCTGCGGCACGTTCGAGGCGTGTTTGAGCAACCCGGTGTTGCCCGCCATCAGAGCGGGGGCGGCGAACCGCACGACCTGCCACAGCGGGAAGTTCCACGGCATCACCGCGAGCACGACACCGAGCGGCTGGTAGCGGGTGTAGGCGAGGCTGGCGCCCACCTCCGGCGCGTCGGCCGGCTCGTCGGCCAGGAACTGCTCGGCGTGGTCGGCGTAAAAGCGCATCGCCTTGGCGCACTTGGCCGCTTCTGCCTTGGCCTGGGCCAAGGGCTTACCCATCTCGGTGGTCATCATCTGGCCGACGTCGTCAAGCTCGGCGTCGAGCAGATCCGCAGCCGCCCGCAGCCAGCGGCCCCGGTCCGCGAACGATGTCAGCCGGTACGACAGGAACGTCTCTCGCGCGGCGCCGATCCGCGCGCCGATTTCCGCCTGATCCAGTTCCTTGAATTCCTGCAGCGTCTCACCGGTAACCGGGCTGATGGTGGCGATCGGCATACGGGCACCTCCATTACGCGGCAGATCCCCCTTGTCCCCGGCACCACCCGGGTGATCTGCACATCATCTAACATTCCACCAGGTTCCGCGGCGGTCACTCGGCCGGGCGGGCCAGGCTCGGTGCGAGGTCACCCTCCGCTGGGTACCCGGCTAACCAGCGGCGAATACTCTGCGAGAGCTTTTGCCGCCGCCGCGAGGTCCTCGTCGAGCGGCCGGTCCGCCGTCCGCCGGTCCAGAACCGAGTCGGCGATCTCGAAGGCGCGCCCCAGAGCACCGCCGGACGGCGGGCTGCCCTGCATCCGCAGCGCCCGCACGGCGGCGACCAGCTCGCACGCGACGACCACCCGGTAGGCCGAGACCGCGTCGGTCGTGGCCCGGGCGGACTGGGTGGAGAATCCCGCGTGCTCCTCGACGCCGCGGGACAGAACGGCGCTGCCGAGCGCGGCTGGCGTGGCGAACCTGCGGATGTCGGCCGCCGCAGACTGCGCCACATACTCGAGCACCATGATCCCTGAACTAGTCGGCTTATCGGCAAGAAAGGCGTTCAGCCCGGTGAAAGAGGGCTCGACCAACGTGCCGAGGCGGGCCGCCGACAGCGCGGCCGTCTGGAACAGGGCCGCTCGCGTGCCATCGAGCGCCAGCCCCACATAGGCGGCGTGGAAGTTTCCGTTGTGCCACACCGTGCGGCCCTCGACGTCAATCAGTGGGTTCTCACCCGCGAAGTTGAGCTGCCTTTGGACCACCCGTTCTGTGTAGTCCAGAGCATCCAACGCCGGACCATGGACCTGCGGGAACGCACGGTACCCGTACGGATCCTGTACCCGCGCCGCTGCGGCGGGTTGGGCAAGAAGCAGGCCCCGCACGACCGCGACCACAAGCCGCTGCCCGGGGTGCGGGCATGCCCGGTGCACCGGTGCCGCATACGGTTCGAGCGAGCCGCGCACCGCTCGCATCGACAATGCCGCCACTACAACCGCCGAGCGGAGCAGGCCCGCAAGGTCATGGCAGGCCAGCGCAGCTTCGCCCAGGGTCGCCGCGTTGCTGCTGATGAAGGCGAGCGCGTCGGCCGAGCGCAGGGCAAATTTCGGCGCGGGGGCAGGAGGGGTTCTTTGCGGCGGACCCGGCGGCGCATGCGGCGCCTTCCGCGGCGAGCCTGGTGGCGCAGGCGGCGCCCGCGGCGATGCCGTCGGCGATGACCCTAGCGATGGCTCCAGCGAGCCTGCGCCGGCCCGCCAAGCGTGCTGCCAAGCCTGCTCGCCGAGCAGGCAGAGCCCGGTCGAGGCCAGGGCGGTGAGATCACCCGTGCCGATCGCACCGTACTGCGGCACTGGCGGAGTGAAGCCTGTGTTGATCGCGTCGGCGAGCACGTCGAGCAGGCCCGGATCCACCCCCGAGCCGCCCGCGCCGAGTTGGTTGAGCCGGACCACAAGCATGGCCCGGGTCAGTTCGGGCGCGAGCAACGGCCCGGCGCCCGCGGCGTGGCTGCGCAGCAGCCGCAGCCCGTGCTCGGCGTCGCCGTCGTCGGCCACGCTGACCGCGTGATTGGCGCCCACCCCGGTGTTGCGGCCATAGACGGGGCGCCGCGTGGCGACCTCGGCGGCGACCTTGCTCGCAGCCTCCGCCGCGGCGCGCGCGGCAGCGCCAACCTCGACGGCGGCGTCACCCCGCGCGACGGCGGCCACGTGGCCGCACGTCAGCGACGAGCCATCGATCAGGACGCGGTTGCCGCTCACTACCCTCGGTTCCCCCTTGCGGGCCGCGACGGTCACGACCGTGCGCAGGCCCTCAGGCGCTGCCACCCAGGATAACCAGCTCTTCCTTCCGCTGTTTATGTTGCGGCCATTCAGCCTGCGCCCTACCATCAACCGATGGAGTTTACAGAGGCCGCGCGGCTCGTCTCGGAGGTGCCGGCCCCGCATATACCCGCTAATCGCGGCCGGGTGCTCTACGAGCACATAAGAAAGAACCGGCTGGAGAACCTGCTTGAGCTTGGCACGGCGCGAGGCGGATCCGCCATATTCATGGCGGCAGCGCTCGAGGCCACCGGCGCAGGCCATCTGACCAGCGTAGACTCCACCCGATGGCGGTGGCGCAACCCGACTCCCACCGAAGTGATCGACCATGCGGGGCTTGGCCACCGGGTCACACTTGACAAGCGATTCTCGACGTACACGTGGTTCCTAAAGACGGAGCTCGAGAAATGCATTGATGACGCCGGATCGGTTCGCCCGGAATACGATTTCATCTTTCTCGACGGCGCAAAGAACTGGAGCACGGATGGTCTCACCGTCGTGCTCGCGGAGAAACTTCTCCGGCCCGGAGGATGGCTCCTGCTCGACGATCTTGGCTGGAGTTACGAAAAGCACGCGGACAGCACCTTTCACTATGAAATAGAGATCGCCAAGCTTTCCACCGAGGAACGAGTGGAACCGCACCTGCGCGCTGTCTTTGATCTCCTCATACGGACGAACCCGGCATTCGATCAGTTCCTGATCCAAGACGACTGGTGGGGGTGGGCGCGCAAGTCGCCTGACGCGCGCGGCGTTGCCACGGGCAGGGCTGTCACCGGGCGAAACGTCAACGCCGTGGGTCCACGTTTGCGGCGGGCGCAGAGCAGCGTCCGGCGGCGGTTTGGTCGTCTGCGGCGCGCGCCGACCCGGCTGTTAAGCCGCCGCCAAGCGCACGGGTCACGCTGAGAACGCGTCAAGAATGGCGGCCGCGCGACCGTCCATCGGCCCGCCCGCGCCGACCCGAACGGCCAACGCGGATGCGACGAAGATGGGCATGGCAGGCTCGTTGACGCCGAAGAACTCGTCCTGCTGCCAATTTCAGCGAAATTCACCGACGTAGGGATCCCGATACCTCGTGCGCCACGGGATCGCGTCAGAAGCAGACCGGCATCGACTGGGTGCCCCCGGCCGCTCGGCGCCCTTCGCGCCGGGCTGCCGAGTCCCGGTTTTGACCGGCCCGAAATGTCCCTCCCACCTGTGATACTGGCGGTGTGCTGCAGGTACCGCAGGGACGGCTCGTCGGCAGGGCAGGTGAGCTCCGCCGCCTGCTTGCCCTGCTCGATGAGGCCGCGGCGGGCAGGCCAGTGGTCGCGCTGGTCAGCGGCGACGCTGGCGTCGGGAAGACCAGGCTCGTGACCGAGCTGGCCGCCCGCGCCCGTGAGCAGGGTTTCACCGTTCTTTCTGGCCGCTGCGCCGAGCTGGGCGACAGCGTGCCGTACCTGCCCCTTGCCGACGCGCTGCGGGATGCCACCACTGGCCCGGGTCCGGCTGACCGGTTGCGCGAGGCTCTGGCGGCCCGTCCCATCCTCGGCCGCCTGCTGCCAGATCTCGGCGACGCCAGCCAACCCAACGGCGAGGAGTCGGGTCTTGCGCAGCAGCAACTGTTCGGCGCGGTGCTTGGATTGCTCGCCGAGCTCGCGCGGACGAGCTCTGTCCTGCTCGTTCTGGAGGATCTGCACTGGGCGGACAGGTCCACTCGGGACCTGTTGACCTTCTTGAGCAGGGTGCTGCACCGTGAGCGGCTCGCGATCGTCGCCACCTACCGGGCAGACGACCTCCACCGCCGCCACCCGCTCCGGCCGGTCGTCGCGGAGTTGCAGCGGCTGCCCACCGTGGCCGCCGTCGAACTCGGACCGCTCGAGGGCTCGGCGATGGCGGAGCATCTGACGGCGCTCGCCACCGGATCGCTCGACGCGGTCGAGCTTGAGACGATCATCACGCGCGCGGAGGGCAACGCCTATTATGCGGAGGAGCTGCTCGCCGCTTCCTCTGTCGGCGGCGAGCTGCCCGCAGGGCTCGCCGGGCTGCTGCTTGCCCGGGTTGAGCGGCTCACGCCCACAGCTCAGCAGGTGCTGCGGGCTGCCGCGGTAACCGGGCGGCAGGTGGATGACGATCTCGTGAGGCAAGCATCGGGCCTAGCCGCGCCCGAGTACGAACAAGCTGTCCGCGAGTCGGTCGCGAACCAGTTGCTTGTCCCCGATGGCGCGGCAGGGTACGCATTCAGGCACGCGCTGCTTCGTGAGGCCGTCTACGCTGACCTGCTCCCCGGCGAGCGGACCCGGCTGCACGCGCGGCTGGCCGAACTGCTTGCCGACGAGGGGAGACTTGCCGCGGTGCCTGGTTCTGCAGCGGAACTCGCGCATCACTACCTGGCGAGCCACGACATCCCTGGCGCCTTCGCCGCGTCCGTGCGGGCAGCCAAGGAGGCCCAACGGCTGGCTGCGCCCGCCGAGGCGCACCACTATTACGACCAGGCGCTGGCGCTATGGGACCGGGTCAGCGAGCCGGAGGCACTTGCTGGGACCGATCGCGGCAGGCTTGCTTTCTCGTCCGCGAACGCCGCAGCATCCGGTGGCGACGTGAGACGGGCCGTGTACCAGCTTCGCCGCTTGCGCACCGCGCTCGGCGCTCTCGGCGACGCGGCGGACCCGGCCCTGGTCAGCCGGACCTGCGAGCGGCTCGGCTATTTCTTGCTTGAGACCGACGAAGCCGCCGCGGCGGCCGAGGCGGCCCATGCCGCGATCGATGCGCTGCCGGAGAATCCCCCGCGCTGGGAGCGAGCCCGCGCGATGGCGACCTACGCGCAAACCTTGCTCTACGCGGACAGCAGGGCGGCACTTTTCGCCGACGACGGCACCAGGACAGGGCTCGGATTCACCGCGCATGGATCGGCGCCGGAGCCGGCCGCCGCGGGGCCCGGGTCGGGGTCGGCTGCCTCAGTGCCCGGTTCGGGGTCAGCCTCGGCACCAGGGTCGGAGTCGGCTGCCGCGGGTCCCGGTTCGGGGTCAGCCTCGGCACCAGGGCCTGCGGGCGCGTTGCTGGAGGAACGCGCCTATGACTTCGCTGAGCAGGCGCGCGCCGCCGCGCGTTCCGCCGATGCCCCGTGGGTCGAGGCCGACGCTCTTGTGACGCTGGGCATGATCAGCGAACGCGGTGGGCGCAACCAGGAGGCCATCGACCTCTACACGGCGGCTCACGACCAGGCCAGGAGGGCCGGTGTCCTCGGGGTCGAACTTCGAGCCGCGTTCCAGCGGGCGCGCGCTCTGCTTGAACGGGGCGATCTCGATGACGCGAGCGCGACTGCCCACGAGGGCCTGCGTCGCGCAGAAGAGCGCGGGCTGGGCCTCGCGCCCTATGGCCTCGACCTGCAGTACCTGCACTACCTGGCGCACTACGCCGATGGCTGCTGGGATCACGCCCAAGAGCTTGCCGACGGCTTCGTGATCCGCGTCACCAGAACGGCCGAGGCCCGGCTGTCAGCGATGGCGCTGTTCATGGATGTCGCCCGTGGCAGCGGGGCCGTAGCCGAACGGCGCGCGTGGATGGAACCGTTCTGGCCAGAGGATCAGTTCGGCGAGTACATCGCACGCGGCTTGCTCGCCGAGCACGCGCTCTGGCAGGGCGACACCGACACGGCGGCGACCGAGGCCATGGCGACGATCAAGACCCTGCATGCCTACCAGGGCGGGTACGGCCCGGCAGTCATCCGGGTTGCGGCCACGGGTCTCGCCGCGCTGGCCGACCGAGCCCGGGTAGCCCGGGCCGCTGGCGATGAGGAAGCCGTGCGCGTGGCGGTGGAGATGGCCCGCGTGATGGTGGACGCCGCCCGCGAAGGCGCCGCCTACCGCCGACGACCGAAGTTCGTCCTCGGGGTCGAGGGCCGTGGATGGCTCGCCCGCGCGGAGGCAGAGTGGCTGCGCGTCCAAGGTGGCCACGACCCGCAGTCATGGCGAGCCGTGGTCGATGAATTTTCTCCGGGCTTCGTCTACGAGACGGCCCGCTCGCGTTGGCGGCTCGCCGAGGCGCTGGCCGAGGCCGGCCGCCGTGATGAGGCAGCGCAGGAATGGCGGCTCGCCGTGGAAGTTGCCGACCGCCTCGGCGCCGGGCCGCTGCGCGGCGCGCTCAGCGATCTTGCACGGCGGGCCAGGCTTGGCGAGCACGCCTCGGTCAGGCCGGGCCCGGTTGCCGGGCTGACCGACCGCGAGCGTCAGGTGCTGCGGCTGGTCGCCGAGGGACGCAGCAATAGGGAAATCGCGTCGGCTCTGTTTATCTCGCCAAAGACAGCGAGCGTCCACGTCTCGAACATTCTCGCCAAGCTCGGCGCCGCGAGCAGGACCGAGGCTGCCGCCATCGCGCACCGCGACGGACTCGAAATTGCCGACTCGCCGGATACCGCTCGCTAGCCAGGCGGGCGAAGGCGGGGTCACGAGGGCGACGGCAGTGCCCGGGAGGACGGAGGCGGGTCGGGAGCGGCAGGCGCGGCGGAGAGGGCGGCGTTAGCGAGGCCCCAGCAAGACGGGACGCTGTGGCGCTCGGGCTACCCGCGGCCGAAGGGCACCTGGCGCACCGGGCATCGGTAGGCGTGGCTCGCCGCCGCAGCGCCATATGCCGGCGTGTGGGTGCCGCATTGATTCCCGTTGGCAGTGACGAGAATCCCGACGACGATCGCGCTCAGCACGGCGAGCACCGCGATCGGGATCAACGCTATCCACTGCAGACGGCGATTCCACCAGCCTGGATCCGCGTCAGCTGTTCCGCCGGAGCTCCACTGGCCCGATCGGCCGCCTGGCCGCGGGCCGGCGCTACGGTTCCCGCCCGAACCAACACGCTCCCCGGCACCCTGCCCCACGGTGTCCCGTTGCGCGCGGGAATTCCGCTGCCGGCGGGTACGCCGCCGCGTTCGTGAGAACGGGCTGCGGCGCGGTGGCTTCAGCCGCTCGACCTCGGGCATCTCCTCGTGCTTGGTGAGCCGGGTGAAAGTGGCGAACATCGACGCCAACCGCGAGTCGTGTCTGCGCAGCCCTTCTTCGATCCCGTCGAGAATTCGCTGCTGACCGGCGGGCAAATTCATCCGCACTCTCTCCGCTCGTCCATGTTCGCGCGCAAGGCCGTGGGCAGGGCAGAGCTTGCGTCACGACGACACGCAGGCGGCCGCGACGACACGCAGGCGGCGCCGTCGTCGCCTGGGTTCGGGGAACCGTCACCGGCACGGATGGCTCTGCGTGGCTTCCACTACCCCCGCCACGAGGGTGAAACAGGTTCGGAGCCATTCGCCGGCACGTCCGCCCGGCCCGCGGCATTGAGGGACGCAGCCCTCCTCACGAGCCACCCTCGGCGGGCCGACGGTGATCGGCGGCCAGCTCCTCGAGTTGCGCCGCCTCCGCCGCGGCGAGCCGCTGCTCGGCCCGCACGTCGATGGTCCTGGCGAAGGCGTAGTAGAGGCCGGCGGCCACGGGAAGGCCGACGAACAGCGAGACGTCGAAGTTGGTGAGGAACGACTGGCTGCTGGCCTCGTGCCCGTGGACGTGTCCATCGACGAGCGGATCGCCGACGGCGCGGCCGACGTGCGGTTCGCCGCGGTGCCCGCCGACGAGGTCGAGGTGGTGGGCGCGTTCCCCAAGGCAGTCTCGCTGCACGAGCTCCGGTTCGCCCGGGCAGGCGGCGCGTGGCGCTGCCAGGTCACCGTGGACGTGTGAGGCCCAGCGCTTCGTAGGCGATGGCGACCTCGGCGGCGAGCGCCGCGTTGTCGGTGATGAGCTGGCGGTTGACCTGCGCGCTCCGTCCGCCGGTCAGGTCGTGTACGAGCGCGAGCACGGCCGGGGTCACCGCTTGCCCGCTCACTCCCGCGCGCCGCACCCGCTCGACGGCCTCGGCTATGACCGGCTCGATGTCGAGTCCGTCGGCGGGCGGCTGGGCAAGCAGCACGCCGGCCGAGGGGTTGAGCTGCCAGTGGACTCGGGCGACCCGGGCGGCTTCCGCGCTTGTGGACACCGTGGCGGAGAGGGCGGGACCGCCCTCCGCGCGGTAAAAAAGCGGCAGGGTGGCGGTCCGCCAGCCAAGCACGGGCACGCCCAGGGTCTCCAGCGCCTCGGC
>WNGF01004225.1_pt1 | contig 41963 bp, 42 predicted proteins | sample 5400641 | NCBI WGS metagenome assembly WNGF01 (sample SAMN13153371, study PRJNA577476) | soil metagenome | isolation source: 80 cm soil or saprolite under grassland replicate 2 | place: USA:California | collected 2016-06-15 | reverse complement strand
CGCTTGGGCGCCGGCCGCGATGCTGTCTGAGCCCGTCGCGGTCGCTTGGGCGCCGAACGCCTGGCTGTTTGAGCCCGTCGCGGTCGCGGTCCCGCCGAACGCCTGGCTGGCCTGGCCGGTCGCGGTCGCGGCGAGGCCGTTCGCGACGCTGTTCTGGCCGGTCGCGGTCGCGCCGCCGCCGTTCGCGACGCTGCCCTGGCCGGTCGCGGTCGCGGCGAAGCCGTTCGCGACGCTCAACTCGCCCGTCGCGGTCGCGCCGATGCCGTTCGCGAAGCTGTTGGCGCCCGTCGCGGACGCGCTGCCGCCGTTCGCGAAGCTGTTCTGGCCGGTCGCGGTCGCCTGGAAACCGATCGCCTGGCTGTTTTGGCCGGTCGCGGTCGCGTTGTTGCCGTTCGCGCCGCTGCCCTGGCCGGTCGCAGTCGCGCTGATGCCGTTCGCGAAGCTGGCCTGGCCTGTGGCGGTGGCGCTGGTGCCCCTCGCCTCGCTGAGATAGCCCGTCGCGGTCGCGTTGGTGCCGACCGCGGCGCTGACCGCGCCCGTCGCGGTCGCGCCGTCGCCGTTCGCGCCGCTGAGTTGGCCGGTCGCGGTCGCGTTGTTGCCGTTCGCGCCGCTGCTCCAGCCGGTCGCGGTCGCGCCGACGCCGTTCGCGAAGGTGAACACGCCCGTCGCGGTCGCGCTGGCGCCGTTCGCGACGCTGAACGCGCCCGTCGCGGTCGCGTCGACGCCGCTCGCGAAGGCGGAGTTGCCGTAAGCGGTGGCAAAGACACCAGTGGCATTCGCGGCCCGGCCGACCGCGGTGGCGTTGGCGCCGGTCGCGGCTGCGGCTGCGCAGATGCCGGTGAAGCCGGTGTCCGTGGAAGCGCATTGCGCCAAGGCCGGTGCGCCGCCGAAGACCGTCACCATCCCCGCCGCCACGGCGAGGCCGCGCAAGGTGCCGCCCGCGATGGCGCTGGCGCCCATGAGGCGGGCGCGTCGGCTCATTGCAATGCCGATCGATGCACATCCGACCGCGACGCGGTCGACGTGCGAACGGTTTTGGTTCGCGTTGATTGTCCTGGCTCGCACGGCGAGCCTCCCCAGCCCCTGGTACCAGCATGGCCGCCGCGTCCATCCCGGCGACAAAGGCAACCACGCCGATCCACACCCAACTCGACCAGCCTACACGCTACCGCGTACCGGCGGGAGACATTCCCGATGGAGTGGAGGTTTTTTTCCGCCGCGTTGCACAAATACGACTCGCCGGATGCCGGCTTACGAGCGCGCCTCACAGCAACGCCGCAGCGACCCCACTTGTCGGACGGCAGCGCCGAGCCGCTGATGGCGATCGGGGTCTCTCGGAAGGCTTGGTTTAATCCTCGCTGCAGAGACTACCGGAGAACGGCAACGTTCTGCTGCGCTGCGTGCCGGAGGCAAACGCGGCCGCTCCCTGTTTTTGTCCTGTTATTTCAGGCGCTGCTCACCGCAGCGCGGCAGCGAGTTGCTTGGCCTGATCGGCGAGCACGTCCGGCGCTTCCTTGACGCTGGCCGGCGGCTTGAGCGCAACGCCGCTCTTGCGCGGGATGACGTGGAGATGCAGGTGGAACACCACTTGGCCTCCGGCGCTTTCGTTGAACTGCTGGATGGTGACGCCATCGGCGCCGAACACCTCGACGCTGGCCTTGGCGATCTTCTGCGCGACCATGATGACATGGGCGAGGTCGTCGGGAGACACGTCGAGGATGTTGCGCGCGGGTGCTTTCGGCAGGACGAGCGCATGGCCGCTCGCGCGCGGCATGATGTCGAGGAAGGCGAGCGCCTTGTCGTCCTCGTAGATCTTGTAGCAGGGCAGTTCGCCGCGCAGGATTTTGGCGAAGATATTGTTGGGATCGTAAGCCGCCATGATTTTCTCTCCTTCTCGTGTCCCGGGCGCAGCGCAGCACGCAGTGATGCGCTGCAGACCCGGGACAAGCGTCACCCCTTGCGGAACGGCGTGGCCTCCGCGAGCTCCGCGCCGGCCGCCGCCACGTAGGCGCGCTCGCGCTTGAGGAAATCCTCGATCGCGCGACGTAGCGCGGGATCGAGAATGTAGTGTGCGGAATAGGTCGTCGTCGGCATGTAGCCGCGCGAAATCTTGTGCTCGCCCTGCGCACCGGCCTCGACGCGGGCGAGCTTGTGCTCGATGGCGTATTGGATGGCCTGATAGTAGCAGAGCTCGAAATGGAGGAACGGGTGGCGCTCGCTGGCGCCCCAGTGGCGGCCGAACAGCGTATCCGAGCCGATGAAGTTGATGGCGCCGGCAATCCAGCGCCGGTTGCGCTTGGCCATGACCAAGAGGATGCGGTCGCGCATCTTCTCGCCGACGAGCGAATAGAACTCTCGCGTCAGATACGGGCGACCCCATTTGCGCGAGCCGGTCTCCATGTAGAAGTCGAAGAAGGCGTCCCACACGCTTTCGGTGAGGTCCGTGCCGGTCAGCCAATGCACGCTGACCCCGGCTGCGAGCGCGTCAGCGCGTTCGCGCCGGATGGTCTTTCGTTTGCGCGAGGCAAGCGCCGCCAGGAACGCGTCGAAGCTGGCATAGCCGGCGTTTTCCCAATGGAACTGCTGGTGAGTGCGTTTGAGGAAGCCGCGCGCGCCCAGGAGCTCCCATTCCGGCTCGGTGGGAAAGGTGACGTGAACCGAGGACGCGCCGCAGCGCCGGCAGACGTCGGTGAGCGCATCGGCGAGATGCGCGCGCACGGCCTCGGCGTGAGGTCCGGGGCGCACGAGCAGGCGGCGTCCGGTCGCGGGCGTGAACGGCACGGAAACCTGAAGTTTCGGATAGTAGCTGCCTCCGGCGCGCTCATAGGCTTCCGCCCAACCATGATCGAAGACGTATTCGCCGCGCGAATGAGATTTCGCGTAGCAAGGGACGGCGCCGATGACTTCGCCGCGGGCCTCTTCGGCGATGAGGTGCATCGGTTGCCACCCGGCGCGCGCTCGGACCGATTGCGATACCTCGAGCGCAGACAGGAAGTCGTGTGAAATAAAAGGGTTGTACCGATCTGTTAAATCATATTTTAGGACGTGAGCCGGCGGCGGGCAGGCTTCGCCCCCGCCGTTGTTCGCCGCCGGCGCGGCCGGGTTGGCGCAGGCGTCCCATGCCTCGGCCGCCACCTCGCTGATGGAATTCACTGCTCGCAGCGTCAGTTCGATCATGGCCCTAATTTAATCACTTTAGCCGCGTGTCCCGGACGCGGTGCAGCGCGGAGCAGCGCAGATAAGTTTACGCAATCTGCGCAACCTTGATTGCGCTGCGTAGCGGTGCACCGCTGATCCGGGACCGCCACAGGCCGTGGCGGTCCCGGGTCTGCAGCGCACCACTTCGTGCTGCGCTGCGCCCGGGACATGCGGCTTAAGTTAGCGCCGATAAGTTCGATCATGAACCTTCATCAAGCTCATGCAAGTTTACGGCCGAAATGCTTCGAAGATCATCTGGTCGGCATAGCGCGCAGCCTTTCGCCGGTCATCTTCGCTGCGCACGGTCCAGGCGAGCAGCGGCAGGCCGAAGAGGTTGCGTGTTACCCTGGGCAGCAGCGCCGGCAAGTTAGCGACCGGATAGGCGATGAACCGCGGCTGCGCGCGCAGCGCGTTGGCGATGCCGACGAACGCGCGCCGAGGCGCGGACGAGAAGTCCGCCCACGAATGGTTTCTCAGTGCCATCCCGCGCGGCAATCGGGGCGCGATCCCATGCAATGCCGCGATCTGCGCTGGCTCGAACGACATCACCGCTGCCTGTCCGACGTAGCCGGACAGCACCGTCGCGGCGCGGGCGGCGAGGCGCCGATCACCGGCGAGCGGGCTCTTCACCTCGATGAGCAGCGCCGCCCGGCCGGCCACGAAATCGCACAATTCGCCGAGCGTCATCATGTGGTCCTGGGTTGCTCTAAAAGTGACGCGCTTGAGCTCGGCGGCCGTCATCGCGTCGAGCCGAGCGCTCGTTTCCGTCAGTCGGCTAAGCGTGTCGTCGTGGTACACCATGGCCTCGCCGTCGCTGCTGATTTGCAGGTCGCATTCGATGCCGTAGCGCGCCGCGATCGCGGCCGCGAATGCCGAAGGCGTATTCTCGATGATGCCGTTTTGGTCATCGTGCAGACCCCGATGCGCGAGTGGCCGCGCGATCAACCAATCGAGATCGGCCATTGATAATGAATGCGTCAGGCGACCTCGAAAACGCCTTCGACTTCGACCGCGGCGTCGCCCGGCAGCACGGCTACGCCAACCGTCGTCCGCGCATGTCGGCCCTTGTCGCCGAACACCGCGACCATGAGGTCGGAAGCGCCGTTCATGACCTTGGGCCCGTCGAGAAAAGCCGGGTCGGAATTGATGAAGCCCCCCAAGCGCACCACTTGCTTCACCTTGTCGAGATCGCCGAGCGCGGCCTTGACCTGTGCCAGCACGTTGATCGCGCAGGCGCGTGCCGCTTTTTGGCCGTCCTCGAGTGATACCTCGCTACCGAGCTTGCCTTTGGCGACCAGCTTGCCGCCCGCGTCGAGGCAGATCTGACCGGAAACGAACAGCAGCGTGCCGACGCGCACGAACGGGATGTAATTGGCGACGGGGCTTGCCGGCGTGGGAAGCGCAATTCCGAGCTCGGCGAGCTTCTTGTCGACCATTCCAGCCATGGCGTCCTCCTGCTGCGCTTTGGATGCCTTGTCTTCGCCGATCGGGCGCGCGCATGCAAGCGGCGGAGGACTGCGTTCCGGCATTGCATGGTTGCAGGCGGCGAACGCTATCCCTATGTTGCGCCGCAAGTCGGCGGCGCGGAGGCAGACTGTGATGACGATCTTCGGCAAGTCGACGCTCGGCACCATCATGGTGGCGACTTTGGTCGGCGGTTTGGGCGTGCAACGCGCAGCGGCGCTGACGCCAGCCGGCGAGCTCGCCTCCCATCGCGCGGTCTATGAACTCAAGCTCGCGCACACGCGCGGCAATTCGTTGGCCGTGGCCGCGCGCGGGCGCATCCTCTACGATTTCTCCGGCAATGCCTGCGACGGCTACGCGCTGCAGTTCCGTCAGGTGTCCGAACTCGACAACGGCGAGGGCAGGGTCTCGCTCAGCGACCTGCGCTCGACCACGTGGGAAGACGGCGCGGCAAAGAAGTTCATCTTCAAGTCGCAGAACTACCTCAACGAGACGCTGGTCGATTCGGTCGACGGGCAAGCCGAACGCCAGCGCGACAAGGTCGTGGTCAGCCTGAGGGAGCCTGCCGCCAAGACGTTCGACCTCGATGCGGCAATGGTATTTCCGACCGATCACATGCGACGCATCATCGAGGCCGCGCGCGAAGGCAAGAACATTCTGGAGGTTCCGATCTACGACGGATCCGAGAAGGGCGAAAAGGTCTACAACACGCTCACGGTCATCGGCCCCGCGATCGCGCCGAACGAGCGCGTCCCGACCGATGCCGCTGCCGGTGAGCCGGCGCTTGCCGGGCTCAAACGCTGGCCGGTCACCGTAAGCTATTTCGATAAAACGGCCAGAGATGACCAGGCGCCGGTCTATGCCATCAGGTTCGAGGTCTACGAGAACGGTATTTCGCGCGCGCTGGTGCTCGATTACAACGATTTCGCCATCAGCGGCGAGCTCACCTCGATCGAGGTCAGGAACAGCGGGCCGTGCAGGTGACGGGGGTCATCCCGCCACAAGCACATCGATTCCATCCGTCATCGAATGCTCGACAGCGCCCGATCGTAATACGATAGATCGATGTATCTCTTCGCCGGCGGCGGATTGCCGCCCCACTGTCCCTCGATCTCGGCGCGCAGCTTCAGCGTATTGTTGAAACCCGCCATGTCGAATCTCGCGTCCTTGGCAATGCCCTCCGCGGGATTGATCGCCACGGCATAGGATTGCGCCGCGATCTGCGGCGAAAGCTTGAGCCGCTCGGCGAGCAGCGCGATGGCCTCGTCCTTGTTGGCGGGATCGAGCGCCCAGCGGCTGCCTTCGATATAGGCCTTGATGTAGCGCACAAGCGTGTCGCTGTTGGCTTTCGCCCATTCGCGCATGACGAAGGCGCCGCCGGCCTGGTAGGCGCCGATCGCGGTGGCCGCCGGGCCCATGTCTTTCAAGCCGGCCTCTCTGGCACGGAATGCAAAGGGCGGATTGAGCACGCCCGCCGCCGCATTGGCTTTGTCCTTGGTCATGGCTTCGAGCCGCGCCGTAGTGCCGCCGACCGGCCGGACCGTGTAGTCGCCTTTGTTGAGGCCGTGGTCCTTGAGCACCTTGTAGAGCAGCAGCGCGTAGGCGGTGTTCGGGGCGTCGACCACGACCGCCTTTCCGCGAAGATCGGCATAACCGTTGATCTCCGGCTGAACGAAGATGCGGTTGAAGCCGTTATCGCCGCCGGTCACGATCACGACGTCGGCCTTAGCCAGCTCAACCATCGCCACCGCATTGTCGACCGCGGCATGGGCGATCTGATGGTCGCCTTTGGCGAGCCCGTCGCGCAGCACGTCGGAGTTCGGCGTGTTCAGAAGGTCGATGGCGAGGCCCTGCTTAGCGAACAGATCCTTATGTTGGGCCGCAAAGATCGGAAGGTTCGACAGACCGGGAAAAACCACCGGGAAAAACCATCACCTTCAACTGCGTCTGGGCCGCCGCGGCACCGATGGTGCCGAACATCGCCGCGCCAGCGAGCGCGGCGGTCATGAGGGTGTGCATTGATCGCATCGTCGTTCCTCCCGGTTAGTCCGATTTGCCCCGAGTCTAACACCAGCGCCGCCGCATTCGTCCCACGCGCCGGCTCATTCGTCCTCCTCGCCCTCGAGCGCGAGCCCCTTGACCACGGCCTCGTCACCGAACCGCTTCCGCAACCGGTCGATTGCCTGCTCAGCCTCGGCGCTGCGGCGATCGATGAGGTCCGCAAAATCAGCGCCATCGGCATCGCACAGGCCCGACAACCCGATGCCGATGAGCCGAAACATCGTGCCGTCGGTTTCGCGCGCGAGCAGATCGCGCCCGACCGCGAAAATCCGCGACGCGAGCTGGGTCGGATGACCGAGCGACTGTGCCCGCGTGCGGATGCGGAAATCGGCGGTCTTGAGCTTGAGCGTTACCGTCGAGCCGGCAAGCGCGTTGGTCTTGAGGCGGAAGGAGACTTTTTCGGAAAGGCGCCACAGTCGCAGCTCCAACGCACGGAAATCGGCGATGTCGCGATCGAAGGTGGTTTCCGCCGAAATGCTCTTGGCCTCGCGCTCGGCGCGGACCGGCCGGTCGTCGATCCCGCGGGCGAGGCGAAACAGCCGCGCGCCCTCGGCGCCGTGGCGGCGCCGCAGCTCGCTCTCACCGGCGCGCTGCAGATCGCCGATGGTGCGCAGCCCGTCGCGCGCCAGGCGTTGCTGCGCGATTTTGCCGACGCCGAAGATGAGCGTCACCGATCGTGGCGCCAGGAACGCGGCAGCTTCGCTGCCGCCGATCACGGCGAACCCGCGCGGCTTGTCGAGATCGGAGGCGATCTTGGCCAGGAACTTGTTGCAGGAGAGCCCGATCGACACGGTGATGCCGAGCGCGCGTTCGACCTCGGCCGCGAAACCGGCGAGCGCCTTGGCCGGCCACATTCCATGCAGCCGCGCGGTGCCGGACAGATCGATGAACGCCTCGTCGATCGACACCGGCTCGACCAGCGGCGTGAGCTTGAACATGAGTTCGCGCACCTGTCGTCCAACGCGGGCGTATTTCTCCATGTCCGGCCGCACCACGGTGGCGTGCGGGCAGAGCCGCCGCGCCTCGAACATCGGCATCGCGGAGCGCACGCCGAAGGTACGCGCGACGTAGCAGGCGGTGAGCACGACCCCGCGCTGGCCTCCGCCCACGATGACCGGCTTGTCAGCGAGCGTCGGATCGTCACGCTTCTCGATGGTGGCGTAAAAGGCGTCGCAATCCACGTGCGCGATCGCCAGCGTGTCGCTCTCGGGATGGTGCAACAGGCGCGGCGAGCCGCAGGCGGAGCAACGCGCGGCTTGCTCCGACACGTCGCGGCGGCAATCGCGGCAGAAGCCTGGCATCGTCCTCCCGCCTGTCGCGCCGTCGCTCAGCGCTGTCGCTCAGCGCTATTGCAACGGCTCAGGGCGTGTCGCGCTCCCAACGGCGTCTGGCGATGGTATCACGCGCCTTGATCACCGCGCTGGGGTCGATTGAGTTTTCCGCGGCAAACGCAAGCAGCAATTTCTCGTCGGCGGCGAGGTGATCGAGCACGCCAAGGAGAAATTGCGGCTCGCGCGCGGCCTCGCGGATCGAGTCGGGGCCTATTCCGGTCATCGCCAGGAAGCGGCCGAGCCGTTCGGGCTCGCCGGCGATGAAGCCGAGCGCGGCGATGGCTAGCTCTTCGGCAGCAGCCTGTCGATCCTGGCGGTTCCCCGAGCGACTTCGTTGCACCATCACGGTCTCCGGAAAACGCGACGCGGGCGTGGTGCTGAGAACACTCCCGTTGCAGCCTGCGAATCAAGCCCGACGTGCACGCCAGCTGGCAGCGGCGAAATCAAGTCCCTCGACGCGCGCCCAGCATCTCGGGTAGGGGAGGGACTCTCTAAAGTTGCTCCGGTAGGTGTAGGATTCATCGGGCCGTCATGGCCGGGCTCCCTCGCTGCGCTCGGGCTCCGGCATGACAATGCGTCAACCTGATCGGATTGCTGTGAATGTCCTGAAGGAGGCGACTATGCGCCGCGGCCATCTATCCGTTGCCGGGATGAGCGTTCTGTTCGCAGTCGGGCTGGCGCTGTGGGAGGTTTACTTTTTCTGGTTCGCGGGATCTTTCCCGAGCCTGAATGCGACGCTGGGCCTGTTCACCACCGAACGGCTCGGATTCAACATGGCGTGGATCGCCGCGATCTATCTGACGTTTCAGCTCATCTCCATTCCCTTCGCGTTGCCGACGGCCACCGGCCGCTTCATCGGCGTGGTGGATGGCATGGCCTCGCTCCTTCCGCTCGCGGTCGTGCTGGTCGCCGTGTTCGGAAAGCCGCACTTGATCGAGACCGGGGGCCGCTGGGAGGCGGCCCTTCTGCTCATCTTCATCACTTTGGTCGATCTGTTCGGCGGATACACGTTCAACATCGCGCTCAGCCGCCGGGTTATGGATGTTACGCCGGCCTGAAATACGGCCCAGTGTTTGCCTTTCCGTAACGTCTCGGCACTAGAGCGGATGATGGCGAGATAGAATCAGCGCGAGGGCGCTTGACCTCGGAAAGCCCGGCAATGGCGAAGACCGTGATGATCGTGGAGGACAACGAGCTCAACATGAAGCTCTTCCACGATCTTTTGGAAGCCCACGGCTACGATACCGTTGCCACGCGCAACGGAATCGAGGCGCTCGATCTCGCCCGCAAGCACCGCCCCGACTTGATCCTGATGGACATTCAGCTGCCGGAGGTTTCCGGGCTCGAGGTGACCAAATGGCTCAAGGAAGATCCCGAGCTCAAGGCCATTCCGGTGGTCGCAGTCACGGCCTTTGCGATGAAGGGCGATGAAGAGCGCATCCGCGAGGGCGGTTGCGAGGCTTATCTGTCGAAGCCGATCTCGGTGGCCAAGTTCATCGAAACCATCCGCCGCTTTCTCGGCTCGGCGTGAAAAAATCAGATGCGGTGTCCCGGATGCGGTGCAGCGCGCAGCGGTGCACCGCTGATCCGGGGCCGCCAGAGTCCCCGTGACGGTCAACGGAAGTCGGGTTTACCCGACTTGCGCGCATTTGAGCGCCGATCTCGGGTAAACCCGAGATCGGTGTCTGCAGCGCACCACTTCGCGCTGCTCCGTGCTGCGCTGCGCCCGGGACACAAGGTTAGATGCCTCGAAAACTGGCCACTGCGGCCCGCCCCCTTCGTTTAGCTTGACGAAATTCTCTTCCTTATCCACAACCTAATTTGTTGATTTCTGAAGCGGTTGCGCTAGGTTGCCCAGGCGATGAAACGAAACTCCTGGCCCGGCGAGAAGCGGGACCAGCGGGGGGTGATCGGACATCGCCTATCGCATTGATAACCCTGCGGAATGCTCAGGTCCGCCGCATCTCCTGGGTCCGTGGGGTTCGGCCGGTTCGGGGGCGGTAAGAGTGGCCTCCTCATGACGCCGCTCCCGACCGGCCACCTTGCTTATGGGCGGCTCGGCTTAATTTCACAGCCAAATTGAGCAAAAATACGCGAGGGCCGCGCGCGCCTCCGGCACGCTGCGCCGTCACTTGATCTTGGATTCGCGGAACTCGACGTGCTTCTTGGCGACCGGGTCGTATTTCTTCTTCACCAGCTTGTCGGTCATGGTGCGCGAATTCTTTCGTGTCACATAATAGAAACCGGTGTCGGCGCTGGACACCAGCTTCACTTTGATGGTGGTGGCTTTCGCCATAGTAAGCCTCGATCGCGTTGCGTTGCGCGCACCGTACCCGCGCCGCGGTCAATGTCAATGCGTTCGCCGCCTCACAACATTTCGCGCCGGAAGCGGCCGCGCGGCATGCTGTAGAAGGGAACCGGCAGCTCGTGCGCAAAGCCGTCGGCAATGCGCGCATCGAGCTCTTCCAGCATCACGCCAGTGACCGCCGGCATGTCGAGTTCTTTCGCCTGCGCGAGGGGCATCCAAACGAGCTCGACCAGCTCGGCGTTGGGGCCGGTCACGCCCTCGATGCGATGCGCGATCGCGCTCGCATCCATGGTGAAGAAGCGCGCGTCGAAACGGCGCGGGCGGCCGGGCGGGGTGATGGCGCGGCCGATGAAGTGCAACTCGCCGAGATCGGGGAGGAGGTGGGCCTCGGCGAACACCGTCCACGGTCCGCGCGGGACCTCGGTTGCTTGACCGCGGACGCCGAGCAGGAGACCCGTCTCCTCGAATGTCTCGCGAATGGCGGCGAGCGCGAACGCGCGCGCCTTCGCCGCGGTCGGCCGCTGAAGCCGCTTCATCAGGTGCGCCTCGGTGTGTGGATGAAGCGTGCGCGCAACCGGCATGTGGCGGTCGGCCGGATCGACCCGGCCGCCGGGAAAGACGAATTTCCCCGGCATGAATTTGTGGCCGTGATGGCGCTTGCCGAGCAAGACCTTGGGCACGCGCCCAGAGCGATCGACGAGGATCAAAGTCGCCGCATCCTTTGGCCGCACATAGGGCGAGGATAGATCGCGCTCGACCTCGTTCATCCGTTTGACGAAGCGGGCCATGCGCTCGAGGCGCTGCGCGACCACGTCGCTCATTGCCTTCCCATCCGCGCGCGCCGTGGGCGGTTTCCGGATGGCGCACGGGTCGAATGCTCGCGCCGCATCGACCGCCGGCCGGCGACGTTGTGACGGCCCTCGGAGAGAAGCTCGAATCGCAGCGCGCCGGCGACCGGCGCGGCCTCGACGAGCCGCACGGTGACGGCATCGCCGAGGCGGTAGGTCTCGCCGCTACGCGTGCCGATGAGCGCATGGCGGTCTTCGTGGTAGCGGAAATAATCGGCGCCGATGGTGCGCGCGGGAATGAATCCGTCGGCCCCGGTATCGTCGAGCTTGACGAATAGGCCAGCACGGGTGGCGCCCGAGATGTGGCCGGCAAACGTTGCGCCGATGCGATCGGCGAGGAAATGCGCGAGCAGGCGGTCGAAAGTCTCGCGTTCGGCCTTCATGGCGCGGCGCTCGGCGGCCGAAATTTGCGCGCCGATCTCGCCAAGCGCGGCGAGGTCCTGCTCCGGCGGCAGGCTGCCGTCGCCGAGCCGCAACGCGCGGATGAGGCCGCGATGCACGATGAGGTCGGCATAGCGACGGATCGGCGAGGTGAAATGGGCGTAGCGGCGCAGGTTGAGCCCGAAATGCCCATAGTTCTCCGCCGCGTATTCGGCCTGCGCCTGCGTGCGCAGCACCACCTCGTTGACGAGCTTCTCAACGTCCCGGCCCTTCACGCGTGCGAGGATGCGGTTGAAATGCTCCGCCCGCAGCGCGCCGCCCTTCGAAAACGAAATGTCGAGGCTTTGCAGGAACTCGCGCAGCGCATTCACCCGCTCGGGGTCGGGCTCGTCGTGCACGCGATAGACCAGCGGCACGCGCGCGCGCTCGAGCGTCTCCGCCGCCGCCACGTTCGCGAGGATCATGAATTCCTCGATCAGCCGATGGGCGTCGAGGCGCTCCGGCGTCATCACGCGATCCACCGTATTATGGGCGGTGAGCACGATCTTGCGTTCGGGAAGATCGAGATCGAGCGGGGCGCGCGCATCGCGGGCGCGCTTGAGCGCGCGATAGGCGGAGTAAAGCGGCTCGAGGACGGACGCCAGCAGCGGCCCGGTGGTTTCGTCCGGCCAACCGTCGATCGCGGCCTGCGCCTGCACGTAGCTGAGCCGGGCTGCCGAGCGCATGAGCACGCGGTGAAAGCTGTGGGAACGCTTGCGGCCGTCGGCGCCCACGACGATCCGGACGCCAAGCGCCGCGCGGTCTTCGCCAGGCCGCAGCGAGCAAAGGTCGTTGGAAATGCGCTCGGGCAGCATCGACACGACGCGGTCGGGGAAATACACCGAATTGCCGCGGATGAGCGCCTCGCGGTCGAGCGCGGAGCCGGGCCGCACGTAGTGGGCGACGTCGGCGATGGCGACCGTGATCACGAAGCCGCCGGGATTGTTGGGATCGTCGTCGCGCACGGCGTGCACGGCGTCGTCGTGGTCCTTGGCGTCCGCCGGATCGATGGTGACGAGCGGCAGCGTGCGCCAGTCCTCGCGGCCGGCAAGCCGCGCCGGCTTTGCCGCTTCCGCTTCCGCGATTGCTGTGGGGGGAAAGACGTGCGGGATCGAATGGGCGTGAATAGCGATCAGGCTGATCGCGCGCTCGCTCACAAGCGAGCCGAGCCGTTCCGTCACGCGCGCGCTGGGGAGTCCATAGCCGCTTCGCCGTGCCGCGACCTCGACCGCCACCAGGTCGCCGTCGCGCGCGTCGCCGCCGGCGCCCGGCGGGATCGCAAGCTCGCGGCCGAGCTCTTTCTTGTTGATCGGCGCAAGGCGGCCGCCGCCGCCCGGCGCCGCGCGGAAAATGCCGAGCACGCGCTGCCGGCCACGATCGATGAGCTTGATGACCCGCCCGCTGTAGCGGATCGCATCGTCCTTCTCGCCGCTCTCCTCGACCCGCAGCAGCGTGCGATCGCCGACGCCGGCAACCTCGCTCGGCCGCGCGCGGCGCGGAATGCGCACGCGAATCCGCGGAGCGGGGCCGTGTTCGGCCTCGTCCCATTCGCTCGGCAGCGCGATCAGCTCGCCGTCGGCATCGCGCGCGGTGATGTCGCTGAGCACGACGTGGGGCAGACTGCCGGGGTGATGCAGCTTCTTGCGCCGGCGTTCGATCAAGCCCGCGTCGGCAAGCTGGCGCAGCATGCGCTTGAGGATCGCGCGGTCGGCATTCTTCAAGCCGAAGGCGCGCGCGACCTCGCGGGTGCCGATCTTACCGGGTGCTTGGCGGATGAAGGCGAGCAGGTCGTCTTTGGAGGGAAATGAAGGCTTCTTATGGGGGCTTTTCACGAAAATAAAATCCGCGAGCGAAACTCGCTTATGCTTTGAGATATGGGTGCGAACGACTGGCTTTGCCAGTCATGGGTTGGGAAATCAAGCTAGGGTGGGCAAAATCGCTTGCCGAGGCAAGGCAGTTCGCATTGGTGTCGCCGAGCGATTTTGCCCACGCTACCTGTCGCGATCACTGATCCCTGGTTTTGCGTGGCGATTCCTTTGTCCCTTTTGCGGGTGGCTTGGCGGCCTTTTTAGACTCAGCTTTGCGCGCGGGATCGCGCGCGTTGGCGATGGCGCGCCTTTTGCCGCCGCCGCGCGCGCTCCTGGCCTCCAACAGGCCGAGGGCTTGCTCGAGCGTGACCGAGTCCGGGCTGAGGTGCGCGGGCAACGTGGCATTGATCCCGTCGTGGCTGGCATACGGCCCGTAGCGTCCGGTCTTGACCACGATGGGGCCGCCCTTGTCGGGGTGCTCGCCGAGCGAGCGGCCGGGGTCGCCGCCGCGGCGACCTTTTTGTCCCCGCTTCGCGCGCTTCTCCTCGATCAGTGCTACGGCGCGGTTGAGCCCGATGGTGAGCACATCGTCCCCGGTGGTGAGATTGGCGTAGGTCTTGCCGTGCTGCACATAGGGCCCGAAGCGGCCCACGCCGGCGATGATCGGTTCGCCGTCGTCGGGATGCTTACCGACCTCGCGCGGCAGCGAGAGGAGCCCGAGCGCGCGGTCGAGTTCGACGTCGTCGGCGGAGAGGCCTTTCGGCAGGGCGGCGCGTTTGGGCTTCTCGCCGTTGGTTGTTTCGCCAAGCTGGATATACGGTCCGAACCGGCCCGAGCGTAGCGTTACTTCAAGCCCGGTCGCTGGATCCTCCCCGAGCTTTTTCATCCCGTTCTCGGGGGCGCCGTTGCCATTGCTCGGCGCGAGCTGGCGCGTATAGCGACACTCCGGGTAATTGCTGCAGCCGATGAAGCCGCCGAACTTGCCGAGCTTGAGCGAGAGCCGGCCGGTTTCGCAGCTCGGGCATTTGCGCGGATCGGCGCCGTCCGGGCGCGGCGGAAAGAGATGCGGCGCCAGCATCTCGTCGAGCGTGTCGATCACCTGGGCGACCCGCAGCTCCTTGATGTCGCCGACGGCGGCGGTGAATTCGCGCCAGAAATCCCGCAGCAGATCGCGCCAGGCGATCTCGTTGTTGGAAATGCGGTCAAGCTGCTCCTCGAGTCCCGCGGTGAAATCGTATTCCACGTAGCGGGCGAAGAAGCTTTCGAGGAATGCGGTGAGCACCCGCCCTTTGTCCTCGGGCACCAGCCGCCGCTTCTCGATACGTACGTAGCCGCGATCCTTGAGCACCTGCAGGATCGAGGCATAGGTCGAGGGCCGGCCGATGCCGAGCTCCTCCATGCCCTTGACCAGCGAGGCTTCCGAATAGCGCGGCGGCGGCTCGGTGAAGTGCTGGCTGGCGTCGATCTTGCGTTTGGCCAGGCTCTCGCCAGCGCTCATCTCCGGAAGACGGCGGCCGTCCTCGTCGCTCGCCGTGTCGTCTTCGCCTTCCTGGTAGAGCGTGAGGAAGCCGTCGAACTTCACGACTGTTCCGGTCGCACGCAGATCGATGATGCGGCCGGCGGCGGCGGCGGTGATATCCGCCGTGGTCCGCTCGAGTTCGGCGGATTCCATCTGGCTCGCCAGCATGCGCAGCCAGATGAGTTCGTAAAGCCGCGCCTGGTCGTGATCGAGAAACGACCTCACCTCGCGCGGGCGGCGCCCGGGGTCGGTCGGCCGGATCGCCTCGTGCGCCTCTTGCGCGTTCTTCGTTTTGGCCTGGTACTGGCGAGGCGAGGGGGGCACATAGTCCTTGCCGTAATCGGTGCCGATCAGGCGGCGCGCGGCGGAGAGGGCCTCTTCCGCGACGTCGACGCCGTCGGTTCGCATATACGTGATGAGGCCGACGGTGTCGCCGTCGATATCGACGCCCTCGTAGAGGCGTTGCGCGACGCGCATCGTGTGCGCGGGCGCAAAGCCGAGCTTGCGGCTCGCCTCCTGCTGCAAGGTCGAGGTGGTGAACGGCGGCGGCGGGTTGCGCCGCGCGGGCTTGGCCTCGACATTGGCGACGGTGAAGTTCGCATCCTCCAGCGCCCGCTTGAAGGCTTCCGCCTCGGGGCCGGAGCCGATGTCGAGCCGCTGGATTTTCTGCCCGTCGGCGCCGACGAGGCGGGCTTCGAATTCCTCGCCGCGCGGCGTGGCAAGGGTGGCCACCAGCGACCAATATTCGCGCGGGACGAATTTCTCGATTTCGAGCTCGCGGTCGCAGACGAGCCGCAGCGCCACCGACTGCACCCGCCCGGCCGAGCGCGCGCCGGGAAGCTTGCGCCACAGCACCGGCGAGAGCGTGAAGCCCACGAGGTAGTCGAGCGCGCGGCGGGCGAGATAGGCGTCAACCAGGGCGCTGTCGATCTTGCGCGGGTGCTTCATGGCGTCGAGCACCGCTTGCTTGGTGATGGCGTTGAACACCACCCGCTCGACCGTCTGCTGCTTCAGCGCGCGCTTCTCCTTCAGGACTTCGAGCACATGCCAGGAGATCGCCTCGCCCTCGCGATCGGGGTCGGTGGCGAGGATGAGCTTGTCCGCCCCCTTGAGCGCGTGGGCAATGTCGTTGAGGCGCTTCTGGGACTTGTCGTCGACCTCCCAGATCATGCGGAAATTGTGCTCGGGATCGACCGATCCGTCCTTGGCCGGCAAGTCGCGCACGTGCCCGAACGAGGCCAACACCTCGTAGCCCGAGCCAAGGTAGCGGTTTATCGCCTTCGCCTTGGCCGGAGACTCGACGACAACGATTTTCATGTAATTCCAAAGAGTTGAAAGGAGAGCAGGGAGCCGGTCCGCCGGAATCGGGCGCCCTTGTCGCGGCGAAACATGGGGATGTCAACCCTCGCTGTCAAACCGAGGGCCTGGAGAGGCGCGCGCCCGAAGGCGCACGATAGGGGTTGCGTAGCGCTGAATGCCGCCACTGGGCACAACCGTTTTATGGTGAAAAGCTAGTCGCTTGCGTGGAAATGCAGAGATTATGTATCAAGCGCTGGCTGGCGGTGTTCGGCCGTGCCGCCAACGATCTTCGGCCGTGGCCTCCACCGTCAGCGCATGCGTGAGATTCGCGGACCCGGCCGCGAGCGTTCCCGCCGTTGCCGGAAAGTCACATCGCGGGCTTTTCCGCCTGACGTAACGCAACAAGCCCCAATTCCACCGCCGTCGGCGTGGACAGTTCCGCACCTGGAACCCACAGCGCCGTGGGTTCGGTTGGGGGGATAGGGCCATGTGGATCATCTGGTACATCGGAATGATGGCGTCGCTGCGGGCGATGGGGTTCGCGCCGAACTTGGTGCCGATACGGACCGACGAGGATCGGAAGCCTTTCGGCGATATGTGAGTCGTTCCGGGCTCGCTTACTACGTTCGGGAATCGGACTGACCAGGGGAAGCTCACAGCAGCGACACCAGCGCGCCGCCGTGGCGCTCGAGCCGGCCGGCCAGCTCCAACTCGAGCAGCACCACGCGTACGATCGCGGGCGAGCTTCCGGACAACCGCACCAGATCGTCGATCGGCACGGGGGTCGGACCGAGCAACCCGATGATGCGTGTGCGCTCGGCGGCGCCGGGTTCGGCGCCAGGTGCCGGCGCTTCCGGCTCCTCAGCGCGAAGTTCAACCTGCGCGCCCAGGATCGGGCGCAGCACCCCGATCACGTCCGCCGCATCGCTAACCAGCGTTGCGCCCTGCTTGATCAAGTCGTTCGTGCCTTCCGCGCGCGGATCGAGCGGCGAGCCCGGCACCGCGAAAACCTCGCGCCCTTGTTCGAGCGCGAAGCGAGCGGTGATCAGCGAGCCCGAGCGCTTGGCCGCCTCCACGACCACAATGCCGGCGCAGAGCCCTGAAATGAGCCGATTGCGGCGCGGAAAGTCGCGCGCGCGAGGCTCGTGCCCGAACGGCATTTCGGACACCAGGGCGCCGTGCGCCAGGATAGCCTCGGCAAGCTCGGTGTGCTCGCGCGGATAGATATGGTCGTGGCCGCCGGCGAGCACGGCGATCGTGCCGGTGGCGAGAGTCGCGCGATGGGCGGCCGCGTCGATGCCGCGCGCGAGCCCGGAGACGATTGCGAGTCCGGCGGCGCCTAGATTGCGCGCGAGCCCCTCGGCAAAGCGCATGCCCGCGGCTGATGCATTGCGTGCGCCCACAATGGCGACCGCGGGCGCCTTCAGCGCGGCGGCGTTGCCGCGCACGGCCAAGAGCGGCGGAGCATCGTCGATCATCTGCAGGCGGCGCGGGTAATCGGGCTCGCCCAGCGCGACAAAGGTCACGCCGAGGGCGTGCGCCGCCGTGAGCTCGCGCTCGGCGTCCTCGCGGGAGGAGATGCGCGGAGGGCCCTTCGCGCCGCCGCGGCGGGCGAGATCGGGGAGCGCAGCCAGCGCGGCGCGTGCCCCGCCATAATGGTTGATGAGCGTGCGGAAGGTGCGCGGGCCGACATTGTCGCTGCGGATGAGGCGCAGCCAATCGAGGCGCTGCTCGTCGCTGAGCCGCACGCTCTTGGTTGCTTCACCCACCTCGCGCCCCGGCCAGCCAGCACCGCTGTAGCATCGCCGATGTGGTCAAGAGGGACAACCCGGATTGCGCGGAATGTCTATCCGTATCCCGTTGACGAGCCGCGCAAAGCAAAGTGAGATAACGTTCGGCCAGCGCCTCGCGACAATCGCTCGATTGGAGCAGCCAAAATGGACACCACTCCGATGAAGCTTGCCGTTGTTGTGATGATCCTGTCCCTCTGCTCTTCCGCGGCCTTCGCCCAGCAGCAAGTAGGATCGTCCGCGCTCTCCTCAAGCGCCACGACCGGCCGGCAAGGGCAGTCGCCTCCACTGACTTTTCCTCCGCCGAGCGCCACAATACGAGTGATCGGAACTCCGGCCGTCCAACCGTCTCGCGGACTAGGAATAGAATGCACGCCGGTCGAGCAAGCAATTGTCGGCGTGATTATCGGCCCGACCGATCTTTGCGATCGCTAGGGGACCAGAGTCTTCCGATCGGATTGAATCGCCGTCATGCCCGCGCTTGTCGCGGGCATCCACGTCTTCTTTGCGGCTTGATACTGCAGGTGAAAAACGTGGATGCCGGAACAAGTCCGGGGATGACCTAAAGGCGCCATCCGCCGAACGTCACGCGCCAGAGGACGCGCCGATCTTGTGCTCGGTGCCTTTGACGAGGCGCGCGATGTTGGCGCGGTGCATGATCCATAGCAGCGCGGTCAGCAAAGCGAACAGCACCGCCTCCGGCTGCTCGCCCATGAGCCACAGTGCAAACGGCGTCGCCGCGCTCGCCAGGAGCGCGGCGAGCGAGGAATAGCGGGTCAGCGCCGCCACCGCGAGCCAGATCAGCACAAACGCAATCGCGATGGGCCAGGCCAGCGCCAGCAAAAGCCCGATATAAGTGGCGACACCCTTGCCGCCCTTGAAGCCGAGCCAGACCGGAAAGAGGTGGCCGAGGAAGGCGCCGGCCGCGGCGGGGAGCGCAAGCTCATGGGCGAAATAACGGTACTCGCCGCCGTAATAGGAATAGACGAGCAGCACGGCGAGCGTGCCCTTGAGCGCATCGCCGACGAGCGTTGCCGCCGCAAGCCCTTTGCGGCCCGTGCGCAGCACGTTGGTCGCGCCGATATTGCCGGAGCCGATGGCGCGGATGTCCGTGGTGCCGGCAAGCCGCGTCAGGATCAGCCCGAACGGGATCGAGCCGCAGAGATAGCCGAAGAGGAGCGCCGCAGCATAAGCCGGCAACAGCGACGGAACGAGCCATGGCGGCATGTAGGTTTCCCCCTTCGTCATGCCCGGGCTCGACCCGGGCATCCATCGAAAAAAAAGCGCTTTACGCACGAGGATCGATTGCATCGCAACTCGGGCTTGCCCGAGTTGCGCAATATTATGCGCCGGAAGTCGGGTAAACCCGACTTCCGGTGTCAAGCCCGGCAATGACGATGGATGGGTCGGAGCCTCAATCCATAGGTTGGATGCGGCACGACGAGGCGCGCCGCTCACACGTATTCATAGACGGTGCGGCCGGCGACGATGGTGCGCACCACGCGGCCCTCGAGCTTGGCTTCGTCGAAAGGCGTGTTCTTGCATTTCGATTTGAGCTCGGTGGGATCGAGGACCCAAGGCACCTCGGGATCGAGCACGATCACGTCCGCGGGACTTCCCTGCCGCAACGTGCCGCCCGCAAGCCCCAAAACTTTCGCGGGCGCGCTCGACATCGCCTTGAGCAGCGTCAAGAGCGTAAGCTCGCCGGCGTGAACGAGGCGCAGGCCTGCGGCGAGCATGGTCTCGAGTCCGATCGCGCCGGGCGAGGCCTCGGCGAACGGCAGGCGCTTGGTCTCGACGTCCTGCGGGTTATGATCGGACATGACCACGTCGATCAGGCCTTCGGCCAGCGCCGCGACCAGTGCCGCGCGATCCTCCTCCGCGCGCAGCGGCGGCTTGAGCTTGAGGAAAGTACGGTACGGCCCGACATCGATCTCGTTGAGGGTAAGATGGTTGATGGACGCGGAGGCGGTGACCGTGAGCCCCGCCTCCTTGGCGCGCCGCAACACGTCGAGCGACTCGCCGCAGGTGAGCGAGGCCGCGTGATAGCGGCTCCCGGTGAGCGCGACGAGGCGCAGGTCGCGCTCGAGCATGATCGTCTCGGCTGCGGTCGGCACGCCGGCAAGCCCGAGCCGGGCGGCGAACTCGCCTTCGTTCATCACGCCTTCGCCGACGATGTCGGGATCTTCGGTGTGATGCACGATCAGCGCATCGAAATCGCGCGCGTAGGTCAGCGCGCGGCGCATCACTTGCGCGTTGGTGACGCTCTTGGCGCCGTCGGTGAACGCCACCGCGCCGGCTGCCCTGAGCAGGCCGATCTCGGCCATCTCCTCCCCGCGCAGGCCCTTGGTCAGCGCCGCCATCGGCTGCACATGCACGATCGAGGTGTCGCGCGCGCGCCGCAGCACGAAGTCGACGATCGCGGGATCGTCGATCGCGGGCGAGGTGTCGGGCTGCGACACGATCGTGGTGACGCCGCCGGCGGCCGCCGCCTGGCTCGCCGAGGCGATGGTCTCGCGATATTCCGCGCCGGGCTCGCCGATGAAGGCGCGCATGTCGATGAGGCCGGGGGCGACCACCTTGCCCTTGCAGTCGATCACCTCGGTCGCCTCCGGCACGCCTGCGGCGCCGATGCCGCGCTTGGCTTCGCGGATCACGCCGTCCGCGATCAGGAGGTCGCCGTCGATCTTGAGGTCGCGCGAGGGATCGAGGATGTGCGCGTTGGCGAGCAGGATCGGGCGGCGCTCCGTGAGCATCATCATCGACGATAGCCTTCAGTGACTGCGGAGGGACCGGGTCTCACGCATTCGGCAGGTTCCGCGACAGCGCCTCGAGCACGGCCATGCGCACGGCGACCCCCATCTCCACCTGCTCGCGGATGAGCGACTGGGCGCCGTCGGCCACCGCGGTGTCGATCTCGACCCCGCGGTTCATCGGTCCCGGATGCATGACCAGCGCGTCCGGCTTGGCATAGGCGAGCTTCTTCTGGTCGAGCCCGAAATAGTGGAAGTATTCCTGCATCGAGGGCACGAACGAGCCGTTCATGCGCTCGCGCTGCAGACGCAGCATCATCACGATATCCGCGTCGCGCAGCCCCTCGCGCATGTCCCGCGTGGCCTCGACCCCGAACCGCTCGATGCCGGCGGGCATCAGCGTCGAGGGCGCGACCACGCGCACCCGCGCCCCCAGCGCATTGAGCAGGATGATGTTGGAGCGGGCAACGCGCGAGTGCAGGATGTCGCCGCAGATGGCGACGATCAGCCGCTCGATGCGGCCCTTGTTGCGGCGGATGGTGAGCGCGTCGAGCAGCGCCTGGGTCGGATGCTCGTGCGAGCCGTCGCCGGCATTGATCACGGAGCAATCGACTTTCCTGGCCAGCAACTCGACCGCGCCCGAGGCGTGATGGCGCACCACGATGATATCCGGGTGCATGGCGTTGAGCGTGATCGCAGTGTCGATCAGCGTCTCGCCCTTGCGCATGGAGGAGGAGCCGACCGACATGTTCATGACGTCGGCGCCGAGCCGTTTGCCGGCGAGCTCGAAGGAGGCCTGGGTGCGGGTCGAGACTTCGAAGAACAGGTTGATCAGCGTGCGCCCGCGCAGCGACACCTGCTTCTTGTCGATCTGGCGGTTGAGCTCGACGAAATTCTCGGCGAGGTCGAGCAGCCCCAAAATCTCCTCGCGGGAAAGTCCTTCGATCCCCAACAGATGGCGCTGGCCGAGGACGAAGGTGGACTTTGGGGCGATGTTCATTAAAGCCGCTTCTATAGGCCCGCGGCGGCCCACCCGCAAGGGAGCGCGGGCGCTGCAGCGCAAGCAACTGTGGATGTTTCGCAAGCTGGCGGAGACACATTGAGCGTGGCGGCAGGCTGAAACGAGCGAGAATTCGCGTTATCAATGGACGCCTGCGCCGACAGCGGCACGAATGGAGCACGCGATGCGCGTCGAGGAGGTGCTCAACCAATCGCCGCCCTATGTGGACATCGATCTCTATGCCAGCGATCGGTCGCTGCAGGCGGCGATTGCGGCCAATGGTGGCGAGGGCGAGGCGGCGGCGCTGTCGGCGTTCGGCAAGCGCTGGGGCGCGGCCGAGATGTTCGAGCTTGGGCGCGCGGCCAACGAGCATCCGCCGGAGCTGAATGCGTTCGACGCCAAGGGCTTTCGCCGCGACGTCATCGAGTTTCATCCCGCCTATCACCAGCTCATGGCGGAGAGCATCGCCGCGGGCTTGGCGGTCTCCACCTGGCGCGAGGATGCGACGCCGGCGCACGCGCCCGCACAAGTCACCCGCGCCGCGCGCTTCTACATGGCGGCGCAAATCGAGACCGGGCACCTTTGCCCGGTCACCATGACGCACGCGGCGATCGCGGCGCTCGCCGTCGAGCGCGAGCTCGTGGCCGAGCTCATGTCCAAGATCATCTCGCGCCGTTACGATCCCCGTTTCCGCCCCTGGCGGGAGAAGAGTGGCATCACGCTCGGTATGGGCATGACCGAGAAGCAGGGCGGCACCGATGTTCGCACCAACACCACGCGCGCCGAGCCCGCCGGCGAAGGCTACGCCATCGCTGGCCACAAATGGTTCATGTCGGCGCCGATGTGCGACGCCTTTCTGGTGCTGGCGCAGGCGCCGGGCGGGCTCACCTGTTTTCTCATGCCGCGCTTTCGCCCCGACGGTTCGGTCAACGGGCTCCATTTCCAGCGCCTCAAGGACAAGCTAGGCAACCGGTCGAATGCTTCCTCCGAGGTCGAGTTCGCGGATGCTTTCGCATGGCGCGTGGGCGAGGAGGGCAGGGGCGTGCGCACCATCATCAACATGGTGCAGCTCACGCGGCTCGACTGCGCCATCGCGTCCGCCGGCATCATGCGCATGGCGCTGGCGCAAGCGATCCACCACGCGAGCTACCGCACGGTGTTCCAAAAGCAGCTTGTCGACCAGCCGATGATGCGGGCGGTGCTCGCGGATCTGCGCGCCCGGCTGCTCACGCCGGCGGTGAAATACTGGGTGTGCAAGCGCGCGCCGGGCTTCACCTATGAGGCGATGGAGTGTCTCGGCGGCAATGGCTATGTCGAGGAGAGCGTGTTGCCACGCCTCTATCGCGAGGCGCCGGTCAACGCCATCTGGGAGGGCTCGGGCAACGTGATGTGCCTCGATGTGCTGCGCGCGCTGGCGCACGAGGGCGAAGCAGGGCGCGCGGTGCTGGCCGCGCTCGCCGAGGATGCGGCCGACCTGCCGGGCACAGGGGCCGCGCGCGCTGCCGTCGAACGCGCCTTTTCGGCCCCCGACGCCGAGGCTGACGCGCGCGTCGCGGTCGAGCGGCTCGCGCTATTGGCGGCAGCGGGCGCACTGCGACAGAGCGCCGGCCCCGAGGTCGCAACCCTGTTCGCACGCACGCGGCTACAGGATGGCCACGGCGCGATGTACGGAACGAGCGAAATATCTTCCGACGACGCGCGCCGGCTCATCGATCGCGCCCTGCCGTCGGTTTGACTGAAGCGCGATTAGCCGTCGTTTTGGCGCTGCATCGGCTTTCATTTAGCTAAATCAGCTGCCGGCCTTTCGGATGGATATGTGTATGACCCGAATCTTAGTACCAGGACGGCGAATGACAGCAGGAGAATCGCGCCGGTTATGACCAGTATATCCGTGCCTGTCCGGTGCTCGGCGCCTACTATTTCGATCAGCACGCGGCCGAGAGCAGTAATTGCAACGTAGATCAGGTATCGTACTGGGAGACGCGTCGTCTTGAAATAAATTCCGACCATCGCTCCGATTTCCAGATAAATGAACAAAAGGAGGATGTCTCCGAGGCTCGCCCGACCTTGGGCAACCATTCCGACGAAAGCTACTGCCGCTGACCAAACGGTCGTTGCACCAATTGCGAATAGGGCCAGGAAATGAAACGCGTCGACTAGAAACGCGCCAATCGTATCGACCGCCTCTTTCATACCCCGATGCAAGCTATTCGTGGCAGTACCAAGCCGGCGCATTGTTTCCAACATGGACCCCTCCTGGTTTACTCGGATCTATCTTGGTCGGCTGGTCGCACGAGATCGGCTTACCGTTTCGGCAGTCTCAATGTTTCGACAATGCCAGCGCGCCGCGGGAGAGCCGATCGAGCGCGCCCTGGAGGATGTACGCGGCGGCGTGCTGATCGATGACCCGGGCACGGCGGGCGCGCGTCACATTCGCGGCAATCAGCTCGCGCTCGACCGCGGCGGTGGACAGCCGCTCGTCCCAGAAGGCGATTGGAAGTTCGGTAAGCCGCGCGAGGTTGCGTGCAAAGGCGCGCGTGGCTTGCGCGCGCGGACCTTCGCTGCCGTCCATATTGATGGGAAGCCCCAGAACGAAGGCGACCGCCTGCCGTTCCGCGGCAAGTGCAAGCAGCCGGGCCGCATCGGCGGAGAACGTCTTGCGCGCGACGGTTTCGACGCCCGCCGCGAGCCGCCGGTCGGGATCGCTGGCGGCGACCCCGATCGTCTTGGTGCCGAGATCGAGCCCGATCAACGCGCCGCGGGCGGGCAGATGCGCCGCCGCCTCGGCCAAGGGAAGGATCAATGCCGGCATCGGCGATGCGTAGCACGCGCCGGCGGCGCGGACTATCCGCAATCGCCGCTGCCACCGCTTGATGCTACGCCGCCGCGCTGCGCTAGGCGATCCATAATCACAGGCAGTGGTTATGGATTCCGGGCTCCCTCGCTGCGCTCGGGCCCCGGAATGACTTCACAGCTAGCGCAGCATCAGCAGCGCCAACAGGAGGAGGATCGGCAGCGCGAGGCCGAGAATGAAAAACGATGCGCTGCCACGGCCGGCGCAGAATAATTTCGCCCCCGCGCGCCTTCTCGGCAGGATAAGGTGGAGGCTGCGCAGGTTTCTCGCGGACCATCGCACGCTCATGCGATGCACGATCCGGCGCGGCGGTTGTTCCAGCGGAGGTTCGTGATGGCCAAGAAGCCGACGGAGGCCCGGCGCAAGCTCGTGGAATTCGATGCGGAGACCTGGCAGGCGCTCGATCTGCTCACACGCGATTCGATGAAGACCTTCCAGGAGCTTGCCGACGAGGCGTTCCGCGACCTGTTGCGCAAATATGGGCGGCCGAGCGATTTGAAGGCGGCGCTGCGGCAGAGCGTGCGATCCTCCGCCACGCCGAGTGCGGCGTCACAGAAGCGCAGCGGCGGACGGCACCGCTAAGCGGGTTCCTGTCATTGAATAGCGCGCGGCGAACTCGGTCTTACCCTCTCCCCGCTGTCGCGGGGAGAGGGTTATCCGGCGCTCCAGCGGGCAAGCGATCGGTTAACGCGTCAGGTCGAGGGCGGCGGGGCGAAGAAGCAGCGCCTGCTGCCGTCCGGCCGCCGGCAGCGCCAGAACTCGCCGTCGGGCGATGGTTGCGCTTCGCTGAACGGGATCGCTTCGTGCTGGACCGGCCCCATGCCCGCAAGCGGGCTCTGAACGATGACGTAGCCTTCGCCCGTCATGATGACGCGCTCCTTCGGGACGACGAAGCAGTCGCCGACGCCGCAACACCATTCGCCGGCGGCGTTGCGATGCCCGCCACGGGAAATCCAGCTGTCATGGGCCGCAGTATCGGGAATAACAAAGGCGAGGCCGGCCATGATAAGCGCGAGCCGTGCGAGGCTTCCGAACATGGATACGTCCCTTTCGTTGTCCCGGCCCGGCACTCGGTCAAATCACGCACACTTCTCCTTGGTTCCCGGATATCGCCGGTTGCAGACGCAAACTCCGCACGCGGCATTGTGGATGAATTGCGCTTCAGTGGCCGGTCTGCGGCCCTGGCAGCGAATCAACCCCTTGATCTGGAAGTATAAACCGAAATCATCGACAACACACATCTCTAGATATTGCATTGCACCATTGCGCCTGCCGATGGGTGCGGACGCGTTCTGCGTGGGAGCAAGAACCCGTTCTCCCCGCGACACTTACGATAAGATGTGGCAAGCAATGGAGGAGGCCATGCAGATAATGTTGCTGGGGCTTGCGATGGTGATCATGGCGGCCGGCGCGCCGCGAAGCGCCGCGGCGGCGGAGATCAAGGTGCTCACCGCCGGCGCCTTCAAGCAGGTGCTGCTCGCGCTCGTGCCCGACTTCGAGCGAACGACCGGCCACAAGGTCACCGTCCAAAACGATACCGTCGGCGCGCTGAGCAAGCGCATCGAGGGCGGCGAGACGTTCGACCTCGCGGTGCTCACGCCCGCGGCGGTCAACGATCTCTCGAACAAAGGCAAGTTCGTCGCCGGTAGTCGGGTGAACCTCGCGCGCGTCGGCGTCGGCGTCGTAGTCAAGGAGGGCACGCCGAAGCCGGACATCGGCTCGGTCGCGGCCTTCAAGCAGGCGCTGCTCGCCGCCAAGTCCGTTGCCTATATCGATCCGGCCGCCGGTGGCTCGAGCGGCATCTACGTCGCCGGTCTTCTCGACAAGCTCGGGATCGCCGCCGACGTGAACGCCAAGGCAAAGCTCATTCCCGGCGGCGCGGTGGCGGAGCACATCGCGAAGGGTGAGGCCGAGGTCGGCATTCACCAGATCAGCGAAATCCTCCCCGTGAAGGGCGTCACGCTGGTGGGCCCGCTGCCGGCGGACATCCAGAACTACACCGTCTACGCCGCCGGGATTGGCGCGCAGGCCAAAGAGAGCGAGGCCGCGAAGGCCTTGCTCAAGGCGCTCTCCGGCCCGGCCGCCGCCGAAGTGCTCAAATCGAGGGGCATGGAGCCGGCGGGATCGTGAGGGCCTGCTTGACGGAAGCGGGCCATGACGGTCAAAGCGCTGTTCTTCGACGTCTTCGGCACCCTGGTCGATTTTCGAACCGGCGTCGCGCGCGACGCCGAGAGCATTCTCGGAGCCGCTCGCCATCACCTCGATTGGCTCGCCTTCGCTGACGCCTGGCGTAACGAGTATCAGCCTGCGTTGGAGGACGTGCGCGCGGGCCGCAGGCCCTTTTGCAAGCTTGACGTGCTGCATCGGCAGAACCTCGATCGCATTTTGCCGCGGTTCGGAGTTTCAGGACTGGCGGAAGAGGCGGCGCGCAATCTCAATCTCGCATGGCATCGACTTCCCGCCTGGCCCGACGTGCCCGGCGGCCTCGCCCGCCTCAAGCGCCGGTTCCTGCTGGCGCCGGTCTCGAACGGCAACATTTCGCTGATGGTCGATCTCGCCCGCCGCAACAGTTTTCCGTGGGACGCGATCCTGGGCGCGGAGGTCGCCGGCGACTACAAGCCCAAGCCGCGCGTCTATCTCGCCGCTTGTGAGGCCTTCGACCTGCCGCCTGGCGAGTGCATGATGGTCGCCGCGCACACGAATGATCTTCTGGCGGCGGCCAAATGCGGGTTGCGCACGGCTCACGTCGCGCGGCCGAACGAGCATGGGCCGGGCAGGGGGGAGGCTGCTCCCACGGCGTCGGTCGATGTCGCCGCGACGAGCCTCGAGGATCTCGCCGTCAAGCTCGGCGCGTGAGGCATCGGCGTGCCGAAGCGCATGCCGGCCGTGACGGAACAGTTGCTCGCTGGCGCCCTTGTTATGGAGTAGCGTTGCGACGGAGCAACGGCATGGCCGATTCCGTTTCTCAGTTTGCCACCCGCCTCGCCTACGGCGCACGGCAGTTGCCGCGCGTGGCCTGGTATATTGGCCACGGCCTGGTGATGCGGCGCCTGTCGCAAACGGTACGCGAGCGCGCGGGACAAAGCCCGCGGCCGCAAGCGCGCGTGCCCGTGCCCGACCGCGCGCGCCTTTACGCCGACATAGCGGTGTTGTTTCAGCGCGACCTCGCCAATGTGGAGGCGGGCATCTACCCGTTGCCGGCGGATCATGACGGCACGCTGCCGGTCCTGCTCGCGCGCTCGCGCCTGTTCTTCGAGGATCTGCCGGAGGTCCATCACCGCCGCGAGCGCCGCGAGGTCCGCCAGGTGTTGACGGCGCACACGCGCGGCAAGCGTCCCAATTACTACCTGCAGAATTTCCACTTCCAGTCGGGCGGCTGGCTGACGGAGGCGTCGGCGCAGCGCTATGACACGCAGGTCGAGGTGCTGTTCAACGGTTCGGCCAATGCGACGCGCCGGCAAGCGCTGGTGCCGCTCTACGAGATTTTCGCCGGGCGCGATCAACGCCGGCTGAAGCTCCTCGATGTCGGCTGCGGCACCGGGCGCTTTCTCGATTCATTCAAGCAGGCTTGGCCGCGCCTGCCGGCGCTCGGCATCGATCTGTCGGAGGCCTACGTCGCCGAGGCCAAGCGGCACCTCAAGCGCTGGTGCTGGATCAACATCGCGGTCGCCAACGGGGAGGCGCTTCCGGTCAAGAGCGACAGTCAGGATGCGGTGACGAGCATTTTCATGTTGCATGAATTGCCGCCGAAGGTGCGCCGCATCGTGTTTCGCGAGTTCGCGCGCGTGTTGAAGCCCGGCGGCCGCCTCGTCGTCATCGACTCGCTGCAAATCGGCGACGAGCCGGATTACGACGGCATGCTCGAGCTGTTTCCGCGCAACTATCACGAGCCCTACTACAACAGCTACCTCAGGGAAGACTTCCGCGGCATTGCCGCAGCATCCGGCTTGACGCACATCCGCGACGTCAACGCTTTCTTCTCCAAGGTGATGGCGTTCGACAAGCGGTGACGATTACCGCGCCTTGCGCGGGATCCGCGTGTCTCGGCATCATACTGCCATCGTCCCCGTTTTCGCGGTGACGACGGTATCAAGAGCGATGCGCAGCGCTTAGTTCGCCGCGTCGGCGTCCGCCTCGGCGACTTGGCGCCGGATCAATTTTCAGGCTCGCGCTGGAGGGCTGGGGCTGAAGGTGAAGCGGACGAGCTGCATCAAGCATATGACCCGCGGAACAGCAGGAGGAGCAAGGATGGAGGCAAACAAAGCCTATTTCATGGTTCGAGCGGAGGTGCCAAGCGAGTCCGACCGTGCGAAATTCGATCAATGGTATGGAACGCACCATTTACCGTTGGCGATGGACAAGTTCCAGGCTGAGAAAGGCTGGCGCTTCTGGAGCCGCAGCGACCCTTCGGTCCACTATGCACTCTATCAGTTCAAAGACATGGCAACTCTGCGCGACTGTCTCAACTCTCCAGGCTTCAAACTGCTCGTTGCGGATTTCGATCAGGCGTGGCCCCGAGTGACGCGCAGTCGTGACCTGATCGAAGTCGTACAACAGGCCTGATCCGAGGCGCAGCAATCGCCTGCTGGGGTTCTTCCGGCATTTCGGATCACCATGACAAGTACTCAGGACGGCAATTCTCGATGACAAATTTGGATTCGATCGAAGCGCCTGCTCTTGCGAGCCAGCGTCATCTCTTCGACATCCCGGATGAGGTCGCATTCCTGAACTGCGCCTACATATCGCCGCTGCCGAAAGCCTCGCTGATGGCGGGCGAGCAAGGGCTGCGGCGGAAGTCCCGGCCTTGGACCGTCGCACCGGCCGATTTCTTCACATCGAGCGAGACGGTGAGAAAATTGTTTGCCGACCTCATCAATGCCCAGGCCGATGACATCGCATTTACTGCGGCCGTGTCGTACGGCATGGCGCAGGCAGCGCACAACATTCAAATCAAAAACACGCAGACGATCGTCACGCTCTCCGAGCAATTTCCATCCAATGTGTACCCATGGATGGACCTTGCCGAGCGGACTGGCGCGGCGTTCGTCTCGGTGCCGCGGCCCGGCGATGATGGTTGGACCTCGGCGCTGCTCTCCTTCATCGATCGATCGACCGGGATCGTCGCCGTACCGCATTGTCATTGGACCGACGGAGGGCTCATCGATCTCGAGGCGATCGGGGCTGCATGTCGTCGCGTCGGCGCCGTGCTCTGCGTGGATGCAACCCAATCGGTCGGGGCGCTGCCGCTCGATGTCAAACGCGTCGATCCGGATTTTCTCGCCGTGGCCAGCTACAAGTGGCTGCTCGGGCCGTACAGTCTTGGGTTTCTGTATGTTGCGCCGCGCTGGCAAGACGGTCGTCCCATCGAGCACAATTGGATTGCGCGCAAAGACTCCGAAAATTTCGCCGGTCTCGTGAACTACAGTGGTGAATTCCAAGCCGGCGCGCGCCGTTTCGACGTCGGCGAGCGCAGCAATTTTGCGCTGATGCCGGTGGCGGACGCCTCGCTGAAGCTTCTATCGGAATGGACGGTGCCGCGCATCTTCGAGACGCTGCGGCTGCGCACGGCGGCCATCGCCGAACGGGCGTATGGCGAGTTCGGCGTCAGCAGCGTGCCGGCCCATCGTCGGGCAGGGCATTATCTCGGATTGCGCTTCAGCGGCGGCATCCCATCCGATCTGCCCATGCGGCTTGCGGCAGCCGACGTCTATGTCTCCGTCCGCGGCCAGGCCATGCGCGTAACGCCGCATGTATGGAACACGGACGACGATGTCGAGAAACTGTTTACGGTGTTGAAAGCGGCACTCTCGTGACCGGCTGTGGCGCCACGGCCGCGTATCAGGCTCGGCGATGATGCCTGCGCTCAGTACGGCCGCACGGTTCCCTTGACGGTGGTGCGCAGCATCAGCCGGCGCTCGCTCGAGGGAAAATCGGTGCGCGCGTGCGACGAGCAGCGGTTGTCCCAGAGTAGGAGGTCGCCCACGCGCCAGACGTGCTCGTAGACGAAGTCGCGCTTCTCGGCGTGATCGAACACCGCATTGAGCAGCGGCTCGCTTTCGCTCGTCGGCATGTCGACGACTCCGACCGTCATCAGCCGGTTGACATAGACCGCCTTGCGGCCGGTGTCCTCGTGCGTGCGAAACACCGGATGGGCGCATTCGGCGAAGGCCACGGTGCCGCGGCTGTCGCCGCGCCGGGTGGAGCCGTAGTTGTAGTGGTGCACCGCCTTGCGGCCTTCGAGCCGGTCGCGGATCGCCGGATCGAGCGTGTCATAGACGGCATAGCCGCTCGCGAACAGCGTATTGCCGCCGGTCGAAGGAATTTCGACGGAATAAAGCAGCGTCGCCTTGCTCGGCACCTCGGCGTGAATCATGTCGTGATGGAACATCATCTCGCCGTCGGGCAAGGCGCCGATCGGCTCGTCGTTCTCGCGGATGTTGGAGATCAACATGATCCCGGGCAGCAGGCGCGAATAGCCTTTGGGAAAATATTTGGCCGGCCGGGATAGCTCGCCGAGCTCGCCGAAGTAGCCGGTCACGCGGAGCAAATCTTCCTGCGAGAGCATCTGGCCGGGAAAGACGATGACGAGATGATCGAGCCAGGCCCGATAGATGGCGCGGATGGTCTCCTCGTCGGGCTTTTCGCGCAGATCGAGGCCGCGGATTTCGGCCCCGATATGCTTGTTGAGGGGAACGACGTCGAACCGCGTTCGAGTGTCGACCGTCATGGGCGCCTGCTCCAAGGTCTCCGCCGTCGTGCAGCGAGCTTGTTATTCGGCAGCGGCCGGGGCCGCGCGGTGCGCTTTGCCGTGCTCGACTTCGCCGCTGGCCAGGGCGGCAAGAATTTTCGCGACCAGCTCGCGCGCGGAGGCCGCGCTCAATTCCACCGCGACGCGATCGCGCCCGCCATCCGCTTCGCAGATAAAGTCGATGCCGAGCGCATGGTCGAGCGGCGCGTGGAAGGGATGGTCATAATAGACGTTGGTGGTGTCGATCCGCATCCAGCCGTTTGGTCCCTTCGCGCTGCCCAAAAGCTTGGCCTTCTCAACGATGTAAGAGCACATGATGATCATTTCCTTGAAGCTTCAGGCCGCCCGCGCTGCAGCCGCCGCGGCAAGATGTTTGTGGAAGAATGAAAACACCTTGTTCCAGCCGTCGAGCGCCTGCTCCGGGCGATAGGCCAGGCGCGCGGCATTGAAAAAGGCGTGGCCGGCGCCGTCGTAGCGGTAAAACTCGTAGCTCTTGCCGAGCCTCTTGAGCACGGCTTCGGTGCGGTTCACCTGGTCACGGTTTGGATTCTCATCGTCATTGCCGAACAGCCCGAGCAGCGGACAGCGCAGCTTGGCGGTGAGATCGATGGGCGCGACCGGCCGCTTGGCGTTGAGCTGCTTGGGATCGTCGACGATGACATTGCCGCCCCAGCAATCCACTGCCGCGTCGATGCCGTCGAGCGAGCAGGCGGCGAGATAGGCGTGCCGCCCGCCCGAGCAGAAGCCGATCACTCCGACCTTGCCGTTGGCGTAGGGCTGCGCGCGCAAGAACTCCATGGCGCCCGCGACGTCGCCGAGCACTTGCTCGTCGGCGACACCACCGGCCGCGCGCACGCGCGCGCCGACATCGTCGGGATTGCCCGGCCCCTCGCGGAAATAGAGATGCGGTGTCATGGTCGCAAATCCGTGATGGGCGAGCTTGCGGGTCGCTTCCTTGATCCATTCATCCCAGCCGGGCATGTGATGGATGAGCACCACGCCAGGCAACGGGGCGCCGAGCGGTCGCGCGTAATAGGCTTCGCCGATGTCTCCGCGGTGGCCGCGAAACGCAACCGTTTCCGCGAGCATACTTTCATAGGTCATGCCGTTCCTCACAGCTTGATGGCCGTGCGGCCGCGCGGCCACGCAGTGCCCTGTTCAGTCAGGGCACCGATAGAGTATCGCCTTGTAGGTCTGATCCTGGTCGGAAAAGTCGATCGTCTTGTCCTCGCGCGGGGTGAAGTTGACGTCGCCCAGCATTTGGCTGCCGCCCGGGCCCTTGCACTCGACATGCACCATGTAAGTGGTGCCCTCGCGTTTCTTGCTCAGGATCGTGCAAAGGCCGAACACGGAATCGATGTCCCGCGACGTGATCTTCACGCGTGATACGCCGGGATCGGAGCCGTCCGGCTTGCACGCCTGATTTTCCGTATAGGTGCCGACGATCGGGAAGTCATCCTCAGCGCGGACCGGGGTTGCGAGCGCTGCCAGCGCGACGATGGTCAACACCTTGGGTGCAACCTTGATCACTTAGGGACCTCCACCCGAAAGCCGTGTTTTTGCGGAGTTTAGAGAATGCCGCGGCAGCGGCCAATCATCAATTGCGCCGCGGCAGGGGGTCGCAGGCACAGCCCGCGGCCGATATGGTTCAGCGCCGGGATTTGTCGTAAGCCATCGCCCGCCATGCACGAGCTCGTTTCCATTCCCATCGTGGACGTCCGCGAAGGCGGTCCCGTTCGCCACGCGGTCGACGCGCGCGGTCGCGCGCGCGCCCTGCGGGATCATTGCGTGACTTGGTTACCGCGAGGGGCGCGCATGCTGCTTCCCGCTATGGACGCGATGACGCGCCGCTGGCTCAAACGCTCGTATTCGCCTTACGTCGCAGAGCTTGAAGCGATTGCGGCCGCGCTCGGCTTTCCCGGCATCTGGTTTCTCAACGGCACCTATCAGTGGGGCTGCACCGCGCTTGCGCGCGACGAGGATGGCGTGCCCTGGCTCGCGCGTACGCTCGATTGGCCCTTCCCCGGGCTTGGCCGCCATGTCGAGATCGCGCGCCTGCGCGGCGTCGCGGGCGAGTTCCTCAACGTCACCTGGCCGGGCTACGCGGGCACGCTGACCGCCTGTGCGGAAGCTCGCTTCGCGGCCGCCATCAATCAGGCGCCGCTTTGGCGGCGCACGCGCAAGCCGTGGCTGCGGCCCTATGATCTCGTGGCGAACGCGCTGCGCACATGGCCGATCCGCTTCCGCCCGCCCGACCATCTGCTGCGCGAGGTGTTCGAGACCTGCCGAGATTTCGGCGAGGCGAAGCATAGGCTCGAGACGGTGCCGGTGGCGCGCCCCGTGATCTTCACGCTCATCGGTTGCGAGCGCGGCGAGCGCTGCGTCATCGAACGAACGGAAGAAGGCTTTTCCACTCGTGTCGAGGACACCTCGGCAGCCAATGATTGGTTGCAGAGCACGATGCCGTGGGAGGCACGGGTCTGCGCGACGCTCTTGCTCAAGAGCTCGCCCGAGGAGGCGACCGCGCATAGCCGTGCCCGGCGCGAGGCGCTCGCGTCCTGGCCGCGCCCTTTCGGCGGCGATTTCGCCTGGGTGACGCCGCCCGTGCTCAATCCGTTTACCCGCATGGCGGTGGAGATGTGCGCGGCAACTGGGACGCTGCGGGTGGTCGGCTACGAGCTGGAGGCGGACGTTCTCCCGCAGCCGGCGACGCAGGTGTGCGATTTCTCCCCGAGCAGGCTTGCCGCGTGAATATTCGGGGCGACCGTCGCGGAACGTGGCAGCGTAACGAGCAGCGCGCGCTCTACGAGCGTGCGGGCGGCTCCTTGTCCTCGCCGGCGAACAGTGCGGCGGGAAACTGCGCGGCATAGCGGCGCTTGTGCTGCGGACGCGGATGCTCCTGGCGCGGGCTCAGGTCCGGCTCGACCACTTTGCGATAGAGGTGCCAGGTCGAATGTCCGAGTACCGGCACCACCACCGCGAGGCCGAAGAAGAACGGCAATGAGCCGATCACCAGCAGCGCGGCGACGATCAAGCCCCAGATCGCCATCATGGCCGGATTGGCGGCGACCGCGCGCACCGAGGTGAGCACCGCTTCGACCGCGCCCACCTCGCGGTCGACCAGCAGCGGAAACGCCACGACGCTGATGATCAACACTGCAACCGCGAACAGAAAGCCGACGAAGTTGCCGACGATAATCAGCATCCAGCCCTCGGGCGTGGTGAAGACCTGACGGACAAAATGCGGAATGGAGGCGGCCGGCTGATAGCCGAAACTGGCAATGTAGATCGCTTGCGCGACCGCGATCCAGATCGCGAAGATCACCAACAGCAGCAACCCGAGCGCGGCAATCGCGTCGCGCGAGGGGGAGTGCACCACGTCGAAGGCGTCCTCCCAGGAAATGTCGAGACCCTGCTCGCGTCGCCGGCTCAGCTCGTAAAAGCCGATGGCCGCAAACGGACCGACCAGCGCGAAGCCGGCGGCGAGCGGAAACATCAGCGGCAACAGGGCATAGCCCATGATCGCCCGCGCCAGGATCAGGCCGACGATCGGATAGATCAAGCACAGGAACACCGCGTGGGTCGGTACGGCCGAGAAATCGGCAAGCCCGCGCGCCAGCGCATCTTTAAGGTCCGCGAGCCCGATGGTGCGAACTGCGGGACGCGCGCGGACCGTATCCGCTCCCATCAGAACGTGTAGCTGCGCCATGGTCGTACCTCCCGAGGCAACGAGGGTGTCTTTTATTGTCTTAATTTCACGTCGAGCCGTGACCCGAGATTATGATAGCACATTGTCGGAGAAAACGTGTTGGCCCCCCATGCCGCCGGATCGCAATGGCACCCCTGCTGCGGGGGAGGGCGTTGCGGATCGTTGGCCCGGCGTCCGATATAGCCAAGTCGGCGGCACCCACGCCCGGCCTGACGGAGACCACCGATGCCGCGCCGCATAGTCCGCCCAGCCCAAGCCGTTCCCGCTGCCAGCATGATCGCGCTTGCGCTCGGGGCAGCCGCGTTCGGAGCCATAGCTGTGGGGGCGCTGGCGATCGGCCGGCTCGCTCTCGGCCGTGTGACGGTCAAGCGGGCGCGCTTTGAGGCGCTCGAAGTGGACGAGCTGACCGTGCGCAAGCTGCGCGTGCGGGAGTACGAGGGTCCACCGCAGGCGGGAATGCCGTAGCCCGCTGGAGCCATAAGCGCGTTTACGCGCGTCCATAGCCCGTCGAAGACGGGCGTGAACGCCTTTAAGGACGCGCTATGGCGATATGCGGGGGGACCCCGATTTCGCTGATGCTCATCCGGGCTACGAATCTGGGCCCCGCCTTCGCGAGTGCTCCAGCTGCGCAACGCCTCCATCATGATCGACGCCGTCGCGGAGCGGCGAGGTCGAGCATGATGCGGCGTCCGACTTCGTTGGGATACTGATTGCCGCGATTGCCCAAGATTACGATGCCTAGTTTTCGGCGCGGCATCATCCCGATATAGGCCGACGCGTTGTGGAGACCGCCGTACTTGTCGATGATGGTCGGCTCGTCTCCGAACGAGATTTCCCAGGCCAGCGCTTGCTCGTTGCGCGGACCGATGGTCACCATGCCCTGCTGAGCCAAGGCCATCGCCTCCCGCAGCGAGCGCTCGACCGGCAGCTCGCCGAGATTGGCGGCGAGAAAGACGGCCATGTCGCGCGGCGAGGAGTACATCTGGCCCGTTCCCGGCCAGTGATAGTAGCTCTGTTGGCTGCCCGGTTCTCCGTCCGGCGTGCCGTCGCCGGCGTAGCCCTGCACCGCAAGGGGCCTGCGCGAGAGCTGTCCGCGCGGACTGTCATCGCCCCGCGGCAACATCGTCGAGGTCATGCCAAGCGGCCGCAGGATTCGCCGCTCGATCAGTTGGTCTATCGGTGTGCCGTAGCGGCGCTCGAGCGCAAGCTGCAGCAGCACGTAACCGGCGTGAGTATAGAGATGCTGGGTGCCGGGCGGCTTTTCCGTTTTCCAATCATTGAGCGTGCGGATGAACTCCGGCAGCGTGTAGCCCCAATCCGGCCAGGGCGGATGGTCCTGCGGCAGCAGCAGCCCCGACGTATGGGTCGCGAGGTGGCCAAGGGTGACGCGGCCGATATCGCTCTCTTGCGCTAGTTCGGTCACGTATTTGGCGACCGGCTCGTCGAGCCGGAGTTCGCCATTGTGGACGGCCTGCGCCAGCAGCGTGGTCTCGAACACTTTGCGCAGCGAAGCGAGGTTGAACAGCACATCACTCGTGATCGGCCGTTTGGCGGCGCGGTCGGCCCAGCCGTAATTGAAGAACAGCACGCGGCCGCCGATGCGCAGCGCCACCGCAACGCCGCCTCCGCCGTCGGCCGGCACGATCGAGCGGACGTGGCGCGCAACGGCTCGTTCGGGCTCGCGCTCGGCGCCGGCGGCGGGCGCGGCGATGAGCGCCAAGATCGATGTAGCGATCGCGAGTCGCATGCGCGGCTCACCGTCGTTAGGGCGACAGTGCTTCGAATGCCTGTGGCGCGGAGAACATCTTGCGCGCGCTGTGTCCGACGCCGGGCAGTTCGACCAGTCGCCAGTTGAATCGCCAACCGCGCTGCTGCGCCAGCATCTTCGCCGCGTTGAATACGTTTATTCCGCGCTGATAGCGCGAGTTCCCTTGGGCCAGCGCCGCGGAAGAGTCGTTTCGCTCGTCGTCGCGCGTATCGCCTTGGCCGAGATAGATCGTCAGCGGCTGTTCCAGATAGCGCCGTAGCGCAGCCTCGCCATCCGCCTCTGAATACACCTTGCCCAGGCCGTAGGGCGCGGCGATCTCAAGGCTCGGAAACACATAGCTTCCCGCATTCGCGACCACGATCCGTCGCGCCTCGGTGGGCACGAAGGCGGCGAGGCGATCGAGGAATTGGCCGCCTGCGGAGTGGCCAAGGAGGGAATAGGCGAGGGGACGCTCTTCCTGCCTGCGCACCCAGGCGACGAAATCAAGCACCACTCTGCCGGTCCAATCGCGCGCATCCTGCACCGCTGCGTCCTTGACGATGCCGCCGCGCTGGTATCGCCATCCGGGAAACGCCCGCTCCTCGAATACCGGCGCGACCACCAGCAGGCAAAGCCGGTCCGCGAGGCCACGCGTATAGTCGCGGTAGCTTTGCGCATTTCGCGCGATGCCGTGAAAGACCACGAGCAAGGACGGATCGGGACACCCGGTCGGGCGGTAGGTGAAGACCACCATGCGCGTGCCGTTCAGGTCGACCGTCTGGCGGCCCGTCTCGATCGGCGCCGCCGCGAGCGGCGCAGCGGCAAGCAACGAGCCGAGGATCACAACGACTATCCATCTCATCTCGTTCATTTCATGCTCGCGTGCGACCATTCGCAGAACCGACACGATTTGATTCTACACCCGGTTGGACAGCCAACAACGGAGTACCGCATGGCGAAGCTTACGCTTTATCACGCCGCTCCCTCGCGCTCGTCCATCACGCGATGGATGCTGGAGGAGATCGGCGAACCCTACGACATCCACCTCTTGAGCTTGAGCAGGGGCGAGAACCGCACGCCCGACTATCTCGCAATAAACCCGATGGGCAAAGTGCCTGCACTCAAACATGGCGACACTGTCATTACCGAGGCGGCGGCGATCTGCGCCTACCTCGCCGACGAATTTCCGCGCGCCAGGCTCAACGTGCCGATCGGCACCCCGCGCCGCGGCGTCTATCTCAAGTGGCTGTTCTTCGGCCCGAGCTGCATCGAGCCGGCGATCATGGATCGCGCCTTCCCGCGCAAGGAAGAAGCGCGGCGCGCGTCGCTGGGCTACGGCGATTTCGACACCGTGATGGATGTCACGGCGAAGGCGCTCGCGAAGGGGCCATACCTCATGGGCGATCAGTTCACGGCCGCCGACGTGGTCATAGGCTCCACGCTGCGCTGGGGCGTGATGTTCAAAATGTTGCCCGAGCGTCCGGAGTTCACGGCCTATGCCGGCCGGCTTACCGCGCGCCCGGCGCTCCAGCGCGCCGAAGCCAGGGACAAGGAGCTCGCCGCGGCCTGAGGTGAGCTGCCGCGCGCTGTAGGACATAGGCGTTGCTTTAAGCCATGTGTCCCGGATGCGGTGCAGCGCGGAACGAAGTGGAGCGGTGCGCCGCTGATCCGGGACCGTCACGGACTGGAACGGTCCACGCAAAGTCGGGCTTGCCCGACTTGCGCGCGTTTAAGCGCCGATCTCGGGTAAACCCGAGATCGGTGTCTGTAGCGCACCACTTCGCCATAGCGCGTCGAAGACGCGCGTAAACGCGCTTCTGGCTCGTGCTGCGCTGCGCCCGGGACACGCTCTTTAAGCTAGTGCTTTTAGGTCTGCAGGACGCGGCAAGGCGCGGAATGTGCGGTGCCCAGGCGCATCTGTGGCCCCGATGGAGCATGCGTGGAATCCGGGCTACCGTTGCGGTCCGATGGTCCTGGAATTGCGCATTCTCTATTTCGAGGATCTCTCGGTCGGCATGACCGAGACGCTGTCGAAGACCATTTCCTCCTCCGACGTGGTCGGCTTCGCGCAGCTCACCGGCGATCGCAATCCGATCCACCTGTCGGAGCATTTCGCCGCCAAGACCCAGTTCGGCAAACGGATCGCGCACGGCCTCTACACGGCGAGCCTCATCTCGGCGGTGCTGGGCACGCGCCTTCCCGGCCCCGGTGCCATCTATATTTCGCAGACGCTCAACTTTCGCGCGCCGGTCAGGATTGGCGACGAGGTGGAGGTGACCGTGACGGTGGCAGAGCTCATCCCCGCGCGCCAGCGCGCGCGGCTCGCCTGCAGCTGCAAGGTCGGTGATGAGATCGTGCTCGACGGCGAGGCGTGGGTGAAGGTGCCGTCCGCCGCCAAATCGAAGCGGCCGCTGCCGCGGGTGTGAGGCTACTCCGCCGCTTCCGTGCGCGGCTTGCGCTTGGTGTCGCGCCGCGCCAGCGCCGGCGCCAGGAATTGTCCGGTATAGCTGCGCTTGGTCTTGGCGATGTCCTCGGGCGTACCGGCCGCCACGATCTCGCCGCCGCCGTCGCCGCCTTCCGGGCCGAGATCGATGATCCAGTCGGCGGTCTTGATCACCTCGAGATTGTGCTCGATCACGACCACCGTGTTGCCCTGTTCGACCAGCTCGTGCAGCACGTCGAGCAGCTTCTTCACGTCGTGGAAATGCAGCCCCGTGGTCGGCTCGTCGAGAATGTAGAGCGTGCGGCCGGTGGCGCGCTTGGAGAGTTCCTTGGCGAGCTTGACCCGCTGCGCCTCGCCGCCGGAGAGCGTGGTCGCCTGCTGCCCCACATGGATGTAGTCGAGGCCGACGCGATGCAGCAGCTCCAGCACGTTGCGCACGCGCGGCACCGCCTTGAAGAATTCGAGCGCTTCCTCGACCGTCATGTCGAGCACGTCGGCGATCGATTTGCCCTTGAACAGCACCTCGAGCGTCTCGCGGTTGTAGCGTTTGCCCTTGCAGACGTCGCAGGTGACGTAGACGTCGGGCAAAAAGTGCATCTCGATCTTGATCACGCCGTCGCCCTGGCAGGCCTCGCAGCGCCCGCCCTTGACGTTGAAGGAGAAGCGGCCAGGCTCGTAGCCGCGCGCCTTCGCCTCGGGCAGGCCCGCGAACCATTCACGGATCGGGGTGAATGCGCCGGTATAGGTCGCCGGATTGCTGCGCGGCGTGCGGCCGATCGGCGACTGGTCGATGTCGATCACCTTGTCGAGATGCTCGAGCCCTTCGATGCGGTCGTGCGGGGCAGGGGCCTCGGACGCGCCGTTGAGCCTGCGCGCGATCGCCTTGTAAAGAGTATCAACCAGTAAGGTCGACTTGCCGCCGCCGGACACGCCGGTGACGCAGGTGAACAGGCCGAGCGGGATGTCGGCTGTGACGTTCTTGAGATTGTTGCCGCGGGCGTTGACGAGGGTCAGCGTGCGCCGCGCGTTCCTCGGCCGCCGCTCGGGAATTGCGACCGCCATCTCGCCCGACAAATATTTGCCGGTGAGCGAGGCGGGCGTCACGATCAGATCGTCGACCGTGCCCTGCGCGACGATGTGCCCGCCGTGGATGCCGGCGCCGGGACCGATGTCGAGCACGTGGTCGGCGGTGCGGATGGCATCCTCGTCGTGCTCCACCACGATGACCGTATTGCCGAGGTCGCGCAGCCGTTTGAGCGTCTCGAGCAGCCGCGCATTGTCGCGCTGGTGCAGCCCGATCGAGGGCTCGTCGAGCACGTAGAGCACGCCGGTCAGCCCGGAGCCGATCTGCGAGGCAAGCCGGATGCGCTGGCTCTCGCCGCCCGAGAGCGTGCCCGAGGCGCGCGATAGCGTGAGATATTCGAGCCCGACATCGACCAGGAATTTGAGCCGCTCGCGAATCTCCTTGAGCACCCGCACTGCGATCTCGTTCTGCTTGGCGTTGAGCGCTTGCGGCAATTGCGTGAACCATTCGCCCGCGCGCTTGACCGACATGTCGGCAATCTCGCCGATGTGCATGCCGCCGACCCGCACACACAACGCCTCGGGCTTGAGCCGACATCCGTTGCAGGCGGCGCAGGGAATGTCGGTAAAATATTTGGCCATCTCCTCGCGCGCCCAGTCGCTCTCGGTCTCGCGCCAGCGCCGCTCGAGATTGGTCACCACGCCCTCGAACGGCTTTCTGGTCTCGTAGGAGCGCAGCCCGTCGTCGTAGACGAACTTGATGGCATCCTCGCCGGAGCCATAGAGGATCGCCTCCTGCGTCTTCTTGGGCAGGTCCTTCCATTTGGTGTCGAGGGTGAACTTGTAATGCTTGCCGAGCGCGAGCAGCGTTTGCATGTAGTAGGGCGAACTCGATTTCGCCCACGGCGCAATCGCGCCCCCGCGCAAGGTTCTCTCGCGGTCGGGAATGACGAGATCGGGATCGATGTGCTGCTCGACGCCGAGCCCGCCGCAGGCCGGACAGGCGCCGAACGGATTGTTGAACGAAAACAGCCGCGGTTCGATCTCGGGGAGGGTGAAGCCAGACACCGGACAGGCGAATTTCTCGGAGAAGATGAGCCGCTGCGGACCGCTCTGGTCGTGAATTTTCGCCGTTTTCTTTGTGGGTCCCGCTTGCTCGGTGCTACCCAACCCTGAAGGCTGCGGGTCCGCGAACTCCACCACCGCCAGCCCGTCGGCGAGCTTGAGCGCGGTTTCCAGCGAATCCGCGAGGCGCGTGGCGAGGTCGCTGCGCACCACCACGCGGTCCACCACCACGTCGATGTCGTGCTTGAATTTCTTGTCGAGCGCCGGGGCGGCGGCGATCTCGTAGAATTTGCCGTCGATCTTCACCCGCTGGAAGCCGCGCTTCATGTAATCGGCGAGCTCCTTGCGGTACTCGCCCTTGCGCCCGCGCACCACTGGGGCGAGCAGATAGAGCCGCGTGCCCTCCGGCAGCGCCATCACCCGGTCGACCATCTGCGACACGGTCTGGCTCTCGATCGGCAGGCCGGTGGCCGGCGAATAAGGCACGCCCACGCGCGCCCAAAGGAGCCGCATGTAATCGTAGATCTCGGTGACCGTGCCGACCGTGGAGCGCGGATTGCGCGAGGTGGTCTTCT